>Ga0334901_1003326_pt1 | contig 12328 bp, 12 predicted proteins | sample GraSluR3_MG_3_FD_207216 | JGI IMG/M metagenome (GOLD analysis project Ga0334901, IMG submission 207216) | Sludge microbial communities from methane-producing bioreactor in Wageningen University, Netherlands - Granular Sludge_15_08-R3 | ecosystem: Engineered > Bioreactor > Anaerobic >...
GTGACGAAGACCCGCTTGACGCCCGGAATTTCTCGCAGTCGGCGAAGGAGCTCCACCTGGCGGCGGTGGTCTGCCTTCAGGGTAGGACAGTCGGGGGAGCAGAGCCGGTCGGCACAGGCGCCGACGCCTCCGGCGGCTCCGGCGCCGGCCCGCCAGCGGCTGCAGGCCATCCCGTACATGTTGGCGGTGGGGCCGCCGACGTCCTGGATCACCCCCTTGAACCCGGGGAGGCTCGTCAGAGCCTCCGCCTCCCTCACCACCGACTCGATCGACCTGCTCTGGACGATCCTCCCCTGGTGGTGGGTGAGGGCGCAGAAGGAGCAGGAGCCAAAGCACCCCCGATGGGTGGTGATCGAGAACCGGACCGGCTCCAGGGCGGGTATCTCCTCCCGATAGGAGGGATGGGCGGCCCGGGTGAAGGGGAGCTCGTAGATCTCGTCCAGCTCCTCCGTCGTCAGGGGGAGGGACGGCGGGTTTGCGACGACGACGGTCTTGGGGTGGGGCTGGACGATCGTCCTACCCCGGAAGGGGTCCTGCTCGCCGTAGTGGAGGCGGAAGGCCTCGGCGTACCTCCTCGTATCCGCCGCCACCTCCCCGAAGGAGGGGATCTCAACGAGCCCCTGGCGTTCGCTGACCCTCCACTCCCGAACCTCCATCTTGAAGGCCGTCCCGGGGACGTCCCTGATCGCCCCGACCTCCTCCCCCCCGGCCAGCCGGCGGGCTACCTCCAGGATCGGCCTCTCCCCCATCCCGTAGACGACCAGGTCCGCCGGTGCGTCCGCCAGGATGGAGCCCCGGACCGAGTCCGACCAGAAGTCGTAATGAGCGAACCTCCGGAGGCTCGCCTCGATCCCGCCGAGGATCACGGGAACGTCGGGGAAGAGGGCGTGGACCCGGTTGGCGTAGACTATAGCCGCCCGGTCGGGTCGGAGGGGCCGCCCCCCCGGAGAGTAGACGTCCCGCCTCCGCCGCCTCAGGGCCGGCGAGTAGTTGTTGACCATGGAGTCGACGTTTCCGGAGGCGACGCCGAAGAAGAGCCGGGGCGCTCCCATGGAACGAAAGTCGTCCTCGCGCCTAAAGTCCGGCTGGGGTACGACCCCGACGGAGTACCCCGCATCCTGGAGAACCCGGCCGATCAGCCCGACCCCGAAGGAGGGGTGGTCGACGTACCCGTCCCCCGAGACTAGGACGACGTCGAAGCGGTCGATGCCGTCCCGCCTCGCCTCCTCCATCGATATCGGCAGAGGCGATGGACCCCGCTGCTTCATACGCCTCCGCCCGCCCCTCTTGCGCCTCGTCATAGCCCCCTCATCCGTGCCATTTCCAGTCTCTCTTTCCAAGCCGCCTCGCCCAACCCCCCATCTACACCCTCTCCTCCAGTTCAGGCAGCCAGAGCCCCGTCCTCTCGTCGACGGACCTTCTCGCCCGGAGGCCGACAACCTCGAAGACGACCGCCTCGACGACGAGGTAGGCCTGGGCCCTCTCCCTCAGGCAGCCGGTCAGACCCCGACCGGCGCGCCCCACCGAGGCGTGGATGTGGATGGAAGGCGCCCCCCCTTCACCGGGGTAGACGGTCCCAAGGCCGAAGATCTCCCAGCCGCCTTCCAGATCCTCGACGAAGGGCGGCCCGGGAGGGACCCTCGCCTCCCTCGGCCCCATGATCAGCCGCCCCTCCCGGAGGGCCCCCAGGAAGTGGACGATCCCGCTCTCGACCCCCTTCTCCGCCAGGAATCTCGCGAGAGATCCGATCATCTCCTCCCCCTCCTCCATCTTGATAACGAAGACCCTAGCAAGGCGCCCTTCCGAATACTCCATGAGGGGTCCTCCAGGAGCCCCGAGGTAATAAACCCCGACCCCGGCGGGGGGGAGGCGGCTTCAGACCCCTTGAGGGCCTCTGCCCATCGGGAGAGAGAGATCGGAGGACGGCGATCTGGAGAGGCCATCGATACCGTTATCTACTCAGAAGCTCTCTTGGGGGAGGCCCCGGAGAGGCCGGGACCATCGCATCCCTTCGGGGGGATTTGAACCATGCGAGTTAGGTCAGGGATATTGATATCTCTCTACATAGCCGTCGCCCTCTCGGCGACCGGCGCAGGATCGATAGTGATAAACGAGGTGGAGATCAATCCGCCCGGGAACGCCACCAGATGGGTGGAGCTTTATAATGGAGGGGACGAGGCGGTCGAGATCTCCGGCTGGGTCGTCACCATATACAACCTCCCCTGGGCCGGACCGATCGTCATCCCCCAGGGGACGGTCATCTCTCCGAAAGGGTACTACATCGCCGAGGGCGATCCTCAGTGGAGAGGAGAGGATGAGGGCTCCGTGGCCCTGGTGGACGCGATCGGGATGAAGGTCGATGAGACCCATAAGATGGTCGACGACGGCGACAGCGACTTCACCTACGGCCGCTACCCCAACGGCCTCGACACCGACCAGAGGTCCGACTGGAAGCTGATGAAGGCCACCCCCAGGGCCGAAAACGTCCTCAGCTGATCGGGGGCCCGATGGAGACGGAAGCTATGGGATCTGATTTTTGAGGGTTCGGACCCGGCCCTCAGGACCGAGGAGGTCCGGACCTTCATCATATCCATCGGCTTCGGGGCGGAGGGAGGGGGCCCTCTCGCCTCTCCCTCCATCGATCGATACGATTATTTATCTGGAGATCTTTCAGCCCGGCATCTCCGGCAGTCTGCCCTAGGGCAGGAGGATATCGGATTGGTGTGGGGGTTTTCGTAATGAAGAGAGATGGGGTGAGGCTCCTGGCTTCCCTGCTGGGATTTCTGGCGTCGACGATGGCATGTCTTGGCGGCGTCGTCATCAACGAGGTGGAGCTGGGTCCGCCCGAGGGCGGGAACGAGTGGGTGGAGCTTTACAACAACGGCATAGAAGAGGTGGACGTGAGCCGCTGGTCCGTCTGGATCGTCGACCAGAGTCCATCCTGGACCGGGGTCATGAAGATACCTCAGGATACGGTATTGGCCCCGGGCAGCTTCTTCGTCGCCGAGGGGGACCGACATTGGATCCACAATACCGGGACCGGGACGGTGATCCTCAAGACCGATGAGGGGGCTGTAGTCGACGAGACTCCCCTTCTCTCCGACCACAGCAATAACTTCTTCACCAACTTTCGGCATCCCAACGGGTTTGACTCCGACCAGAGGTCCGACTGGGTCTTTGGCATCGGGACGAAGAACGCCCCCAACTCCTGATCCGAGGCCAAAGCCGACGGCGGGGTGGTAACGGGATCGGCCCCCGGCCTCGATGGGGGGGCAGAGGGAGAGCCTCCCATCGCGCCGATCGATATGGTTATTTATCCGAAGATCGATCTCATCCAGAAGGCCGGGACGGCTCTGCGCCCCGGATCTCAGGATGGATCATGTGGGGGTTATCATGAGACTAATCTTGCCATCGTTCTTAGCATCTTTTGCGGTCCTCGCCGCCATCGGATCGGGATCGGTCGTCGTAAACGAGGTGGAGCTGAACCCCGCGGGGGAGGGGATCTTGTGGGTGGAGCTCTACAACTCCGGGGAAGAGCCGGTGGATTTAGGCCAGTGGAGCGTCGCCATCGAGGTGACCCTCGTAGCCCCGGGGATCTGGACGGGGGTGATACCCATACCGAAGGGGACGTCCATCCCGCCAGGGGGCTATTACGTCGCCGAGGGGGATCGGCGCTGGATCCACGGGAATAACGCGACCGTCGTCCTGAGGACCGGCTCCTGGGCTGAGGTGGATCGGACTCACTCCCTCACCGACGAGGAGGGAAACGACTTCTCCTGGTCCCGCTACCCCAACGGCGTCGACACCGGAACCAGATCCGACTGGGCCTTCATCAAGGCCACCCCGGGGGCTGAGAACGTTCTGAGGGCGGGACTTTAGACCTCAAGCCCGGGGGGGGGCAGGGGTCCAGCCGGCATTGAGAAGAATCCTGACCATCTGCGGCCATCTCCCATGGCAAAAAACCTGATGGAGGAGGCGTGGGCCCATAAACTTCATCATAAGCTCCTGATGCCGGACCGGCGGCCGACGCCGTTCTCATCGCATTCATTTATATGAGAGGATGCCGTAATTAGCTTCCAGGTGGAATTTCATGGTATCTCTGAAAGTGATTGCGGATGCTAAGGCGGTAGTTCAGGGGAGCGAAGATGCCGAAAGGCATCCGATTGTAGCAGAGGTGAAGGGCCCGGGGAAGGAGGGCGCCCTGAATGTGGCGGTGGCGATAGATTCTCCGATATCTGCCACCGTGGGCGGCGACCGGGATACCCCCGTGGTTGTCAGCCTCCCCGACCTTCAGGAGATCGCCCAGGCCTTGTCCAAGATGGCGGAGGGGATCGGGGTGGAGGTGAGAGGCAGCGAAGGCCGCCCGCTGAAGGTAGCCCTCGGCAGAATCCCCCTGGACCTGACGGTCTCCGTCACATCCCCCAAGGACGAGTCGGTCCTTTCGATCAGGATCAGGGGATCGATCGGGGAGTGAGGCCCGAACGCCCGGGATCTCCGCCCCGCCGGCGCGAAAGAGCGAGGCCGATCCCGAGAGGGGGATAGTCCCGGGGCAGCCCGAGGGTTTCCTATGATAGAGTTCTTCAGCTCGATGCCAGGGTGGCTCACCACCTTCGTCCTCGCGATGGCCCCGGTCATCGAGCTCCGGGGGTCGATACCCCTGGGGATAGCCGTATACGGCCTCTCACCCTTGGAGGCCTACGCCATATCGGTCGCCGGAAACCTGGCTCCGGTCGTCCCCCTCCTCCTCTACCTGGAACCGGTATCCCGCTGGCTGATGCGATACCGGCCCGGCCACGCCTTCTTCTCCTGGCTCTTCACCAGGACTTATAAGAGGCACGCGGAAAGGCACCGGAGGTACGGCCTTTTCGCCCTTGCCCTCTTCGTCGCCGTCCCCCTCCCGGTGACGGGGGCCTGGACCGGCTCCGCCATCGCCTTCATCTTCGGCCTCAGGTTCAGAGAGGCCTTCTCCGCCATCGCCGCGGGGGTGATCGTCGCAGGAGGCATAGTCACGGCTTCGGTGATGGGGATCATATCCCTCTTCTGAGCCCCGAGCCGGGGTGACGGGAGGGGCTGGAGCCTCCAATGAAGAGGCCCTGGGGGGCGGTCTCTCGCCCACCGGGATCCCAGAGGATGAGATCTATATATTGATGCCATCTTCTATTAAGGACTGAAAACCAAGGGATATCAGGTCGCAGGAGGTCCGTTGCTGATGATCTGGGGCATCTCTCTGGAGATGGAGCTGACATTTCTCGTGCTGGCGGTCGCCATCCTCCTCTTCGTCACCGAGGCCGTGAGGGTGGACCTGGTGGCGATCATCGTCGTCGTCATCCTCGCCTTGACCGGCCTCGTCAGCCCGCCCCAGGCCCTATCGGGGCTCGCGAGCAACGCCGTCGTCTCCATGGGAGCGATAATGATCCTGGGGAAGGGGATGGAGAGGGCGGGGGTCGTCAACAGGATCAGCCGGGCGGTCTTGCGAGTAGCCGGATCCGACGAGAGGAGGCTCCTCGGCGTCACCTCGTCGGTGGTCGGGATGATCTCCGCCTTCATGCAGAACCTCGGATCGGCGGCCCTCTTCCTCCCCGCCATCCTGAGGATATCCAAGAGCACCGGGACCCCGGCATCCCGACTTCTGATGCCGATGGGCTTTGCGGCGATCCTCGGCGGGACCCTCAGCATGGTGGGCTCAAGCCCCCTCATCATCCTCAACGACCTCTTGAGGCAGGGGGGGGAGGAGCCCTTCGGGATCTTCAGCGTGACGCCGATCGGGATCGTCCTCCTCGGATCGGGGATAGGGTACTTCATGATCTTCGGAGACCGCCTCCTCCCGAATAGAGGGCTCTCAGAGGACGATTTCAGATCTCAGGAGGACCTGATCGAGACCTGGAGGCTCCCTTCCATCGTCAGCTACTACTTCGTATCCTGGAAGAGCGACCTCGTCGATAAGGCCCGGGAAGACCTCCGGCTCCGGCGAAATTACGGCATAACCCTCCTCGCCATCGTCGAGGGGAAGATGGTGACCTACTCCCCCTGGCGGAGGACGAGGTTCGCGGCGGGGCAGGAGCTGGCGCTCCTCGGGGAGCCCGAGGACGTAGAGCGGTTCGCCGCCGAACACGACCTCTGGAAGATCACCGACGAATCGAGGTTCTGCGACCTCCTCAGCCAGGCGGAGGCGGGCTTTGCGGAGATCGTCGTCAGGCCCCGGGCCCCCATCGTCGGCAAGACCCCCCGGGAGATCTCGATCCGGAGGAACTACGGCGTAGAGCCGATCATCCTTCTCAGCGGTACGAGGGAGGAGAGGAAGGAGTTCGACGACAGGCCCCTCAGCCCCGGGGACACCTTCGTCATCCACGGCCTCTGGGACAGAATCCGAAAGATCGGATCCGATCAGAACTTCGTCCTCCTGACGCCGGTGGAGGCGGGGGTCCTCGACCCGTCGAAGGCGATCCCGGCAACCCTATGCTTCCTCGGAGCTGTCGCCCTCTCCCTCACAGGGGTTCAGCTCTCGATCGCCCTCCTCACCGGAGCCCTCGCCATGGTCCTCCTGAAGGTGATCTCCATCGACGAGGCCTACGGGGCGATCGACTGGAGGACGATCGTCCTCCTGGCGGGGCTGATACCCCTGGGGATCGCCATGGAGGAGACGGGGGCTGCGGGCCTCATCGCCCAGAGCATGATGGACCACCTCCGGGGAGCCCCGACGATCCTCGTCCTCCTGGCGGTGGCAGCCCTCGCCACCCTCCTATCCCTCACAATCTCCAACGTCGCCGCCACGGTCCTCCTCGTCCCCCTGGCGATGATCATGGCGAGGGATATGGCGATCGATCCGAGGGCCCTCGCCCTGCTGGTGGGGATCTCTGCCTCCAACTCCTTCATCCTCCCCACCCACCAGGTCAACGCCCTCCTGATGGCCCCCGGAGGGTACTCAAGCTCCGACTACATCCGGGCCGGGGGGATCATGACGGTGATCTTCATCCTCGTCGCAGCCCTGATGGTCGATCTATTCTACCTCTGAGCCCTCAGATCTCCCGGACCCTGACGGCGGACCCCTCGGCGACCCCCAGGGCCCCGGCAGCGCTCCCCATGTTCACCGCTATCTCCAGCCGACCGAGGATGCCGACGAGGACGACCCACTCCCCGACGGGGACGTCGGCGTAGGTCGTGCCAAAGAGCGCATCGATCCTCGAGCCGTTGACGGAGATCTCGACCCGATCTCCGGGACCGATATCCGTCCCCCCGAGGAGCTCCTCGGGGATGTTGGTGACCAGGTTCCCCCAGGGGTCGATGTAGGCGACGGCCCCCACCATCTCATCGCCCTCGACCCCCGCCCTCTGCCGCTCGAGCCTCACGGGATCGGAGAGCTCGGGTCCTAGCCCGGCGGGATCGGCCCCGGCCGCCAGAATAGCCCCAACAGGACCGTAGACCTCGACGCCGTTGAAGGTGACGGGATCACCCCCGGAACGGGTGAGGTTCAGGCCTCTGACCTCCCAAACCCTAACGACCCCCAGATCCTCCATGACGTCGGTGAAGAGGCCGTTGTCGGGGCCTACGAAGAGCTTGCCGTCCTCCGTCTCGACGACGATGGACCGCTCATCCGTCCCCACCCCGGGGTTCACCTCCGCCACAAAGACCGTCCCCGGCGGATAATACCTGGCTGCTTTCGCGAGGAGGTATGACCCCTCGGCGACGTTGAAGGCTGAGACCTGATGGGTTATGGTGGAGATCCGGGCCTGGGGGTTCTCCGAATATATCGACCCCTCCAGGGCTCCGACGCGGAAGCCTGAGGTGCCGTAGTCGGTGAGGAGGACCACCAGCCCTTCCGCCTTCCCCGGGTCGGCGTAGCCGAGCCCTCCGGGAAGGGCTGAGATGGTCGCCGCCATCGCCGCGAGGGTGATGAGCAGCCTCAAAGATAGTCTTCCATCCATCTTCTCATCTCCAACGATGATCCGTCCCCGTCTTCGTATCAGCTTTATAAAGATGTGACGACTTAAATTGATCATCCAGAGGATCGGGCCTGGTCGGTGGAACCCTTCCCCCGAAGGTCCCGCCTCTAGGTAGGTAGACCGAGGAGATCGTATGATGGAGCAATTCGAGATGGATCTGTGGTCCCCCTACGTCGTAGGTGCTGGGATAGGGGCCTTGAACACCCTGGCCTTCCTCCTCTCTGACCGGCCCATAGGCACCTCATCCGCTTACGCCAGGGGGAGCGGGATGATCGAGAGGGCGTTTCGAGGATCGAAGGTGGAGGCCAAGGCCTACTATCGGAAGTTTGAGCCGGTCGTCGACTGGGAGGTGGTCCTCGTCTTCGGCATCGTCGTCGGGGCATTCATCTCGGCGATCCTCTCGGGGTCCTTCCGGGTGGAGGCGGTCCCGGACCTCTGGGCGACTCGGTTCGGCCCCGATCCCCTCCTGAGGATCGCCGCTGCCTTCGTCGGAGGCGTCCTCCTGGGCCTCGGTGCCCGGTGGGCTGGGGGCTGCACCAGCGGCCACGGGATCAGCGGGACCCTCCAGCTCGCCGCCAGCTCCTGGCTGGCGGTGGCGTGCTTCTTCATCGGCGGGGTGGCCACGGCTATGCTCCTCTTCGGGGCCGGGGTCTGAGGCGGTGGTGGATTTGGCAATTGAAGATCTGCGATCAAATCACCGGGCCCAGCTCGCCATCGGCCTATTCATCGGGATCGGATTCGGCTTCCTCCTCCAGAAGGGGGGGGTCACCCGGTACGAGGTCATCGTAGGCCAGCTCCTCCTCGCCGACTTCACCGTCTTCAAGGTGATGGCCTCGGCGGTGATCGTCGGCATGGTCGGGGTCCACCTCCTCAAAAGCCTGGGCCTCGCGAGCCTCCACCCCAAATCCGGCTCCCTCGGCTCCTCTGCCCTGGGCGGCCTCATCTTCGGCGTCGGCTTCGGCCTCCTCGGCTACTGCCCGGGGACGGCGGCCGGGGCCGTCGGCCAGGGGTCGATCGACGCCCTCCTGGGTGGCGTCAGCGGGATCCTCCTCGGGGCCGGCATCTTCGCCTGGAGGTACCCCAGCCTCGAAGAGCGGGTGCTGAGGAGGGGCGAGTTCGGGGATAAGACCATCCCCAAGATCCTGGGGGTGAACCCCTGGATGGTGGTGATCCCGACGGCTCTGATCCTTTTGGGACTTCTATTTTGGATCGAAGAGACGGGGTTCTAATCGGGAGCAATCTCGGCTTTAAAAACGATCGGAAGTCAAAATGGTGCGAGAAAAAAGAAAGTTTTCAGTGCAGCAGAACCCCTGCTGCACTGTAGGCGAAGTCGACGAAGGCCTGGGGGAAGACGCCGATCCAGATGACGACCACCAGGGCGACGACCATGGCCAGGACGTACCCCTTCGGCTCCACGATCTTCCCGCCCGCGGGCTCTCTGACGTACATGTACATGATCACCCTCAGGTAATAGTACAGGGAGAGAGCGCTGTTGAGGGCGAATAGCACCGCCAGCCAGACGAGGCCGGAGTCGATCGCTGATCCCCAGAGCATGAACTTCCCGACGAACCCCGCCGTCGGGGGTATCCCCGATAGCGAGAAGAGGAAGATCAGCATGCAGAAGGCGGTTATCGGCGCCCTTCGGCCGAGGCCCGCATACTGCTCCAGGTCGTCAGGGTTCTTCCTCCCCTCGGAGAGGGCCATGTACCCGACCACGGCGGCGGCGATGAAGGCCCCGGTCTTCATGAAGGCGTGGCCGAGGATGAGCATAAGGCCGCTCGCGAGGCCGTTCTGCGCCACCGCCAGGTCGAGGCCGCCGTGCTCTGCGGCTCCGACGACGACGAAGGCGATGGCGATGTACCCGGCGTAGGCGACGCTGGAGTAGGCGAGCATCCTCTTGACGCTCTTCTGCCAGATGGCCACGACGTTCCCGAGGGTCATGGTTATCGCCACCAGGATGGCGAAGGCCAAGTACCACTCAAACCGGAGGGCTATCAGGGCGATGAAGATGACCTTGAAGGCGGCGACAAACCCCATCTTCTTCGAGCCCGCCGCAAGGAAGGCCGTCACGATCGTCGGCGCCCCCTCGTAGGTGTCGGGAGCCCACATGTGGAAGGGGACGAGGGCCATCTTGAACCCGAAGCCCGCCACGACGAAGAGGAGGGCGACGAGGGTCGCAGGTCCCATCGTCTCCACAGAGGCGGCGGCGATCTCCGCTAGCCTCGTCGTTCCCGAGAGGCCGTATAGGAGGGAGAAGCCGAAGAGCATCATCGCCGATGAGACCGATCCGAAGATGAAGTACTTCATCGCAGCTTCCAGATTCTGCTTTTCCCTGTCGAAGGCCGCCATGGCGTAGGTGGCGAGGCTTGCCAGCTCAAACCCTACGAAGAGGGTGACGATGTCGATGGAGCTGGCGACGACCATCATCCCCACGGTGGCCAGGAGGAGGAGGATGTAGAACTCGTCCTGGGCGGGGCTGTCCTTGTACCTGCTCAGACCTGCCATCACCACAATGAGGGCGACTGCGACGAAGACGAGCTTGAAGAACTGGGAGAGGGCGTCGACCTCCAGCGTCCCGAAGATCAGGGGGCCTTTGGTCATGTCAGCGCCCATCACCAGGAACAAAGAGGCGACCAGCCCCGCCAGGCTCAGGTATCCCATCAGGTTCTTGCTCTTCATGAACAGGCCGATGAGGACCATCAACAGCGAGAGCCCCGTAAGCAGAGCCTCTGCCCCGAAGATAGAGAGATAGTCACCGAATGTCAGTGTCACTTCAGATCACCCCCGCCTGAGCGATAGCGGTAAACGGATCGACCAGCGGCTGGGCTGCCACGCCCATGATGTCCGTGATCGTCGCCGGCTGGACCCCGAAGTAGATTATGAGCAGGATGAGGATGCTCATGGAGAGGATCTCGTAGGAATGAGGATCTTTGAGATCCAGGTACTTCTTCAGGATCGGCCCGAACATGACCTTCTGCATCGCCCACAGGTGGTAGCCTGCGGTGACGGCGATGCCGCCGAAGATCACTATCAGGACGTAGACGGGGAGGTTCTGATACGCCCCGGCCAGGACCGAGAGCTCGGCAACAAAGCCGCACATCCCCGGAAGGCCGAGAGAGGCCATGAACCCGGCCAGCATCAGGACCGCGAACTTCGGCATCCTATCGGATAGGCCGCCGAGCTCGGAGATGATCCTGGTGCCAGCGGTGTGCTGGATCGTCCCGGCGGACATGAAGAGGACGCAGGTGATCAGCCCGTGGCTGAACTGCTGGAACATCGCCCCCTGGACCGATAGGACGCTGAGGGCCCCCGCTCCGAGGAGGACGTACCCCATGTGGCTGACGCTGGAGTAGGCGACCATCTTCTTCAGGTCCTTCTGGGCCAGCGCCAGGAAGCCGCCGTAAATTATGCTGATGACCCCTATCACCGCCATCAGGGTGATGTAGTGGTTGGAGACGTTCGGGAGCATCGGCATCACGATCCTGAAGAGGCCGTAGCCTCCCATCTTCAGGAGGAGGGCTGCCAGTAGCACGGACCCCGCCGTCGGCGCCTCGACGTGGGCGTCCGGCAGCCAGGTGTGGAAGGGGACCGCGGGCATCTTCACCAGGAACCCGAAGAGGAGCCCGAAGAAGATCAAGTTCAGGAGCATCGGCGAGAAGATCGTCGAATCTCCCGTCGCCTGGAGGAGGGTCATCATGTCGAAGGTCCTCATGCCCTCAGGCGTCCTGTAACTGAAGTAGAGCCCGAATATGGATAAGAGCATTATCAGGCTCGCCACGTGAGTGTAGATGAAGAACTTAATCGCAGCGTAGTCCTTCCTCGGACCGCCCCATATCCCTATCAGGAAGAACATGGGTATCAGCACGACCTCCCAGAAGATGTAGAATAGGAAGAAGTCGAGGGCTGTAAAGACCCCGAGGACCCCCACCTCGTTGAGGAGGAGGAGGGCGAAGAACTGGTTGGACCTCGTCTTCTCGCCCCAGGAGTATACCACCACGAGGATGCTCACAATGGTGGAGAGGAGGATCAAGGGGAGGCCAATGCCGTCGACGCCCACGGTGTACTTGACGCCTAGGGCGGGTACCCAGTCGTAGCTCTCCACAAACTGCATAGCGTTCGAGGTCTTGTCGAACTCCTGAAACATCTGTAGGGATACCGCCAGAGGCACCAGAGACCCGAGAAGGGCCACGTACTTCGCCCCCCTCCCGGCGAAGAAGGCCACTACCGCTGCCAGGAGAGGTATGGCGATCATCAACGATATGGCGTTATCCATCATATCGCCACCCCCATCGACGCCAGCTGAATAAGTATCAGCAGGACCGCAACTCCCAGGACTATGGCGGTGAGGTAGTTCTGGATCACCCCGGTCTGAAGCTTGCGGACCGTCC
>Ga0334901_1003336_pt1 | contig 12299 bp, 7 predicted proteins | sample GraSluR3_MG_3_FD_207216 | JGI IMG/M metagenome (GOLD analysis project Ga0334901, IMG submission 207216) | Sludge microbial communities from methane-producing bioreactor in Wageningen University, Netherlands - Granular Sludge_15_08-R3 | ecosystem: Engineered > Bioreactor > Anaerobic > Unclassified...
TTTTGTGTTGTTTTTGATGAAACCAAACTATAAAAGGGGCTCTTTTTTTCAAGAATTTTATGGGCATTTTGACAACTTTTTTCATTACTCTTCAACAACTTATAACAACCACTGAAACAAATTCCGGGTGGATGCCTCGTTTGACTATGGTTGGAGTAATCCAGATTAAAATGAGAGCATTCAATGCCATCAAAATGATTTCCGGTAGAATTAGATTAGAATCAAGATAGCTGTAATTTTATAGTCTCTATCTCAGTATTTCGTTTAAAGAGCAAGATTGAGCACTGAGTAGATTTTCAAGTTTGTCAGTACCGGTTGATTTTCGAAACATCACTGGTATCGAATCAGCCATTTTCTTACGGAAATCATAGGGGAGTATCGGAGTCGGCCGGCAGCCGACTCCGATCCATGCCTGAGGTTGTTTAGTGTTTCGAGGTTAACGGATAATCAGTTTAACAGATTAACAGGTTAAAGGATTAACGAACCAACCAGGCAGACTGGCAAGAACATTCCATGCTCTACAACTGCTGGTAATTATTCACTATTCATTGTGTTGTTAATTCACCCCGTTACTTCGTTACTCCGTCACCACTCCAAAACTCCACAACTTCAGGACTTCTTCAGTTCAGTTTCAGATTGAGTTTGACATATTGAGTATAATGAAAAAAATGCAACGAATAAGATATAGAACAATGGAGGTTACTTAATGATAAGTCAAGAATTAATAGCTAAGGTGCTGGAACGTGCTTTATCTAACGGAGCTGACTTTGCCGAGCTATTTCTGGAAAACACCTATAATTCCTCAATCAGGTTTTATGACGGCAAGACCCAGCAGAGTATCGTCGGCAAGGACTTCGGCATCGGGATCAGAGTATTTTACGGAATAAGTGCAATCTATGCCTACACAAGCGATTTATCCGAGAAGGGATTACTTTCAGCAGCCGATGCTGTATCGAAAGCGGATAGCAAAGATCAGATTATTACACCGAAGGGCTTGAACCGGGTCAGGGTCGAGAATATCCATCCCGTGAAGATTCCGGGAGATACGGTAGATAAAGCTGAAAAGATCGAATTTATCAGAAGGATAGATAAATCTGCCCGCAACTTCAGTGATAAGATCGCCCAGGTCGATCTCTCTCTGCTTGAGAAGAAGCAGGATATTCTGATCGCCAATAGTGAAGGGCTCTTAATCGAGGATACCCGCAATTATACCCGGGCTTATGGAGTAGTGATAGCTGCCAGTGGAGCTGAAAACCAGACCTGTTCTGATGGTCCTGGAGCTATGGGCGGGTATGAGTTTATCCGGAGCCTTGATCCGGAGCAGATAGGTAAGAATTCAGCAGAGATAGCAGTTAAGATGCTCGAAGCTGATTATGCTCCGAGTGGCACCTTTCCTGTGATCATTGATAACGGTTTTGGTGGAGTCATCTTCCACGAAGCGTGTGGTCACAGCCTGGAAGCTACTTCGGTAGCCAAAGGTGCTTCAATATTTGCTGGTAAGATGAATCAGCAGATCGCTACAGAGAAGGTTACCGCAATCGATGACGGCACAATAGTAAATAAATGGGGTTCGCTCAATATCGATGATGAGGGGACTCCAACCCAGAAAACCGTCCTGATCGATAAGGGTATTCTTAAATCTTATATGGTTGATAGACTTGGTGGTAAGAAGATGGATATGGAAACGACCGGAAGTGGCAGGCGTCAGTCTTATAAGTATGCTCCTACCTCCAGAATGAGGAATACCTATATAGCAAAAGGGAATGACAGATTCGAGGATATGGTTGCATCGATAGATTTCGGCCTCTATGCCAAAAAGATGGGTGGTGGCTCTGTCCTGCCGGGGACCGGCAACTTCAATTTTTCTGTTGCCGAAGGTTATCTAATCAGAGACGGTAAGATAGCCGAACCGGTCAGAGGAGCAACCCTGATCGGAAATGGTGGCGATATCCTGCATAAGATCAGTATGGTGTCGGATAATCTGGAACTGGCTGAAGGTATGTGCGGTTCAGTCAGCGGGAGTGTTCCTACTACGGTAGGCCAGCCGGCGATTAAGGTCGATCACATAATTGTAGGCGGAAGAAAGTAGGAGGTAGAGAGATTATGTACGAACAGGAATTTAATAAATTATTCGAATTAGCCAGAGGAAAAGTAGATGATATAGAGATCGTTCTTTCGAGCGGAAAAGCATTTTCTGTGAAGATCCACAAACAGAGTGTTGAATCGTTTAATTATGCTGACAGTAAAGGGATCGGGATCAGGATCATCAAAGATAGCCGGGTCGGTTATTCTTATACAGAGGAGTTCACTGATGAAGCTTTTAAGATGATCATCGATGAGGCGATAACGAGCAGTGAGCTGGTAGAGAATCTGGAGCCAGTAAAGTTCGATGATTATCCCGATATCCCCGAGAAGCTGCATCTCTACTCAGAAGAGCTCAACAGTGTGAAAGTCGAAGATAAGATCGCCCTGGCCCAGAAACTCGAATCTTTAGCCCTGGAAGCAGATAAGCGTGTTTTCAATGTCCCTTATGCTGCTTACAGTGACGGCTTCAGTTATTCCAGAGTTGCCAACAGTAAGGGATTGAATAAAGAGAGTAAAGCCAATTACTGTTCAGCCTTTGTTATGGCTCTTGCCCAGGAGGGAGAGGATAAGAAATCGGGAATGGATTTTGTGATGAGCCGCGATTTCAAGAAGATAGACCCGAAAAAAATGGCAGAGAAGGGAGTCAAGCAGGCGACAGACCTTCTGAACGGATCGACGCCCGCCTCTGGACAATATCCGGTTGTATTGAATAATGAGATGATGGCCTCTCTGCTCAGCACTTTTTCTGGGATCTTCTCAGCAAAGAACGTGCAGGAAGGGAAATCTCTCCTTCGGGGTAAAATCGGAGAAAAGATTGGCAGTTCGGTGGTTACGATTCTCGACGATGGACTTCACCCGGATGGTATGATGAGTGCGCCTTTCGATTCGGAAGGGTTTCCCTCCCAGAGAACTCCGCTTGTCGATGATGGTGTATTGAGCAGTTTTCTGCATAACACGATTACGGCCGCAAAAGACAAAGTTAAATCAACAGGAAATGGTTCACGGAGTTATAAGGGTTCATTGACCGTATCTCAGACTAATCTGGTGCTTCAACCCGGTAAGGAGACTGTTAATGATCTGTTGAAGAGCTATGACAGGGTGATTGAAGTGGTCAGCCTGCAGGGTCTTCATTCCGGAGCCAATCCTATCTCGGGTGATTTCTCACTCGCAGCGGAAGGATTCCTCTATGAGAACGGGGATAGGAAAGAGGCACTTGCTAACTTTACCATCTCCGGTAATTTTTTCCAGATACTTCAGGATATCGAGAAGGTAGCTGATGATGCACAGTTCAACATGCAGTCCTGTTCTTCTCCTGCTGTGTTGATAAAGCAACTGGCAGTCAGCAGCAAATAAGAATAACTACCGGAATGAGATCTCCGAAAGGAGAAGTAGAATAGAATTATGGGGACGGCATGTGAGCTGTCCCCTTTCAGATACGGGAATACGGTTCTGTAGTGAATCGGCAATAACCATAGAAAAAGTGAGGAGGGGATAATGGCTTCTGTAGAGATATTCAAGTTATCTGAAGAAGAGATCGAGCAACGCGGAATAAGGGAGTGGCCTGTCTGGGAGAAAGAGCGATCCCGTTTCGACTGGTTTTACGATCATACCGAAGAATGTTTACTGATCGAAGGTGAAGTCGAGGTAGAGACACCAGAAGGTGTTTACCGTTTCGGGGCTGGTGATTACGTCGTTTTTCGTAAGGGGTTGAAGTGCAAGTGGAAAGTTAAGAAACCGGTCCGTAAGCATTACAATTTTCTCAATGATTGATTTTATGAGATAAGCTCAGGATGGGCAGAGTTAATCCTGCCCATCCCTATTCCGAGGCTATTTGTAGTAATTTTCTATTCGTTCGATTACTGTCTTAACATCAAGTCCGGCAAAACGGAAGACATCTTCTGATTTACCCGAGACAGCATAGTCGGTAACACCGAGTTTAACCAGACGGGTATGTAACTGCAGTTCGACAAGCCTGTCGGCGATGATGTTCCCGAGTCCGGTTCTGACATTATGGTCCTCATAGGTAAAGATAAGCCCTGTTGCGGCAACTCTTTTCAGAAACATTTCATCGGTCTGTTCAGGACAGGAGACAGCCCAGAGCTGTAAATCGATCCCTTTATCTTTTAACTTATCGACTATCTCCACTGCCCTGGCACCTAGGCTACCCATCGTCAGCATAGCCCCATCGCTACCGTCACGAATCTGATCGGCAACTCCGTATTCGAAAATATAATCTTTATCGTAGAACGGATTTCCATCCTCTCTGGTTATTATCGGAACTTTCGATCTTCCCATAGCTACGAGATAATTACCTTTCTTATCAATAAGGTAGCGGATCACCCTATCTGTCTGATTCGGGCAGACAGGTATGATCGGACGGAAGTGATAGAGATTTCTCATCAAAGCAAGATAATCGAGAGATTGATGAGTCTTACCGTCTTCTCCGACATCCAGTCCGACGTGGGTGACGATCAGCTTCAGGTTTGTATGATTTATGTCGTTCAAGCGGTGCTGATTATATGTTTCATCGACTCCGAACACTCCGAAATCAGCAAAGAAACACTGCAGGTTTTCCAGAGAAATACTCCCAGATATGGTAGCCGTGTTATGCTCCATGATCCCACTCTGGAAGAAATTGGCTGGCAGAACCTGTTCGTAATCTTTCGTCTTGACACTACCCTGCAGATCACAGTCGAAAACGACGATCGGGGTATAGGGTTCTCTTTCATTGATCTTTGCCAGGTCAGCAATAGCATTACCCCAGGCGGAACGGTTATCGAGAGGTTTGTCATAAACGATCGGTGTCCCACTCTGCAGATCATAATGGTCGGTCTCTCTCAGGGAACAGTGGGTTTCAGGCTGGAACTTACTGCGTAATTCACGATAATACTCGAGCCTGTTTTCGCAGCCGAGTTCCTGCAGAGCAGCGTTTAACTGGTCTGCAGAGATTGCTGCTCCGTGATATTTCTCTTTGTTCTCCATGAAGGAGACACCCTTGCCCATCACTGTATGAGCAAGGATCACAACCGGTTGGTCAATCTCACTTGCTCTGGCTATAGCTTTACTGGTCTCTTCGTAGTTGTGTCCGTCGATCTCCAGGACTTGCCAGCCATCGGAGATGTAGTTCTCTTTGATATTCTGTGGCATTATATCTTCGATCTGGCCACTTATCTGCAATCTGTTATAATCGATAATTCCGGTCAGATTGTTCAAGCCGAATTTGACAGCAAAGCGGCGTGCTTCTGAGAGCTGCCCCTTCTGCTGCTCACCGTCACCCATCATGACAAAGACATTATAATCGAGATTCTTGAGTTTAGCTGCCAGGGCAAAGCCACAGCCGGCTGACAAACCCTGGCCGAGATTACCCGAGCCCCATTCGACTCCCGGAACTGTCCGTTCAATATGTCCTTCGTAGATACTTCCGGCAAGGCGGAACTGAGAGATAAAATCGTCAGAAGGAACAAAGCCGTTAACTGCCAGAGCAGCATAAACTCCCGGGGATATGTGGCCATTGCTGACTACGATCCTGTCTCGCTCCTCTGACCGATAGTTCTTCGGATTGATATTGAGCATCTCATAAAGAGTAAGAAAGATGTCGATAGTTGACATCGACCCACCTGGATGGCCTGATCCGGCCAGTGTCGTTGCCTGTAATATAGCTGCACGCGCTGAACAGGCCTGTTCCTTGAGGAATTTGATCGTTTCTGATGATAGGGGTGAATATTTCATACACTTCTCACTTGATTTTTTTGAGCAATACTTCTCTACTCGTCATATATGTCAATGAGGAAGTTGTCATTTCCTCTAATGGAACCAACTGCCTTACTTTTCCAGAATCAGTGGGGGGTAATCAGGTTAAATCACAACTGCACTTTCAGAAAAAGTTGCGTAGTAATTGTGAATCGCATTATATTATCTGTAAGAATAATTGTAGGAGAGGAGATTACTTGAATTAAATAGTTGCGTTGAATAGCTATAAATAATCATTGACAAGTAAAGGTGTGTATAAATCATTACCGAAGTTTTTTGAGACCATCGTTTTACGAGAGTTAATAAAAATATCACATAGAGAAATGAACAACAGGAGGTTGTATATGAACGGTAAGAAGAGAGTATATCTCTTTGGTAACGGAAAAGCTGACGGCGAGGCTAATATGAAAGATCTCTTAGGAGGTAAAGGTGCTAATTTAGCCGAGATGAATCTGATTGGTGTTCCCGTTCCACCAGGTTTTACGATAAGCACAGAAGCCTGTAACGAATATTACGAGTTAGGTAGAGTAGAGATAGAGAAGTTACTGGAACCGGAAGTAAATGATGCAGTTAAGAAGACTGAAGGGATCATGGAAGCTGGTTTCGGTGAAAAGGAGAATCCATTACTTCTTTCAGTCCGTTCCGGTGCCAGAGCATCAATGCCCGGTATGATGGATACAGTTCTCAATCTTGGCCTCAACGATGAGGTCGTAGAGGGGATAATCAGGAAAACAGGTAATGAAAGATTTGCCTGGGACTCTTACCGCAGGTTTATCCAGATGTTTGGAGATGTAGTAATGGGGCTGAAGCCAGAGAATAAAGAAGATAATGACCCCTTCGAAGAGATCATAGATGATTTGAAAGAAGAGAGGAAAGTCGATAATGATGTCGATCTCAATACAGACGACCTGAAACTGCTCGTAGATAGATTCAAGAAAGTTATTAAAGATAAAACAGGAAAAGAATTTCCCACAGATCCCTGGACACAGTTGTGGGAGTCAATAATGGCCGTATTCGATAGCTGGGATACAGAACGTGCCGTATACTATCGCAAAATGCATAACTTCCCCGACGACTGGGGGACAGCGGTGAATGTCCAGGCCATGGTCTTTGGTAATATGGGTGATAATTCGGCTACAGGTGTTGCTTTTACTCGTGATGCTGCTACTGGAGAGAAACTATTCAATGGTGAATATCTGGTAAATGCACAGGGTGAGGACGTAGTAGCTGGAATTCGGACCCCGCAACAGATTACCAAAGAGGGTTCAATGCGCTGGGCTAAACTGCAGCAGATCTCAGAAGATGAGCGGAAGAACAAATACCCCTCACTGGAAGAGACTATGCCTGAAGTATATAAAGAATTATTTGAGTATCAGCAGAAGTTAGAGAATCATTATAAAGATATGCAGGATCTGGAATTCACTATTCAGGATGGTAAACTCTGGATACTTCAGACCAGAAACGGCAAAAGAACCGGTCCGGCTATGGTCAAGATAGCTGTCGATATGCTCAAGGAAGGGCTGATAAATGAAAAGACCGCTCTGCTCCGTAATGATCCCAAAAAACTCGACGAGCTTCTGCATCCGGTCTTTACTCCCGAAGCGTTAGAGAAAGCCAGAGTTATCTCAAAAGGGCTGCCAGCTTCACCAGGCGCAGCATCAGGACAGATCGTCTTTTTCGCTGATGATGCAGAAGAGTGGGCAGAGAAAAGTAAAGAGGTTATCCTCGTGAGAAGAGAGACCTCACCAGAAGACCTGCGAGGTATGAATGTAGCAAAAGGTATCCTAACTTCCCGAGGTGGTATGACCTCACATGCTGCGGTCGTTGCCAGAGGTATGGGTAAATGCTGCGTATCGGGAGCAGGAACAGTCTCGATCAATTACAGAGAGAAGACCCTGAAAGCAGGTGATGTAGAACTAAAAGAGGGAGATTGGATATCACTAAATGGAACTACCGGCGAGGTTTACGAGGGAAAACTGGAAACCAAACTGCCAGATGTCAGTGGAGATTTCGAGACACTGATGAAACTCTGTGACCGCTTTACGAAGATGGCAGTAAGAACCAATGCCGATACACCGAAAGATTCAAAGATTGCCCGAAAGTTTGGAGCTAAGGGTATTGGACTATGCCGGACGGAACATATGTTCTTCGAAGGTAAAAGGATACAGGCGGTCAGAGAGATGATCCTGGCCGATACTGAAGAGGGACGCAGAAAAGCGCTCGATAAACTCTTGCCGATTCAGAGAGAGGATTTTGAAGGTATCTTTGCTGCTATGGATGGACTCCCGGTAACAGTGCGTCTGCTCGATCCTCCTCTGCACGAGTTCGTTCCTCATGATGAAAAGAGCCAGAAGGAGATGGCCAATGAGATAGGTGTCGATCTCGATACAGTAAAGAGAAAAGTCGATTCACTGCACGAGATGAATCCCATGCTTGGACATCGTGGCTGTCGTCTCGGGATTACCTATCCTGAAATTACTGAGATGCAGGCCCGGGCTATATTCGAGGCTGCTTTGAACCTCAAGAAGAAGGATGTAAAAGCTATTCCGGAGATAATGATCCCGTTGATCGGGACTGTCGAAGAGTTCAGATTACAGGAACAACTGATCAGAAAAGTAGCAGAAGAGCTCTTTGCAGAGAGGAATGATAAGATTGAGTACCTGGTCGGGACAATGATCGAGATCCCACGTGCCTGTATCGTGGCCGATAAAATTGCTGAACATGCCGAATTCTTTTCTTTCGGAACGAATGACCTGACACAGATGACTTTCGGCTACTCACGAGACGATGCCGGTACTTTCCTCCCAATCTATCTGAAACATAACATCCTGCCGAACGATCCTTTCCAGGTAATTGACCAGGAGGGTGTCGGCACAATGGTCAAGATGGGAATAGATAAGGGAAGAGAGAGTAATAAAGAGCTTAAAATAGGCATCTGTGGAGAGCATGGTGGAGAGCCGGAATCGGTCAAATTCTGTCACCGGTCCGGAATGAACTATGTCAGTTGTTCTCCTTATCGTGTCCCTATTGCCAGATTAGCAGCAGCACAGGCTGCGATAGAATAGATATTAGAATGGATGAGTGTTCCGTTCTCAGAGAACGGAACACTTCTCTACACTTACCGGTAAATAGTAACAACAGGCCGGATGTTTAGATGAATGTTGTATCTTGTTTATTCAGGAGTTAGTTTATTGGAAACTGATGTATGAGAAAAAGATTAAAAATAACGATAATCTTTGATAACAAAGAACGAGTCTCAGGAGTTATATCTCAGGGTATAACCCGGGACGAGTAAAAAAACAAACAGGCTTAGCAAGCAAGAAGGAGTATTATGCAAGGCAAAGTAAAGTGGTTCAATCCTAATAAGGGGTATGGTTTTATTATATTACCCAATAACAAAGAATATTTTGTTCATTGGAAGTCAATCGTTACCAATTCCCCGACAGAACTGAAAGTTCTGGAACCGAACGAAGATGTTGAATTCGACTTAATCGAGACAGATAGGGGAGTACAGGCTATTAATGTAATCAGATTAAGTGCCAATCAAGCAGCACAAGACACAGAATCTGACGAGTAATAATAATACCATAACCTTACAAAGAGAAAAGTCATGCCTCATTCTCGAGGTGTGACTTTTTTCTGTAACTAGAGGTATAAACTAGAGAATGACCGGGTTGAAGTTCCTGCCTGTATCGCTTGAAGAGTGCCGAAAGGCAGGTTGGGATGAACTCGATATAATCATCGTTACCGGTGATGCTTATATCGATCATCCTTCTTTCGGAGCGGCAATAATAGGGAGATACCTGGTTGCGAATGGTTTTCGTGTCGGAGTAATACCACAACCCGATTGGCGTTCGGATAGGGATTTCCTTAGTCTGGGCCGGCCCCGTCTCTTCTTTGGGGTTACCGCCGGAAATATGGATTCGATGGTTAATCATTATACCGCCCAGAAAAAGATCCGGTCGACAGATGCTTATTCACCGGAAGGTAAGCCCGGCCTTCGTCCTGACAGGGCAACTCTTGTCTATACCCAGAAGCTGAAACAGCTCTTCAAACAGGTACCGGTAGTCCTGGGCGGGATCGAGGCGAGTCTGCGCCGGATTCCTCATTACGATTTCTGGTCTGATAGGGTGCGTAATTCTGTTCTGCTCGACAGCAAAGCCGATATTTTGATCTATGGTATGGGTGAGAGAGTAGTTCTCGAAGTAGCCAGAAACTATGCCGAAGAGAAAGATTCTGACGAAATGAAGGATATTCCCGGTACGGTAGTAACTGCAGCAGTTTTGCCTGAGGAAGGATTTCTACTTCCTGATTATGAAGAGGTAGCAGATCCTAAACGATTTCTAAAGATGAATCGTCTGTTTCAACAGAAACATCTCACCACTACACTTTACCAGAAATCAGGGCTGAGATATCTAAAACATAATCCACCTTCAAAACCACTTGAAGGCCAAGAACTCGATATGGCCTATGATCTGTCGTACTCCAGGAGACCACATCCGATGTATGGTAAGAAAGCAATCCCAGCTTTCGAGCAGATCAAGCTCTCAGTAACATCACACCGTGGCTGTCTCGGTGGCTGTCATTTTTGCGCCCTGAATTATCACCAGGGCAAGCAGATCAGATCGAGAAGCAAAGATTCCATTCTGAAGGAAGTGAAGAGGATCAGTAATGAGGAGTATTTCCGGGGCACTATCAGTGATATCGGTGGACCTTCAGCCAATATGTACGGTATGGAATGCCAGGTAACAGACTGTAAACGCTCTTCCTGTCTGATGCCTGAAATTTGTGAAAAACTTGAGACAGACCATTCCCAGTATCTGGACCTGCTTGAAGCAGTAAGGGGAAAAGAGAAAATCAATAATGTTTTTATTGCTTCGGGGATCAGATCTGATCTGGCGCTCCGGAGTGAGAGTTTTAACAGGGCTCTGGTGAAGTATTATACCGGTGGCAGATTAAAACTCGCCCCGGAATATAAAAATAATCGTGTATTGAAACTCATGAATAAACCGGATTTTTCGGTATTTGAGGAGCATGTTTCCCTCTTCGGTAGTCTTTGCAAGAAGTATGGTATGAATTATCAGGTGATACCCTATATCATGGTCGGTCATCCGGGAAGCAACCTGAAAAATGCTGTTGATCTCGCACTCTATCTGAAAGAACAAAATCTGAAATTGAAGCAGGTACAGGAGTTTACCCCTACACCGATGACCGTGAGCAGTTGTATGTATTATACAGGATATGATTTCTACAGTAGTGAAAAGATAGAAGTACCGAAAGGGAGAGAGATAAGGCTGCAGAAAGCGATCGTCCAGTGGTTTATACCAGAGAACAGGAAGTATGTTATCGAAGCTTTGAGAAAAGCCAGAAAGAAAGAGTATTTACCCATCTTCCTGAAGAGCTCTAATCGGGGTAAATACCGAAGATAACAGGCAAGAAAGGATAAGCTGTCAGACGAAAAAGCCAGTTTCCTCATCTGAAGAGATATAAACACAAAGTTAGGACGTTAAAGAATTGAAATAAGAGAAACGAAGAGAGGAGTAATCGATAATGCATATCATCTCTTTGATCACGCAAAAAAAGAGTATGATCCCGATCATCATAGCCATACTGAGTATTTTATCTATCACTAATAGTGAGGCGAGGATGATTCCATCTGATACATTGCTAGCAGAATATGAGGGTGGTGTATTGACAAAAGCTGAATATGATGAAGAATTTCGCCGCTTACCCCTGATGTTCAGAGCTAGATTCAGTACCTCTGAAGGAAGAAAAGAGTTTCTGGAATCAGTAGTTATCAATCGTGTTTTTTATCTCAAGGCTATGGAATTGGGTATTGATCGTGATCCAGAGACATTTATCGAGCACCGGGACGACTTGAAACCCTTTTATGCTAGTATTTATCGAAGAGAGGAGATAGGCGAAAAGGCTCGTGAAGCAGAGGAGGATGCTCGAATAAGGGAAAGAGAACTAAAACGGCAACGAGTTAATGAGTTAAAGAGAGAATATGATGTTCAGGTTGATCAGTATAAACTTGCATCACTTGATATGCTTGCCCTGACGATTAATAGCGATGTTTTCACTGAGAAGATCGTTACATCATCACTACCTGAACTCAATATTACAGTTGGTGATCTCTTTGTTCACTATCAAACCCTCTCTCCTTACATCCTTAATGATGATATGACGACGGAGTTCTCATATTATGACCATTTTCGTTTTCTGTCCCGCGAGGAGTGGGCAGAGTTAAACAGTCCGGAAATGATAGAACGACTGGTAAACAATATTATAGAGGTCAATCTTTTTGATTATGAAGCGAGACAGATGGGTTATGACGATCATCTCTTTGATGATCCGGAGAGAGAAACTATTACCCGTGACCCCGAAGGGAGCAGATTCGACCTTGCTGTTTTCCAGAATCCTGAAGTGCATCAGTTAAGAAGACATATTATTCTGAAAACCCT
>Ga0334901_1003338_pt1 | contig 12288 bp, 11 predicted proteins | sample GraSluR3_MG_3_FD_207216 | JGI IMG/M metagenome (GOLD analysis project Ga0334901, IMG submission 207216) | Sludge microbial communities from methane-producing bioreactor in Wageningen University, Netherlands - Granular Sludge_15_08-R3 | ecosystem: Engineered > Bioreactor > Anaerobic >...
AAATATCGCCGTTACCCTCACCGCGCAAATTGAAGTAGCTGTGATTGGTCAGATTAACGTGGGTGGGTTTGTCGGAAGTAACCTCGTAATCAATATTTAATTCATTGTCGTCTGTTAATGTATAGGTTACTTTGGCTGTTTTGTTCCCCGGAAAACCAAACTCACCGTCGGGGCTTTCGAGCATAAATGTAGTTAGATTGCCTTTTTTTTCGTAGTCCCAAACTTTCCGGTACCAGCTGTCGGGGCCTGAATGCAAACAGGCTTCACCATTATTTACCGGCAACTTATAAGTTTCTTCGTCAATAGTAAACTGCGCATTGGCAATGCGGTTGGCAAACGGTCCTACAACTGCTCCGTGACTTGCACCGTATTGCTGGTACTCCGACAGGGAATTGAATCCGAGCAACACATCGGCAAAGTTTCCGTTTTTATCGGGCGCATAAATGGAAACTATTTTTGCTCCGTAATTGGTGAGCGTCACCACCATCCCGTTTTTATTTTCCATGGTAAACATACGGGTGGTTTTTCCATCAATCACTCCCTCGAAATCTGACTTTGTATAAGGCATTTCTATTTCTTTTTTGGTTGTGGAATTACATGCTGCAACAACAGCAACGATTAATAACAGGCTGATTCTTTTTCTCATTGTTGTTATTTTTTGCTTACAGAATTTTCAAATTTGAATATTTTCAGGGCTAAAATACGAATTCATGTTGAAACGATGTATAAAACGGGAATTGATTTGCAAAGCAGTTACCGCGAAACTTCGCCGGACGGACGGACTGTTCCGGAAGGTATTTTCCATTTTCGGATTAAATTTCCCGTTTGAGGTAATCCGGAATATTTTCCATCGGAAATTCAATTTCCACCACATCGCCCTCTTTCCATTTTTTTGCAATAATGCTGTACCGGCCGGGTTGCGCAAAATATTTTACGCCCTTAACCGTAACCGAGGCGTTTTCGGCCCAGGAGGGAATGCGCACAAAAATTTCGATGTATCTTTTAATTTCCATACTGAAATTCAGCCGGATACTGCCACTTTTTGGGAAATCAGTTGCCTGCACTATATTAACGTTACCGCCAAGAGTGTGTTCGTAACTGATTTCGTTGGGCAGAAATAAATTTACGTGAATGTGATCGACTTTTTTGGTGAAAATATAGGGAGAAACGAGCGAATCGAAAAGCCCGGACTTACCGGAAAACCGCTGCCAGGCAACTTTTTCCATTTCTTCGGCACATTCTGCTTTTCCGGTAAGCTGAAAAGCAAACCCTGTTAGTTTAAACCACTGAAAAACCTCTTCTTCAGTCAGTCGATTCAATGTGGTGGTGTTTTTAAATGCAGTCCAGGAATTAAAAAAATTTTCCAGAACAAATTGCCGGTCTTCCTGGAGATACATTTGCTGCATTTCAAACAAATCATTCAAAGTAGCCGGCATATTTTTCTTGTGTTGAACATCTTTTTGTCCCGACCCGAGTTCTGTTGTTGCCAAAAATACTTCTCCGTTATTGGTAACGGGAAGAGTAACAGGTTCAGGAAACTTTTCGTGGAAACTACAGGAAAAAATAAGTTGAAAAATTATCCCCCCCCAAAAAATCCGTTTCATAAAATTCAAATTCAAAATTCAGCAATAGTAACATCAAACTCTATTCAGGGTTCAGTTTGCATTCCAAATATATCTGCTATCCGGCTAAATCGGAAAGCACACAACAGAATTGAGCCAAAAGAGTAAACATTTGAGAAAATATGGTTATTCGTTGCAAAAAAAAAACGATTTTTACAATTCAAGCCTTAAAAATTGAACGCGATGAAAAAACTTCTTTTAAAAGCCATGTACCTCGACCAGCGTGGAGACTGGAAAGGCGCACATGAAATTGTACAGGATTTGGAAAATGAAACTGCCTGGTGGGTGCATGCCTACCTTCACCGGAAAGAACCCGACATTCACAATGCTGCTTACTGGTATTTGCGTGCACAAAAGCCGATGCCAAAGTATAATTCAGCACGTGAATGGCAGGAAATATTTGAATATTTATCGGACCCCGACTTAGAAATTGAAAATTAAATTTGACATGAAACTGAATAAATTAGAAGGCACAAATAAAATCTATATTTTTCTGGTTCTGGTAACGCTTGTTATCGTTTTAATTTTTGCTCAGGGAATAATTATTCCGTTTATTCTGGCCATTCTTTTCTGGTTTATGATTCGGGTTATTAAGAAGCTGCTTGTCAAACTAAAGTTTTTAAAACAGTGGCCGCAATGGTTGCTTACGGTTATTTCCTCCCTGATTTTGCTGAGTTTTTTATTTCTGGTTGTTCAAATGATAACCGTAAACATTAAGTATTTATCGAATACATTACCGGTTTACGAAGCCAGTGTAAATAAAATTACCCAGTCGATTAACCAAAAATTTAATTTGGAGCTGTCAAATATCCTGGAAGAATACACCAGGGATTTAAACTTCGGGGAAATTCTTTCCAAAATCTTTTCCACACTTACCAGCTTGTTTGGCGATGCTTTTACCGTGCTTATATACCTCGTTTTTCTTCTTCTTGAAGAGCCCACTTTTCCCAAAAAATTAAAAGCCATGTACCCCGAAAAAGAGCGGCACGAAAAGATGAGCGAACTTGTTGCAAAAATCGACAAATCAGTGAGTAATTATATTGCGCTAAAAACCATGTCGAGCCTGCTAACTGGTTTTTTAAGTTACTTTGCACTGCTGTTTATCGGGGTCGATGCCCCGTTCTTTTGGGCTTTTCTCATTTTCATCCTGAACTTTATACCTTCTATAGGCTCGCTGGTTGCAACCCTGTTTCCCACCATTTTTGCCCTTTTACAGTTTGGTGACTTCACTCCGGCTATTTTGGTTTTGACAATTGTTGGTGTCATTCAGGTGGTAGTGGGCAATTTTATTGAACCACGAGCAATGGGGAACACGATGAATATCAGCCCGTTGGTTGTATTTCTCACCCTCATGTTGTGGGGATTGATGTGGGGAATTCCCGGTATGCTTTTGAGCGTTCCCATAACAGTGATTCTGATTATAATTATGTCGGAATTTGAAGCTACACGGCCCATTGCCATTTTATTAAGCAGAAATGGAAAACTGGGTCACTAAAATATTAACTCATGAAAAAATTCAATAAATTTATTTGGTGGAAATCCGCTTTATCTATCCGCCCGCAAAAATTAAGTTTTTCGTTAACTGTTACCCTTATTCTCGCTGGTTTTCTTCTGAAGGCTCAAAATTCTCTTCCGGAAATCAATAGTGAATACAAAATTCTGGAAAATATTTCCTACCGTTCGGCAGAAGAAGCTGCCGGGGACGATTACATTGCCGAACGTTGTAAACTGGATATTTACTATCCTGCAGGTGGAAAAAATTTTACTACTGTGGTTTGGTTTCATGGTGGTGGAATAACCGGCGGCAACAAGCACATACCTGAAAAACTGAAAAAACAGGGCATTGCCGTGGTTGCTGTAAATTACAGGTTGAGTCCGAATGTTAAAAACCCGGCTTACATTGAAGATGCTGCTGCTGCCGTGGCCTGGACCTTCAAAAACATTGAAAAATATGGCGGCGATGTGTCGAAGATCGTGGTTTCCGGACATTCTGCCGGAGGTTACCTGGCCAGCATGGTTGGGTTGGACAAAAAATGGCTGGCAGAATTCAGTATTGACGCCAACAACATTGCCATGCTGGTTCCGTTCAGCGGCCACACCATCACCCATTTTACGATTCGCGAAGAACGCGGGATTAAAGGCACACAACCTGTTGTGGATGAATTTGCCCCGCTTTTTCATGTGCGGAAAGATGCGCCACCGCTGGTTTTAATTACCGGCGACCGCGAACTGGAAATGCTGGGCCGGTACGAAGAAAATGCCTACCTCTGGCGGATGATGAATGTGGCAGGCCACACGGAAACAAAATTATATGAACTGGATGGCTTCGACCACGGCGGAATGGCCTCTCCTGCTTATGAAATACTTTTGAATGAAATAAAAACTTTGTGAAAATGAAACTGTTGGTTCTCATGTTTTTGCTTTCCCCGTTTTGCATTCAGGCACAACAACAAATGATGTTTGGCGATACCTCCCGAAAAGACCTTCCCTTTTCCAAAGATCCACACGTGATAAAACTCGGAAACCGGTATCTGATGTACTTTTCCATTCCCCCTTTTGCCGATGAAACCAACCCTGTAAAAGGATGGAACATTGGCATTGCCGAAAGTACGGATTTAATCAACTGGCAGAAAATCGGGGAAATCAATCCGGAAGGCGATTACGAAAGCAAAGGTCTCTGTGCGCCCTGTGCGCTGGTGATTGAGGGAAAAGTTCATCTGTTTTATCAAACCTACGGAAACGGCAGAGACGATGCCATTTGCCACGCGGTGTCCACTGATGGAATTTCATTTAAACGAAATGCAACCAACCCGGTTTTTAAACCCACCGGCGACTGGAACTGCGGCCGTGCAATCGATGCCGAGGTTATCAAATTCAACAACAGGTACCTGCTCTGGTTTGCCACCCGCGATCCCGATTTCAAAATTCAGATGCAGGGTGTGGCTGCCGCTCCTGTCAACACCGAATTTAACCGCGAAGACTGGAAACAACTCACTGATTACCCCATTATGGTTCCTGAATTCGACTGGGAAAAAAAATGTGTGGAAGGCGCTTCTGTGATTCAGCGGGGAGACGAACTTTTTATGTTTTACGCAGGCGCATACAACAACGAGCCGCAACAAGTGGGTGTTGCCAAAAGCACCGACGGAATTCACTGGGAGAAACTTTCGGAAAAACCTTTTTTAGCCAACGGCAAACCCGGAGAATGGAACTCCAGCGAATCGGGGCATCCCCACATTTTCGAAGATACGAACGGGAGAACTTATCTTTTTTTCCAGGGGAATGACGACAAAGGGAAAACCTGGTACATTTCGAATGTCGAAGTTTTTTGGAATGAATACGGACCGTATTTGAAAAATCAGTGAATCTCAGTATTTTTCAGGCACAGGTTTTAATTTTGAAAACAAATCAAAATCATTAGTAATGAAAAAATTTACACTTCTTCTATCGGCAATTTTTATTTTAACCATCACTTCGAAAGCGCAAAAAACACCTACAGGGAATCCGGCAGATTTTAAGGTAAAAACCTGCCTGCATTCGGTGAGTTATGCCGGTTTCTGGCGCGGACAGGCACGGTTAACCGTTGACGAGTTTTTGGTAAAAGCAAAAGAGCTGGGCTACGAAGCTGTGATGCTGGTAGCCAAACGTCCGCATGTTTCGCCGCACGATTACGACGAGGCGGCCCGCGCCCGGCTGAAAGCCAAAATCGATTCGCTGGGGCTCACTTTGGTTGCACTTGCCGGATACACCGATTTTACTGCCGGAATGGACAAACCCGGAATTCCCAATGCAGAAATACAGGCCGCGTGGGTGGGCGAAATTTCCGAACTGGCCAAAGATTTGGGAACGGATATGGTGCGCATTTTTACGGGTTACGAACGTCCGGGAATTCCTTACGACAAACAATACGCCGAAGTGCTGGAAGGACTGAAAATGGCGGGAAAACTGGCTGCGGAACACGGTGTTACACTGGCTGTTCAAAATCACCACGACATTGCGCTGCACCACGATGCCATGTACTGGCTGCTGAAAGAGGTGAACCTGCCCAACGTGATGGCCGGCTGGGACGCCTGGTCGCCGGTGCTGGAAGGCCTGACGCCGGAAGAACAACGCCAATCCATTTTAAAAATGAAACCCTACATCGTGAATACCATTGTGGCCGACTATGTTACCCACCCGCGTTATACTTACCAAAACGAACTGACCAATTACAAAGCCGAACAGCCGGTGATGCGTGCAGTTCCGGTTGGCGAAGGAATTATCGATTATAAAAACTGGTTTGCTGCGCTGAAAGAAATCGGTTACCAAGGCTGGGTGGTTTACGAAATGTGCGAAGTACTCGATGGTGGCGGTTCCATCGAAAACCTCGACCGGACAGCCAGAATTTTTCTGGAATATATGGAGCAATTCAAATAACTTTGTTAAAGAAGTTCCTGCCGTAATATCTTAAATTGCAGTAATTTTAAAAAATGAAAAAAAGAACTGTTACCAGCATTATTTTTTTGCTCACAACCATTTTTGTTATGGCTCAAAACTATCCGAAATTAGACGAAGCTTTCCGGCTGAAACAGCTGGAACCACCCACCGGGAAAGTACGCATGGTGCTCGACACCGATACCTACAACGAGGTGGACGACCAGTTTGCTTTGGCTTATGCATTTTTATCGAAAGAAAAAATTGACCTGGAAGCCGTCTATGCAGCGCCGTTTCACAACAGCCGGTCAAGCGGCCCGGCCGACGGCATGGAAAAAAGTTATGAGGAAATTTTGCGGTTGCTCAAAATGCTGGGTAAATCACCCGAGGGTTTTGTTTTCCGTGGCTCCGACCGGTATTTGGAAGATATAACAAAACCCGTTCGCAGCGAAGCAGCGCTCGACCTGGTAAAAAAAGCCATGGCCGGCAGCCCCGAAAATCCGCTTTACGTTGTGCCGGTTGGGTGCATTACCAACATTGCGTCGGCCATATTAATTGAGCCGGAAATCATCAAAAACATAGTGGTGGTTTGGTTAGGTGGAAACGGATTGAACTGGCCGCACCAAAAAGAATTCAACCTGATGCAGGATGTGCCGGCTGCCCGCGTGGTGTTCGACTCTGGCGTACCATTTGTGATAATGCCTTGCCGCCCTGTGGTCTCGCATTTTCATACAACCATTCCCGAGTTGAAATATTATTTGGAAGGCAAAAACGAACTTTCGGATTACCTGTACAACATTGTGGTGGAATACAGTGGTGGCCGCGATGCCTACTCCAAAGTAATCTGGGATGTCACTGCGGTGGCCTGGCTCATCAACCCGGGCTGGATAAAAACCAACCTGGTGCACAGCCCGGTACTTACTGACCAGGTTACTTTTAGCATGGACCATTCCCGCCATTTTATCCGCATGGCAAATGAATTAAACCGCGATGCCATTTTCAGGGATTTGTTCGGAAAACTGACCAAAAACTAACTATTAACTGATTTGGATTTTTGGATTTTTTGGAATATTTTACCAGATATTAAATTACTCTTCAGTTATTTCGCTAAAAAATAAATTTATGACCGATAACAGCAAAATCGAACCTGAAAACGAAACACATCTGAAAAGCAGCAAAAAATATTTCGATGTCGATGCTCCTGTTTTCTGGCCTTCAGCAGCGGTTATTGTAATTTTTATCGCCATTACGCTGATTGTTGGCGAGCCTATGGATCAGGTATTTTCTTCTATCCAGAGTAATATTTCCAATTTCGGTGGATGGTTTTTCGTACTTTCGGTAAATATTTTCCTCTTTTTTGTGCTGTACATTGCTTTCAGCAAATACGGTAAAATCCGGTTAGGTGGAAGTAAATCGAAACCCGAGTTTTCAACGGTTGCCTGGTTTGCCATGTTGTTCAGTGCCGGAATGGGAATTGGTATTTTGTTCTGGAGTGTTGGCGAACCCATCAACCATTTCATCAACCCGCCCGATGCCGAACCCCGGTCGGTTGAGGCTGCGCGCCAATCGATGGAAATTACTTTTCTGCACTGGGGATTGCATGCCTGGGGAATTTACGCCCTTGTGGGCATGGCGCTGGCATTTTTCACTTTTAATAAGAAACTGCCACTCACCATCAGTTCGGTTTTTTACCCGTTGCTTGGCGAAAAAGTGAATGGACCGTGGGGCAAGGTTATTAATGTATTGGCCGTGGTAGCTACGCTTTTCGGGCTGGCCACTTCGCTCGGCCTGGGTGTGCAGCAGGTGAGCGCCGGATTGGCCCACCTTTTCAATTTACCCGACACCATAACAACACAGGTAATTCTGATTACGGTGATTACGCTGGCGGCAACAGGTTCGGTAGTTGCCGGATTAAGCGGCGGGGTAAAACGGCTGAGCCAGTTAAACATGATTTTGGGTGCTGTTTTCCTGGCATTTATGTTAGTGGTAGGCCCCACCCTTTTTATCATGGATTCGTTTATTCAAAACATTGGAGGTTACATTCAAAACTTTTTTGAACTGTCGTCGTGGACCGAAACCTACAAACAATCGGACTGGCAAAGCGACTGGACGGTGTTTTACTGGGCCTGGTGGGTAAGCTGGTCGCCCTTTGTGGGCATGTTTATCGCCCGCATTTCGAGAGGCCGGACATTGAAAGAATTTGTTTTGGGAGTTCTCATTGTGCCTACATTGCTTACCTTCCTCTGGCTTTCGACTTTTGGTGGAAGTGCGATGTACCTCGAACTGAATTCATTGGCTGATATTGCCAGTGCCGTAACCGGAAACATTGCCACATCGCTGTATGTGCTTTTGGAGCAGTTTCCGCTTTCGGCAGTTACTTCGGTGGTTGGCGTGGTGTTGGTAACCAGTTTTTTTGTTACGTCTTCCGACTCCGGCTCTTTGGTTGTTGACTCCCTCACAGCCGGCGGCAAACTCGATGCTCCGGTTCCCCAGCGCATTTTCTGGGCATTGACCGAAGGAGCAGTTGCTGCTGTTTTGCTCATTGGCGGTGGACTGGGCGCACTGCAAACGGCTGCCATTTCAACCGGCCTCCCATTCGCCGTTCTGTTAATCATTCTGATGTGGAGTTTATTAAAAGGGCTCAAAAAAGAACATACCGGAATGATGGAAACCCGGATGGAAGCAGAACGTAAACAATACCTGGAAACCCTGGCCAAAATGATGCAAAAAAGAGAACAGGCCAAAGTTTCCGATCAAAGCAAAAAGAAAACAGAGCAATAGAAATTAACCTGAAAAACAATACTATGTACCAGTTTGATGATATTTTAATTTGCCTCGATTTAAGCGAAATGGATGATTCCCTCATCCGGTACAGCAATTTTTTGGTGGAAAAATTCAAACCGAAAACCGTTACATTTTTGCATGTGATAAAATCCTACGAAATTCCGCCCGAAATGATCGCGGCTTTTCCGCACCTCGACCAACCGCTTACCGAAATCGTAAAAGAAGAACTTCAGGAAAAAACAGACGCGATTTTTCTTCATAAAAACAAAGTCAAAACCCAGGTAAAAGTCCTTGAAGGTTCCACAACCGACAACATCGTGAGGTATGCCCGCGAAAACAACATCACTTTTACGCTTATGGGAAAAAAAATTGGCTACGAAGGCCGGGGCGGAATTGTACGGAAGGTGATTAGCATTATTCCTTCTACGGTTTTACTGATAAGTGAAACCACACAACCACGCATTGAACATGTAATGGTGCGAATGGATTTTTCGAAAATGAGTGCCCTGGCTTTGAAAATGGCATTGCGCCTCGGGGAACTAACCGGAGCAAAGATTTCGTGCCACCACGCTTACAAACTGCCGTTGAAATATTTCCCGGTGAGCTCGCCCGAAAACGACAAAAAGCTGATGACACACGTTGAAAAACATGGTCGTAAAGAGTATCAAAAATTTATGAAAAAGTTGGGGCTCGATGATGAGAAAATTCAATGTGCCAACTCGCTCGACCCTGAAAACGACGAAGCACATATTCTTTACAAACAAGCACTTACCATTAATGCCGATATGATTGTCATTGGCTCGAAAATTAAATCGGAACTGGCAGATATCATTATCGACTCTACGTCCGAAAAACTGGCTTCGGCTGAAAAAAATATTCCGGTGCTTATTATTAAAGACAGAAAACAAACCATCGGGTTTCTGAAAGCCCTTTTCAAATAAAACCGAAAAAGATGAAACAAAAAACGTTTTGTAACCGGATTTACATACTGACAATTTTATTCCTTGTTTTTTCGTGCGCACCAAAACCATCGGGCGAAGAAAAAATGACATTAAAAATGGTTTATACCGATTGGTCGGAGAGCGTGGCAATAACCCATTTGGCAGCTGTACTGCTCGAGGAAAAAATGGAATATTCCACCGTTTTAAAATTAACTGATGTGGAAAGTGCATACCGGGAACTAGCCATAGGAGAAGCGGATATTTTTGCCGATGCGTGGCTTCCTGAAACACACAAACAATATCTGGCTAAACATGCGGAAAAAATCGCACAAATTGGCATTACCTACCCTGAAGCCCGCACAGGACTTGTTGTTCCGTCATACAGTAATCTGCACAAAGTTGCCGATTTGAAAAATTACAGCAATCCGGTGATTGGTATCGATGAAGGTGCCGGCGTAATGCAAAAAGCTCACCTTGCCATTGAAAAGTATAATTTGCCGGTTTCGCTGGTTAGTCTTTCCGAAGATGAAATGATAAAACAACTTGAAGATTCGATAAAACGCAGAAAAGAAATCGTAATAACCGGATGGGAACCGCACTGGATTTTTGCCCGCTACGAAGTAAAGTTTCTGGAAGACCCGGACCATGTTTTTGGCGAAAAAGAAAATATTTACACCGTTGGACGAACAGGTATCGAAACCGGGCACCCGAGAGCAGTGCGCTTTTTCGAACGCATGCAATTAACCGAAAAACAACTGAACAGTTTAGTTTATCAGGTGCGGTTGAGCGAAGACCCGAAGCAGGGGGTAAAAAACTGGATGAACGAAAATGAATATATTGTAAACCAGTGGGTAAAAAACCTAAAACCGGAACGCAAAAAAATAATGTGAATTTGTTTGTTTAATTCCGACGGGAATATATGTTTACAGAAAAACCGGTAGTACAATAGTCGTACGACTCCGAAGTAGAATGTCTTTTTCGGACTAATCGGCCAGTTTCCGGATTAGGCCCAACAAAGCCAGCAAAACAACTGCTCCGATTACGGCTGTTACCAGTGTGCCCAGAAACCCGCTGTTGACAAAAATTCCCAGTTCGTGCAGCAGCCAGTTGCCAAACCACGCACCGGCAATTCCCACAATAATATTGAGGATACAACCGTATCCCTTTCCGCGGACAATGAGTCCGGCAATAGCACCGGCCACTAAACCAATCAATAAAACATACAACATGGCATAAAAATTTGAATTCTGCTTCAAATTACGAAAACAACACCGTATAAAAAAAGAAGCTGTTCAAAAAATCTTCAATTATCAGATTTTTTCAAAACAGCTTCTTTCATCCTCAAACCGAACCGTTTAACGCACTACTGCTCCCTCATCGGGTTCTTTTTCAGCTTTTTGTTTATTTTTCACCCAAAACGAAAGAATTATAAATGCAACCACCAAAATCGCCGGCAGAACCGCCATATTTCGCAATGTGATTTGTGGTCCGGCAGTTTGAATCGATTCTCCCATAATGGGCAGTACCATCGAGGTAGCTACAAATCCGGCGCCTCCGAGGATGGACATTCCCAAAGCTCCGGTTTTAGGTGCATATTCTGCTGCTGCACCAATCATGGTGGGCCAGAAATAACAAACGCCCACAGCAAAAACAGCTGCAGAAAGCACAGTCATAAAAGCACCGTTGGTTACACTAAGCAGTAACAAACCGGCAACAGAGAAAACAGCTGAGCCGAGCAAAACTCCCGGAGGATTCAACCGGTGAATGAGGCCACCGGCAAAGTAACGGCCAACGGCCATTAAACCGGTCACCACAGCAAGAATAATCATGGGATGAACGCCTTTGTTGTCGAGCAATGCATTAATCCACTGGGTAGTGCCCAATTCAGTGGAGGCAGTGAGCAACATGCAGGCAAAAATAAACGGGAACAGCAGGGTAATTTTATTAACCGCTTTGCCTTCAATAATTATAAGCACTGCAATAACCGCAATTATAATAAGTGGCAGCGAATAACTCCCGGTAATGGCATGTGAAATGGACTGGACATTAGCCACCAGAATCATAAAAACAACAGCCAGGGTAATGGTTACCGGAGCCCCCACGTTACGCATCATTTCCTTGTAGCTCACGCCCGATGAAACCCGTTCGGTTTCGGGAATCTTCTGCCCCAGAAACATAAAACCGTAAATGGCCAGCGGAATGAAAAGCAAGGCTACCAACACCTGCCACGACAGATTCAACTGATCGATAACCAGCGCAGCCAGCAAACTGCCGATAACGATTCCACCGGGAAACCACACATGAAACCGGTTCAGCATTTTCGATTTTTTATCGGGGAAAAGCGTTGTAACCAGCGGATTACATGCCGCTTCCACGCTTCCGTTTCCCAAACCGATAAATACGTTGGAAATGAACAGCGAAGTGTAATCTTTTGCCAGAAGCAACAGCACAATTCCCACCAGGTGCATCCCAAAAGCCATCCACACTACGGTCCTGGTTTTTACAATGTCGATAAAATAACCTCCGGC
>Ga0334901_1003343_pt1 | contig 12267 bp, 12 predicted proteins | sample GraSluR3_MG_3_FD_207216 | JGI IMG/M metagenome (GOLD analysis project Ga0334901, IMG submission 207216) | Sludge microbial communities from methane-producing bioreactor in Wageningen University, Netherlands - Granular Sludge_15_08-R3 | ecosystem: Engineered > Bioreactor > Anaerobic >...
ATAATTCAACAGTAATTCCACGTTCTGACCCAATGGCATATAAGAGAACTCCGAGGATAGTAAGGAATATCATAGATGCAATTGGGTCAGAACGTGGAATTACTGTTGAATTATCCGGAACATCCGGCAGATCCTCAACCGACCAGTCTTCGGAAGGTTCGTTGGTACCTTTTCGCTGTTGTATTCGCTGTGCAATCAGGAAAAATACCGTAACCCATGCCACTGCCTGAAGAAGTGCAGACCAGATAGTTCCAATCATGCTGATAAAACTGAAAGACTCTTGAGCAGAGGGGTTCAAGAGGTACCCAATGCTTAAAGCTATGACCATTCCGAGAGAGACTGCGAATGCTACCGTCTTAACCACTAATATAAATAGGTCGTAGTATCGCGGACCAATAATGTATCGGCCATAACCACGATACGTGTCGGCAAGTTTTATAGGGTCTCCCAATTCGTGCAATACCGAAAGTATGGGCTCTTCTTCGTGTGTTCGGGCTTGCACCATCTCATCAATCAGATCCCTTAACTCTAATGAGATATCTTCCCGCTGATTCTGTGGCAGACGCGATGAGACGGCATATACATACCGGTCTATCATCGTACGATTATTCTGTTTCATGTGGCATACTCCCCTTTAGCAATCGGACCATCGATTTTGTCATATCGAACCATTCTTCAGTGAGAAGTTCGAGCATACGCTCCCCCTGCTGTGCAAGCCTATAGTACTTTCGCGGCTTGGGACCTGCGGTCTCCCATGAACTTATCAGTAATTCATGGCTCTCCAATCTTCGCAAAAGAGGATAGAGTGTCCCCGGTTCAATGGGTATACCGTGAGCATTGAGCTCCTCTACAAGAGAATATCCATATTGAGGTTGCTGTAATTGACTGAGCACCGTAAGTACGAGCGTCCCGCGACGTAACTCCAGGCTCAAATTCTCGTGTAAAGATTCGAATTCGGTTCCCGATTGCTTTTTCATATTTCGACTATACTGTATGTCACACACTATTGTCAATATAATAATAATGGGTGCAGTCAAGAATATGCGTCTGCACTTCCCTTCCACACCCATGCCCTGCATAGCATATAGATACTAATCTACTATGGATTCATAATTGTATCGAAATCTGTCTGTGAGATGTAGCTCGGTGTATAGGGAGCATCAAATCGATCTAGTAATCCAGCAAAGGAACGCATATGATTCTCAGACCCCCGCAGCAGAGAGCTATACACTTGAACAACAAGTGGATCATCTGAGCCATTCAGCAATTGCTGTAAATCATATATATCGAGATCTTCAATTATTGCACCTACCGTGAGAGCCTCAATAGCTGATTCAGATCCTTTCGCAACGAGATCATCATATAACTGCTGCATTTCAGGAAGCGTAAATTCTCCTACAGCTAAATCTGCGGCAGGATCTTGGATTCCCTGATACTGCATGAGTGCGGCAACGGCATCGATATGGCGTTGTTCACTTCGTGCAATCTGTGCAAATGTACGGATTCCCCATCTTTCATACAAGGTGAGGTAGACATCCCGTGCGAGCTTCTCCTCTTCACGCATGTGAAGAATTCCTTCATCAACCGAAAGGTTCTGTACCTGTGTCTGACCTGTCGATGCTTCAGAACTTTGTGCTGCCGCTTGTGCTTGACTGTACTCAACAGCACCCTGTGCGGTGAGCATGCCCACCGCACTAACAATCAATACTGTGGTTGCTACCACTTTTTTCATGACGTTCATCAATCTGTACTCCTAGGGTACTTTTGCATTACCATGCTCGGCGAGGGCCGCCGGAAAATTGTGATCCCTGGGCAGCACGATTGTCGACGCGTCCACGAGCTTTCCCTTGATTCTCAAAACGGGTAGCTTGAGCCTCGTTTCTTGCCTCAATTCTCGCCTCCTGGAAAAGACGCAATGCTTCAGGATCTACCGTACCATCACAGAAGGGGCAATTCGCCAGCTCTTCTTCGCTCAATGTCTGCCAGCGTTGTATTGGACGGGCATCAACTGCTTCATCGGAATTTGCTGCAACTACTGCACCTGCTCCTGCGGAGGTAAAACCACCACGACCCATTGCTCGTGCTCCTACAGCAACGACTACCACGAGTGAAATTATCACCATAACGACTAAAACCTTTTTCTTCGAAACCATACCGTTCTCCTTCGAGCTCTTTGGCTCTTTTTGTTGTATGACCGAAGCATACTGTGTGTACATGCACACTCGTTGAAGGAAATATGAAGATTAGGTAAAGAGTAGTGTAAATTACATCTATTTTCGAGCGATATATCCACCGCGAATAGCTTTGGAATCATTCACCGCGATAACCGCACCAGGAAAGTTTGTGTTGATAATCCGAATTGCTTCTGCAATTCTTTTTCTCTTCAGGTGGAGAATAAGAAGTTCACGATTGCCATTTCTTCCAGTGCCCTTCACGACGGTAACTGCAAAATGACAATCCCTAAGAGCATCGGCGAGCTGCTTACTCTTAGGTGATTCTGGAACAATAATCTGAATGGAACTTAAGCCGAATGCCAGTTTATTTTCCAACCAAGATCCAAGGTAATTACCTACGGCAAACGCGAGGGCAAACACAACCATGCGAAGTGGGTCTTCTTTGAACCCATCTAATACCGTTCCTGTAATTATTAACCACAGAAGAATATCAAAAAAGGCAATAATGGTTCCTTTTACTCGCTCCCCACGATTAATGAGCACCATACGTAAGGTTGCTACGGTCACCTCTAAAATCTTTCCAAAGAAGATGACAAAGTAAATGCCTATACCCATGTTCTGCAGAAAATCCATTACCTTACCCCCACCTATCGATACTTCCTGTAAAGCCCGAACGAGACACCCATAAGAACTAAAACTATTCCGACTGATACCATAAACACGGGAGAGCCCGGTTCGTCGAGATATGCTCCTACAAATGTGGTGGCAACCATAGTGGGCAATAATCCCAAAATTCCACCAATCATATAGGGCGCATAGGGAATTTTTAATGAACCAAGGAGTGCATTGGTGATCTCGTGTGGAATCTTCCCTACAAATTTTACCATAAAAGAGAAGAGCAAACTTGACTGTTGGCTAAAGGCTTGTAATTTCCCCAGGCTTGGGAATTTTCCTAGTAGTCGCTCTACATATCCACGTCCTGCGTATCGACCAATTATATAGGGTATTTGCATATTGACAGCAATACCTAAGAGATTTACTACAATAGCCCATCCAAGCGGATAAATACTTCCGACTCCAACATACAGCAAGGCAAACGGCAACCCGAAGGATACCGATTTCAGAAGAAAGAGGCCCATGAATGCTATGGTAGTAAGCCAGACTCGATCGCTGAACTGTTCTACTATCGTGTTGATAGTCGTGGCTCCGTTCCGTACGACAAATAAGGTGATGAGTGCTAGAACACCTACTACAGGAATGCTCCGTATCAACTGTGGAATTATTGTAGTTTTTTGCCGAATTTGCTGATTTTGCTGTTTCTGCTGATTTTGCTGTTTTTGTATATTCATGTGCTCAGCTCAGTTTGACCCAATTCGGGGGTTCGCACAAGAGTTACCGGCTACTTTCATTTTCTCTTAACTCGGGTTCTGTTGTGTTCACGTGTACTTGATTACCCTTCAGCCTCTGTGAGACCGACTCCCGTATGAGCACATACACAACTGCGGCGAAAGGAACCCCTGCGAGCATACCAAGAATTCCGAACAACTTCCCACCAACCATGACTGCCGCAAGTACCCACAATGCAGGTAATCCAATCGAATCGCCCACTATCCTTGGATAAATAATGTTGCCCTCAATTTGTTGTAAAACAAGGAAGAGTACCAAAAACCAGAGAGCTTGAACAGGACTTGTGACTAGCATGAGGAACATCCCGACCACTGCTGCAATAAATGCACCCACAATTGGTATAAGAGCTAACACGGCTACCAATGCGGAAACAAGAACTGCAAAAGGGAATCGGAATATGAGCATTGCTACGAGAAACATAAGTCCCAAGATTACAGCCTCAAACACCACACCGCTCACAAAATTGCTGAATGTGGTGTTGATGAGCTTCCCAGCATGGACTATGCGTTCTGTGTAGTTCTTTGGAAGATATGCAGACAATATTCGCTTTGCTTGTCGAGTCAGTTGTTCCTTTCGGGCAAGCATATAGATGGCAAAAACAAGTGCTAATACAAAATTGACGACACCGCTAATAACGCTTGAAGCTACTCCAACGGTCGAACCGATAAGTGAAGCAGAACTCTTCTTAAGGAAATCAAGGATATTTGTTTTTGCCTGATTCCAAGAGATATCTAGTTCTTCGAGCCAGAACCCTAGGTCAGGATATCGCTCTCCAAGGGATTCTCCAAATGCTCTCACTGAGTCGATAAATTGCGGGAGACTTATGGAAAGCTGTTCGATAGCTGTTACAAGTTCAGGAATTACGATGAGAAGTAAAAGTGCAAACACGAGTAGTACTAAAATGAAAGTCAGCAGCATGGCAAGTACACGACGTATACCGGCTTTGCCGCGGGTGAACACCCTTCTTTCTAGAGATCTTACTGGCACGGTAAGAATGAAAGCTATTGCCCCTCCTGCGATAAGGGGACTTACGATGGAAAAGAACCATGCAAGAAGCACTCCAACTGTTTGATAGTTGGTCAAAGCCCAGAACAGTACGATACTTATGGTTGAGATTGCAAAAACCTGCTTCATGTGTCTTTTTTCCACTCCGTTACCTCTTGTTCACACAGTAGCATATTTCCCTACATGTAATCAGTATACCGGTGGAACTAAGTTTTCTTCTGTTAGCTCGATTGCACTACCAGAAACATCTGTGGGTAAAATCATATGATACTCCACATCCTCGACTGTATAACCTATAAGATGAATAGGCTGCTGTGGGTTTTCTACGAGCCAGCTCTGAATGTGTGGCAATTGGAATATATCAACCCCCAGGATGTCGTTTTGAAACCAAATTCCATCTCCTAAGATATCAGATCCAAGCTCTTTATGCTCATACATGAGACTGGTAAGTGCATACAGATACCAGATGTCGTGTTCGGTGCTGTTCAGAATTTGAAGATTGCTCTCTAAAGTCTCGATGTCTGTAGTGAAATATGCTTGGTCGAATGGGTCACCATAAGATAGATCATCCAAGGTTACTGTAATGATCCACCGGTCAGTTGTTGGATACCATGTTTTACTATAAAAGTCGCCTTCGTTATCCTGTGCAATGATTTCCACCCTTCCATAGGCGTTAAACGGCAGCTGCTCAGAGATCCACGGGACATCTTCGCTGGCTATCTGCACACGTGTTCCCGATTGTAAAACCATTGATCCTAACAGATTTGTTGCGTCTCTGGTTGTAAGTTCTGATTCGAGATCAATCGATGCAGAAAATACAGGGTCTCTTAAGAAGAGAGCATGGAGAGGATATCCGGTTTGATTTTCAATGAATATAACTCCCTCTGATGGATCGTTACTCAATGCCTGGAACGTATAGTCGAGCGCGTCGAATGGAATCGCTATATACCAGGGATCGGTCTCAGGAAGCCATTCGAGATAATAGAGATCTCCATCTATGTCTAGAGCGTTGAGATAAAATGGATTGTTATCTTTCTTCTGTAATGCCTGTTCGAGAGCTGGATAATCGGGAAGATAGATATAAACTTGTTGGGCGTCTTCCAACACTGCATCCCCAAGCAAATTTCCCATTTCTGAGGATGTCCGGTACATAGAGTCATTGAATAAATCAAGCCGAGTAATAGGGAATCCAGTCTCATTACTCACCTGTATATATTGTCCGTACCGGGTTAAAAGTTCATGCTTGATATAGCGCTCAGGAGTAACAATTGCGGCAATAGATTGTTCGGTAGTAATCTCATGTGGCTCAGAAGGTGCAACAGGCTCGGGAGGCTGCTCCTCGGCGTGAGAATCTAAGACAAATTCTGTGTTTTCTACGGTTTTTTCTTGCAATTCAGGAGATTTGTCAATTATGGATGTGTTCGCACAAGCAGATAATGTGAGCAACATCCCAATACAGATAAGCAACAAAAAAGCCATTGTGTGCTTTTTCATAGATTCCTTCCTTACCCCATGAGGGGGAACTGTACTCTAATGTGAGTATTATGTTCTTCCTTCATAAAAACAAGTATTATTTGACGCCGGAGATCTTAAAAGGACTGATTCTCATTCGGTGTTGTACACAGTTCCTCTACAAGATATCTCGAGAGTTTCCTTTTTTGTTACTTATAGTATATTACAGTAACAGCATGCTAATCTGGCATGTACTACGAGGCAATATGAGGGAGTTTTTATGATTGAAAAAACGTACAACTACGCTGTTTCAGATACGAAACATATTGAGAAGTTGATTGATGATGATCCAGTAATGATTAACCATATGATTTTGGCGAAGGATGATTTTGTTCCTGATCATCACGCTAATTCTCACGTTCATATGATTATAGTTCGGGGACAGCTTACACTCAAATTAGATGATCAGGATTCTCACACTTACGCAAAAGGAACGATAGTTAATATTCCTTATAATACTTTTATGAAGGTACGTAATGAGCATGAAGAGGTGTGTGAATTTTTCGTGATTAAAAGCCCAAGTCCTCGTATGTACCGGGTACAAAGTTGAAAACCCGCTGATATTTTTCTCTGGGCATGGCTAATACGCTCAAATTTTGAAGGTTCAACTCTGCCATAATTGTGGAAAACCAACTTTGTACCCGGTACATACGATTATAAAAGATAGACCCATACAATAATGAGGGCATCGTAGACACCATGAACGAAAACAAGTGAAATGAGTGAACATTTTTTAATTTTTTCACGAAGAAGACAAAAGACCACTCCAAGTAATGCAGTCACACCTACTTGGAGTAAATTCCCATGGAAGATGTGAAATACGCCGAACAGCAAAGAAGTAGAAATGATTGCCAACGCCTTATTATCTTTTATCTGCAATATTTTTTTGAAAAGATACCCACGAAAGATAAGCTCCTCAGCTAGAGCAACACCTAAAACTCTATACACAAATTCAAATACAAATTGCCACAATTTCGTGTATTGAGTGCTCCCCACCATGTCTTTAAAACCGAGGAGTATAGGAATCACTGTCCCAACAAGCGATAGCAGTAATGCTAATGCCACACCAACACCTACTTGGAGTATGAGGTTATTGCCATGGATTCCCAAGTCAGCCAGATTCTCTTTATTCACCCACATGAGTAACCCAGGGACGAAAAACAACACCCATTGAGATCCCAGCATAAGAATCATTCTTCCCCCAAGAGGTAAAGACATGAGAATATGTTGATTTATCAGCATGACTCCAAAGAGTGTAAGAAAAACTCCAAGTATTGAAAGAAGAGTATGTGCCGGGTACAAAGTTGAGAAATTATTAACTTTGGTCACGGCACTATGCGATTCATCCCTATATTTTAACGGTTCTTTATCCCCTTGATTGTGCGAAATCAACTTTGTACCCGGTACATACAAACTCCTGACTCGATATGTGAGGTTTGCGGATAAAGATCAAACACCTGTAAAACCTTCACTCTATATCCATGCTCACCGAACCGCTTAATATCACGAGCTTGGGTAACGCTATCGCACGACATATAGATAATAACCTGGGGATTCCACGAACTAATAGTTTCTACCAACTGTTTATCAAGTCCGGTTCGCGGAGGATCAACGATAACCGTATCCACAGGGTCTTTTCCACGCTTCTTACTCCAGTACTCAGCCTTCTGTGTAAAAAATTCAGTATTGGTCAGATTCTTCTGTGCAAGTGCAAGACACCGGCTGTCACGCTCAACCGCAATTACATTCACTTCCGGTGATTCGACAAAAGCACTGAAGGTTCCTACTCCAGCAAATAAATCGATGACAGTCGAACCAACCGCATATGACTTCACAAAATCGACCATCTGGGAAATAAGAAATCGATTGCTTTGAAAAAAGACATTTGAATCAGCCCAAATCGTCTTTTCCGCAACATCTACCGAAACTTCTGTCGAACTGAGAGAAACTTTATCATCACCAGCAAATGCAGGAACCTGTACATATCGATACCGACTCTGCCAACCTTCAGAAGCACGACGCATCTGTGCTGCCTTCAGAAGTAATGGCCGTTTTTCGTCCAACAGTCGATTTAAAGAATCACAAAGGATAGGACAATGATGAATATCGACCAAGTCACTACTCTTTCGCCCAAGAAACCCACATCTTCCAGTTTCAAGATCAACATGGAACCGAACTCGAGAACGATACCCCCAGCTCTGATCTGATGCCGGAGGAAGCAGCGTTATCCCCAATTCCGGGTCATCAATATCAACAGCTCCAATTCGGCGAAAATTCTCTTTTACAATCTCTTCCTTATAACTTGTTTGTGATTCACTTGAAGCATGCTGCAAGTCGCACCCACCACACTCACCATAGTAAGGGCAAGCAGGTTTTACCCGATTCTCTGAAGACACTGCCACGCGAACAGTCTCTGCCCGTGCAAAATCACTCTTCTGCTCAGTCACCTCAGCCACTACCGTTTCCCCAGGCAGTGCATCACGAACAAAAAAGGTTTTCCCATCAAAACGTGCAAGCCCCTCACCTTTCGAGACCAGCTTCTCAATTGTCAACTCAAGTTCCATAATCATACCCCTATTCAGTGTAGCCAGTGAGCCGACAGAACTCATCAACATACGTACCAATCAGATCAATTCCCTGTTGCCAGAATTCAGTCGTGGTAATATCACACCCGATAGTTTCTGTCACTGCAGAAGCAGCATCCTGCCCGGTCTTCCACAATAGAGTATCGTAGGCTTTACCAAAATTTTCTTGCTGCTGTGATAACTGATACACACCTAAACCAAACAGCTGACCAAATGCATAGGGGAAATTATAAAATGAAAGTTCACTACTGTAATAATGTCCTTTTACCGCCCACATATAGGGATGCAGCTCATCTTCGTTCAGAGCATCACCATAGGTAGCACGTTGTGCATCTATCATCATCTGTGAAAATTGATCAGCCATAATATCGCCATCCATCCGCTTGGCAAACACGTTTCTCTCAAAGTAGAACCGGCTGAGAATATCGACACAGGTCTGCGTTGCATCCTGAAGGAACCCCTCAATTAGGGTGATTTTCTGATCATCGGCAGCACGTTTGAGAGCACCTTGAAAGACTACAAACTGGCTGAAAATTGAGGCAGTCTCTGCAAGCGTCATGGGATAATGACGAAGTAGTGCGGGTAATTCTCGTGTCACGTAATCGTGATAGCCATGACCGAGTTCATGAGCAATCGTAGAAACACCATCAAACGTATGGTCAAAATTTGCAAGAATCCGCGTCTCTTTACGTAGTGGGAAAGAAGTACAGTATGCACCGCCCACTTTCCCTGCACGAGGTTCACTGTCTATCCAATTCTGATCGAATGCCATCTGGGCGAATTCTCCAAGCGGTTCATGAAAATCCGAGAAATTTTCTACAATAAACTCGCGAGCCTCGTCGTATGTATAGTGAGCTGCGCCGTTTCCGACGGGTGCAAAAATATCGTAAAAAGAGAGTTTGGGTAGTTCAAGGGCGTGGGCCTTCGCTCGTAAATATCTTCTAAAAAGGGGCAGATTTTTTTCGATAGTTCCAATGAGTGCATCGAGAATCGAATCTGAAATTCTAGCCTGCATTACAGCATGTTGAAGAGGATCTCGGTACCCACGTCGCTTTTCTAGAGAAATCGTTGTTCCTTTCACCCCATTTAACGCATACGCAAACGCAATCTCATGCTGCTTCCATACAGCAAGTTCTGCCTCATAGGCTTTACGACGCACCTCGCGGTCAGCATCGAAGGCAAGGGATCGAAGTTGAATGACTGTTTTCCGAGCACTCTGATCTGCATCCCACTCGGAATCCACTGTTGAAGATATCGCCTCTTGCAATCTTCCCCATGCATCGGCTCCACTGCGACTCAAATCAGCCGCCAGGTTCTCTTCTGCTTCACTCATGGTATGCGCCTGTTCTTCGAGGAGTTCCTTTAGTGCAAAATGATATGGTTTGATTCGGTCATCGGCAGCTAAAGCAGCTAGCACTTCATTATGGAGACTTCCCAATGTATTTAGGAATTCAACGTGGACAGCCTTCATGGGGAGTAGTGCCTCTTCCACACGATTCAAGGCTCGCATAGCCTGGTCATTACTAGTATCAACAGTCAACAAAGCACTCGCATAGGCATAGAGAGTCTCTGTAGTATCCAAGGCAAGTTGATAATCATCCAAAAGCTTGATTAACCATGAGGAGAAATCAGTTTTCCCCTGACTCCCTAATTGTAGTTGTTTACGAACCTGCTCTACCAGTGGCGTAATTTGCTGAAGGTCATGTTCAAAATCTTCGCTTGTAATTGAGTGGTATATGCTTGATAAATCCCAGTGTGGTAATTTTTCCATAAGAAAGAGCTCCTTTCTGAACAGTATTTTTATCGTGCGGTTCAGTGTAAGTAATACGGAGAGCTCTGGTCAATGGTTGATGATACAGAACATATCTATAATCGCTATCAACACGGTCATTCAATGCTGTCATGTTAACGCGTTCACAATATCAATTTTATTCTTTTTTTACAGATCAAGTTTGTATTCTGCAATTTTGTTGATGAGTGTTCTTCGCGAAATCCCCAATTCCTCAGCGGCTCGTGTTCGATTTCCTTCCCACCTGTGCAAAGATCGTATAATAGCCTCTACTTCAAGTTCTTTGAGACTTTTTGCATCCTTATCATCTTCAGAGGCAATCAAAAAAACATTCTGTGATACGGAATCACTCCCAGGTCGCGACACACTTTCCCGTAACTCAAGTACCGAAGCCTTGATAATCGGACTATCTGCAAAAATCACTGCACGTTCAAGAATATTTTCCAATTCACGAACATTTCCATAAAATGGATGAGCACGAAGTGCTTCAATAGCATCTGCAGCCAGACCTTCAACTCTATGTCCCATTTGCCGATTGAGCCGATTGAGAATTACTCCTGCGAGAAGGGGAATGTCTTCTCGGCGTTCTCTCAATGGGGGCAACTCAATTCGCACTACATTGAGTCGATAAAACAGATCCTCCCGGAAGGAACCGTCGCGTACTTTTTCTTCTAGGTTCTTATTTGTCGCAGCGATTATTCGAGCATTAATCGGCATGGGAGAGGTTCCGCCAAGTCGGGTTATCTTACGATCCTGAAGTACACGAAGCATTTTCACCTGAAGCGTGAGCGGCATATCCCCTATCTCATCGAGAAACAGAGTCCCTCCACTGGCAAGTTCGAACATTCCAATCTTCCTACCTGCAGCTCCCGTAAAGGCTCCTTTCTCATAACCGAAAAGCTCACTTTCCAACAAGTTTTCCGGCACTCCCCCAATGTTGATAGCGACAAAAGGCCCCTCATGCATCTTGGATACAGCATGTATCTGCCGAGCTACGACCTCTTTACCAGTACCACTTTCACCCGTTACAAGAACAGTCGCAGGAGAGTCGGCTATTTTTGTAATAATTTCCTTGATCTTCCGCATGGGAAGTGAATTCCCCACGAGCCCCTCATCAATACCCTCTGTAGATCGTGTTTTACTCTCCACAAGACTTTTGAGTACCTGAGCCTCCATGAGTTTTCGTAGTCGAATGGTGAGTTCTTCGGGGTCAAATGGTTTTACAATGTAATCCTGAGCCCCCTCTTTTAGAGCTGTGACCGCATCTCGAATCTCACCATGGGCACTTATCATAATAACGGGCATACGGAAGCCCTCTTGTCGGATCCATCTGATTAGGCTGATACCATCCATTCCCGGCATGCGTAGATCAATAAGGCAGGCATCGTAATGTTGTTCACGGAGGAGCCGCTGAGCCGAGAATCCATTTTCTGCTCCATCACTTTCCAACCCCTCAAGATGCAGGTACTTTCGCATGAGCTCTCGAATATTTGGTTCATCATCTACTATAAGAATTCTCAAAATACTATCTCCCTCTTATTTATGTTCAGCAGGAAGGATTACCTCTGCTACAGTCCCCCCGCCCTCACGAGCGTAGAGTTTCAGGTTGCCATTACGGGCACGAACGAACTGCCTGCAAATAGCAAGACCAATACCAGATCCGTGAATTTTGGTTGTAAAAAATGGATCAAAAATCTTCTCGAGATTTGCCTCGTCGATTCCCTCCCCACGATCACGAATAAATATGTGGATGAACTTTTTCTTGTCACGAGTTACTTCCACTTCAACTTGGGGA
>Ga0334901_1003344_pt1 | contig 12263 bp, 9 predicted proteins | sample GraSluR3_MG_3_FD_207216 | JGI IMG/M metagenome (GOLD analysis project Ga0334901, IMG submission 207216) | Sludge microbial communities from methane-producing bioreactor in Wageningen University, Netherlands - Granular Sludge_15_08-R3 | ecosystem: Engineered > Bioreactor > Anaerobic > Unclassified...
CAATAAAGGGGATGGGAAAAGCCTGCGAAAAATTTGGCACTCCTGTTACAGGCGGCAACGTTAGCTTTTACAACCAGTCAACTATTGGTGGAAAAGATGAGGCTGTTTTCCCAACTCCAACTATTGGAATGCTAGGTATGCTCGAGAATAAGAACCATCATACTACCTTGGCGTTTAAAGAAAAGGGGCATATGATCTACCTAATTGGCCGATCGCATAACGATATCGCCTCATCTGAATATCTCGTTTCGTATCATGGTGTTAAAAAGTCGCCGGCTCCATACTTTAATCTCGATGAGGAGTATAAAACACAGCAGCTATTGTTAGAGCTAATTGGGAAAAGCCTTATTCAATCGGCAAACGACGTTTCCGATGGTGGCTTATTCATCAGCCTACTCGAGAGCGCAATGCCTCGTAACCTCGGTTTCGATATTACTACTGATGCCGAAATTAGACCAGATGCTTTCCTTTTTGGCGAGGCGCAAGGCCGTATAGCTGTTACCGTTTCTCAAAGTAAGGAAACGCACTTTATCGATCATATGATTGAAAGTGGCGTTCCGTTTACCGCATTGGGGCATGTAACCAAATCGGAAATTAGGGTTGACGATGTTTCCTACGGATTTATCGCCGACATGAAGAGGGAATTCGATAATGCTCTTGGTGAACTTATTGTTGGCAAATAGATATTCTGTTGGTGAGCTACTATCCTTCCCCTAAACAAGAACATGTAAAGGCAATGTTTAATGACATTGCCCCACGATACGATTTTCTTAACCACTTGCTTAGCTTTGGAATTGATAAGCTTTGGCGTAAGCGACTGATAAAAGGTGTGCTTATGAATAACCCCCAAAAAGTGCTTGATGTGGCTACTGGCACAGCCGATTTGGCCATTGCGCTAGCTCGTAAAAATTCAGCAGTGCATGTCGATGGGGTTGATATTGCCGAAGCAATGGTTTCAATTGGTCGTGAAAAATTGGTTAAAAAGCAGCTCAATAATAGGGTGACGTTAAGCATTGCTAGTGCCGAAGGCTTACCATTTCACGATAGTGTTTACGATGCTGGAATGGTGGCTTTTGGAGTTCGTAACTTTGAAGACCCTTTGGCTGGATTGCAGCAGATTTTTAGAGTGTTAAAGAAAGGTGGAACCATAAACGTACTTGAGTTTACCACGCCTAAACTTTTTTTAGTTAGGCTAGTTTACCGCTTTTACTTTACCAAAGTTTTACCTTTTATTGGAAAAAAAGTATCAGGGCATAGTACAGCATACACCTATTTGCCCAATTCGGTTAGGCAGTTTAAGGAGCGAAAAGAGTTTGTTGATTTACTTAATAAGGCTGGTTTCAGTAATGCGCATTATCAAATTCAGAGTTTTGGTATTGCCGCAATTTATAGAGCGCAGAAACTTTAAGGAACAGGCTTTTGTTTTGTATCTATTTACAATGAGCAATATCTTTTAAATTGAATCGTTAACTAGTATTGAAAAGCACAAAGGGGTGAAAAAAGTTTTAATTATTTTAGCGGTATTGGCAATTTGCGCAGCAGAGTCTACAGTTGCTCTTGCTCAAATTAAGCCAAACCCAATACTTAACGATCCTGATTACGAACGTGAAAAACGGTTACGTTTTGGCTTTTCGCTTGGGTTAAACTTTATGGACTTTACCGTAAAGTCGAGCGTTCAACCTCAAGTGTCTTTAGATAATGATACAACTCAGTATTTTGTCGACAATAGCCATATAATTCCGGGTTTTAACGTAAATGCCATTTCCGATTTCCGAATAGTAGAATCGTTACACCTGCGATTCCTACCTGGGCTTGCCTTTGGTCAGCGCGACGTATCGTTTTATCTGCCCGGTGAGGCTACGCCCACAACTATGAAGCTCGAATCGTCGTTTATTGAAATGCCACTAAGCCTTAAGTATAGTGCCCGCCGGAAGAACAATACGGTACCATACCTTTTAGCAGGAGTAAATTTTCGGGTCGATATGGCAGCATATAAAAAGTTAAACCTCGACGAGGGCGTAATGATTAGGCTTGTAAAGGGCGATTTTTACTATGAGTTTGGTTTTGGTTTAGATAACTTTCTAACATTCTTTAAGTTCTCAACAGAGATAAAGTACTCATCGGGCTTTCTAAACGTTTTTGCCGATGATTATGCCGAAGGAGCCGAAAACTTTGCACAGGCTATTAAGCACATGAGGTCGAATGTGGTTACCATTGCTTTTCATTTCGAATAGAAAGCTACTCCATGCCCGTTGATGTTACGCTTATACTGACCCCCAAGCAAGCCTCATCCGAAACTTACGTTAAAGATCAGGCCATACGTAAGTTAGGCTATAATGCTGCTGATGTAGGCAATGTTTTAATTACCCGAAAAAGTATCGATGCTCGAAGAGGTAAAGTTAGAGTAAACATTGGGCTTAGGGTTTACGGCAAGCACGAAGCTGTTGACTCATATTTTCCAAAGTTTGAATATAAAAATGTAACCTCGGCACCTGAGGTAATTGTTGTGGGATCAGGGCCTGCCGGATTATTTGCTGCTTTACGGTTACTCGAACTTGGTTATAAACCTATAATTATTGAAAGAGGTAAGGATGTTAGCGCCCGCAAGCGCGATGTGGCCATGCTAAATCGAAATAAGCAATTCAATCCAGAGTCAAACTATGCATACGGCGAAGGGGGTGCGGGTACTTTTTCCGACGGTAAACTTTACACCCGATCGCGTAAAAGGGGCGACATTAACCGGATACTGAGCGCTTTGTATAACCATGGAGCGCAAGAGGAAATTCTGTATGAGGCTCACCCGCATATTGGTACCAATGTGCTCCCACGGGTAATTGCGAGTATAAGAAGCACCATTGAGCACTACGGCGGAGTAATCCATTTTAACAGCAAAGTTGAAGACCTAATTGTTGAGAATTCCGTTGCAAAGGGTGTGGTTTTAAGCGGTGGCGAAAAGATAAGAGCCCTAGGGGTTATTCTGGCTACTGGACATTCGGCACGAGATATATACCAAATGCTTTGGCGAAAAAGTATACTGGTTGAGGCAAAGCCTTTTGCAATAGGTGTGAGGGTTGAGCATCCACAGGAGCTTATCGATACAATTCAGTACCATGGCATTAAGCGCGAAAGTTACCTTCCGGCGGCTAGCTACAGCTTAGTCGATCAGGTTGAGGGTAGAGGTGTTTACTCGTTTTGCATGTGTCCAGGAGGTTTTATTGTTCCAGCCGTATCGGGCGCAAACGAAGTAGTTGTAAATGGGATGTCGCCATCTGCACGCAATTCGAAATGGGCTAACTCGGGTATTGTTGTTGAGGTTAGAATAGAAGATATTCCTAAGGATACAGGAAGAGACCAACTGGCAGGGCTCGATTTTCAGATGTACCTCGAACAGCTAGCTTTCAGCAATAAAGTGGGCGATGGTTTTGTGGCGCCAGCCCAACGTCTCGATGATTTTGTGGCTTCCCGAGCATCTTCATCTTTACCCCAAAGTTCTTATCAACCAGGCTTAACTGCTTCGCCCGTTCATAGCTGGCTACCAGAAGGCATTTCGAAACGGCTACAACAAGGCTTTCGGCTGTTCGATAGGCGGATGAAAGGCTTTGTCACCAATGAGGCATTGGTGGTTGCTCTTGAGTCGAGAACATCATCACCCATTCGTATCCCTCGCGATACGCAAACCCTACAGCATGTTCAGATAATGGGACTGTTCCCTTGTGGAGAGGGAGCAGGCTATGCCGGAGGCATTGTTTCATCGGCAGTTGATGGGGAACGATGCGCTGAGGCTTTTGCTCTTTGGAATGGTACTATATAGTTCTTCGCAGTAGCTCAGAGCAGGCTATTGCAGTGGCCACCGATACGTTTAACGATTCAGAACCCACGCTGCTTGTTGAAAAGCTCGGAATGTAAATTCGTTGCGTAATTAAACTCTCGATATTGGCTTGTATGCCATTGCCCTCGTTGCCCATAACAAGCACACCACTTTTCGGGAGTTGACAAGTGAATAGGTTTTCACCATTTAAAAATGTGCCAAGTAGGGGTATCCCCATTTCATGTGCTTGAGTAAGAATGCTTGGTAAATCAACATAAAACAGGCTAACATTTACCAATGCACCCATTGTGGCCTGTACAACTTTTGGCGAGTATGCATCGGCAGTTTCGTGCGAGCAAAGTATAGTAGAGATACCAAACCAATGGGCAGTGCGAATAATTGAGCCTAAATTTCCAGGGTCCTGAATATCATCTAAAGCAATGGAAAAACCGCTGAGGAGATTGTTCAAGCTGAATTTCTGTTGCGGTTGTTTAACAATGGCTAAAACGTTAGTTGCAGTTTTTAGCCCGCTAATTCTGCTCATTTCCTTTTCGGTAATTAGCTCAGCATGTTTTCCCTTAAGCAATTGAATATCTGTCCATGTTGAGGTGTGAAATACCGATTCAATTTCGAGGTTTGAGCGTAAGATTTCGCGAATTAGCCTTGAGCCTTCGGCTACGAATAGGTTAGCATCTTTGCGAAACTTTTTTTGCTGTAGCGATCGAATTTGCTTAATCCTATTTGCAGAGAGCATATGAATATGTTTATGTACAAACGTAATAAAAAACTAGCTAATGCTCGCAAATTTGCTCATTTCTTTCCTTGTGTATCCCATGCTTAGGCATGCGCCCATATGTACAACTCATTTTACCAAATTTGATAAACGTTAAAAAAAAGAGAGTATTTGGCATTTTTTATGCTATATGTTTCAGCCTTTATATTGCATAGGTTTAAAAGGTTTTACTAACTTTCAGCCTGTATTTAAAAACTTCGTTTTCCTGATTATTTGCCAATGCTAAAAAGAGCCTTAAGCTTTAAATCATTATTAAACAGAAGCGCATTTATGCTTTTGGCGCTATCTCTTCTTACCATTTCATCGTGTAGAATTACCAAAAATGTTCCCGAAAACGAGTATTTACTCGATAACGCTAACCTAGAAATAAATTCCGACGAGCGTAAACCTGGCATAAAAGAGGGAGAACTACAAAACTATGTTAGGCAAAAACCCAACAAACGGGTGCTGCTTTTTAGGCTCCATTTGCGATTGTATAATATGGCTCGCAAGGGCAAAGAAAAGGGCTTAAGCAAACTTTTACGAACAATTGGCGAGGAACCAGTTCTGCTCGATACCTTCCAAACAAACCAAACCGTGAGTAACCTTGAAAGGTACGTTAAGAGTAAAGGTTACTACGAAGCAACAGTTAGCGATACCACTGTTTTGGGAAAGCGAAAAGCAACAGTTAGCTACGAGGTTAACATTGGTAAACCATACAGAATAAAAAATGTAACCTACGTTATTGAAGATACTTTAATTAGGGCTATTGTGCTTAGCGACACAGCTAACAGCCTAATTTCAAAAGGGGCACGATTTGATGTTGATTTGCTTAGGCAGGAAAGAGTTCGGGTTGAAAAGCGATTGAAGGAAGATGGTTACTTCCTTTTCTCACGCGATTTCATAACGTTTACTGCCGATACTAGCCTTGGCAAAAAATGGGTCGACTTGGATTTAGTTATTAGGAATAGGTTTTCACGAACCGAATTTGGTGATAAAGTTCCTCAACCATACAGAAAGTATGAAATTACAAACGTTTATATTTACACCGGTTACGATCCGGTTGAGTACTACTACCTCGAGGAAGAGAAGCTGCTCGATACGGTTGAGTTCGAAAACCAGAAATTTATCTACTCCATATCGCCAGGTATAAAGTATAAAACCGTAAGCAATGCCAACCTATTACGACCCGGGCAAATTTACGCAGAGAGTACCGTTCAAAAAACTCGCGATAACCTAAACTCATTACGGCTTTACCGAGCGGTTAACGTATTTTTTCGACCCGACGAGGAGGCCGAACAGGAAGCCAGACAACAGGAAAACTTTTTACTATTTGGTGATGACGAAGGAGAGAGAAATGTTCCAACGGGTAAGCTCAACTGCCATATTCAGCTAACCCCTCACACGCTTCAAAGCTATCAGGTCGATTTGGTTGGAACCAACACCGCTTCCGATATTGGTATGGAGGGCAATTTAAGCTATCAGCATAAAAACATATTTAAAGGAGCCGAGGTGCTCGATACGAAATTCCGTGGGATGGTTCAATTCCTCACTGGTGAGGATGTTTTTACTAACTCGTTAGAAGTTGGTGGTTCGGTTGGTTTAAGCTTTCCTCGTTTCCTTGGGCCATTTACAGGGCAGGAGTTTATTAAGCGCTACAGCCCTCGCACACAGCTTTCAATGTCGTATAACTATCAGCGTCGGCCCGACTATACAAGAACCCTTGCTGGGTTTAACATAGGTTACAGCTGGCGATCTGAAAACCGTTTTTCGCACACCTTTATTCCTGCCGAGGTTAGCGTAATTAATATTTTTAGTATTGATGATAATTTTCTTGATCGAATTGCCGATACTTACCTAGCAAATAGCTACAAGAATGAACTAATTACGGTAACAAGCTATGGGCTTACCTATAGCAATCAGTCAACCCAAAAAAGAAGCTATGCTGTTGTAAGGTACAACGCTGAGGTTTCGGGCAATACGCTAGCGGCTTTATATTCAGCCTTTGGGCAAAAGGCCGATGATGGCACCTATCAGCTATTCAGTACTAGCTTTTCTCAGTTTGTTAAATCGGATATTACATTTATTTACAACCAGCAAATTGATGAGAACAATACGCTGGTTTACCGATTTTTTGCCGGAGCCGCTTTGCCCTACGGAAACTCAAAGGCGTTACCCTTTGAAAAGAAATACTTTTCAGGTGGATCAACTGGCATTCGCGCATGGCATGCACGTGGCCTTGGCCCTGGAACCTACGTTGAAGAGCAGCTAAAAATTCCGAACCAAACTGCCGATATTAAACTTGAGGCAAATGTTGAATACCGTTTCAAGCTGTTTTGGATGCTCGAAGGAGCACTTTTTCTCGATGCTGGAAATATTTGGGCAATAACCTCAGCCGACGAGCGGGCTGGGGCCGTATTTTACCCCGATACTTTTTATAAGCAGATTGCTCTTGGAACAGGAACTGGCATACGAATGAACCTAGGTTTCTTTACCATTCGTTTTGATTTAGGTATGAAGTTGCACGATCCGGGCATTAGGCTACCCTCACCCGATAATCCAAACGAGCAAATTGTTAACTACAACTGGTTACCCTTTAACAAGCGCTATGTTTTTAAAGATGATTTTGTTGTCCATTTTGGTATAGGTTATCCGTTTTAAATTTCTTCTATCACTCTTCTTGGCTTAATCTAGCTAATCGCTTTAGCGAGGCAGCTATTGTCCGCAAAATTTCGGGTTATGGTTGTGTTGACTTTATTGTTTTTTACCCTTAACTTTGTTTAAAAAATAAACTAATTATTAAAACTATGGACTATAATAGTATTGTTGACCTTTTAGGCGATCGAGCTAAGTTTATACTCGACTATACGAGTAAAACCGTTCCTAAAGAGCAGCTGCATTTACCTGGCCCCGATTTTATTGACAGGGTGATTTCGCAATCGAATCGAACTCCACAGGTATTGCGTAGCCTGCAGGCCATGTTTTCGCATGGCCGATTAGCTAATACGGGGTATCTTTCAATACTGCCCGTTGATCAAGGTATTGAGCATTCAGCAGGAGCCTCATTCGCACCAAATCCAATTTATTTCGATCCTGAGAACATTGTTAAGCTTGCCGTTGAGGGTGGTGCCAATGCGGTTGCATCTACTTTTGGGGTTTTGGCAGCAGTGGCCCGAAAATATGCACATCAAATTCCCTTTATCGTAAAGCTCAACCATAACGAGCTGCTAACCTATCCAAATAAATACGACCAGATAATGTTTGGTTCCGTTAAGGAAGCATGGAACTTGGGTGCTACAGCAGTGGGAGCTACTATCTATTTTGGTTCGGAAGAGTCGAATAGGCAAATTGTAGAAGTAGCCGAAGCCTTTGAATATGCACATGAGCTAGGAATGGCAACCGTGCTTTGGTGCTATTTACGTAATAGCAGCTTTAAAAAGGATGGAACCGATTACCATGTAGCTGCCGATATAACAGGTCAGGCAAACCACTTAGGCGTTACTTTGCAGGCAGACATTATTAAGCAGAAATTGCCAGAGAACAACGGAGGTTTTAAAGCCATTAGTTTTGGCAAAACGCACGATAAGGTTTATACCGAGCTATCCACTGATCATCCAATTGATTTAGCCCGATACCAAGTTCTCAGTTGCTATAACGGAAGGGCAGGGCTTATTAACTCCGGAGGAGCATCGAGCGGGGCAAGCGATTTGGCCGAGGCAGTTTACACTGCAATTGTAAATAAACGTGCTGGAGGAATGGGGCTAATTAGCGGCCGAAAAGCATTTCAGCGACCTATGAACGAGGGAATAAAAGTGCTTAACGCTATACAAGATGTTTATCTCTGCAAGGAGATTGGAATTGCATAGTATTGAAACTGAAAGCGGGATGTGCTCAAGTACATCCCGCTTTTTTTATGATTAAACCCTAATAGCTGGTTCGGAAGAACGAAACCAGTTCGATAAGTTTATTGCTTTTTTCCTCAAGCATTTCCGATAGGCTTTGCAGCTCTTCGGCTGCAGCTGCGCTGTTTTGTGTAACGGTGTTAAAGTTTTGGATGGTTGTATTAATTTGGTCGATACTAGTGCGCTGCTCAAACGAAACAGCAGATATTTCTTGAACCAGTTCGGCTGTCTTTTTTATCTCGGGGCTAATTCTTTCAATTTTCTTTCTGAAAACATCCGTTTCATTCCGGGTAAACGATGCAAGCTGTATGATTTCGTCGGCCGATTGCCTGCTTCGTTCGGCAAGCTTTCTAACCTCCGATGCAACAACGGCAAACCCTTTGCCTGCTTCACCAGCCCGTGCTGCTTCAACAGCAGCATTTAGCGCAAGAATGTTAGTTTGAAAAGCAATGTCGTTAATAACCTGTATTTTATCGGAAATATCGTTTATTGAGCTAAATACCTTTTGCGACGAATCGCTTAGCGAGGCCATTTCGCCTGATGCCCTAGTCGCAATTCTTTCGGTTTGAGTTGCATTATCGGTGCTTTGATGGATGGAGGAGGCAACCTCTTCCATGCTCGATGATAGCTCCTCGGTTGATGCTGCTTGCTCGCTTGCATCGGAGCTTATGCTGCTTGCACTTTTATTGAGCGTTAGGCCTACCTCATTTACCTCACTTGAGAAGTCTTTAATTTGCGAGATTATGGCCGTTAGCTCATCGGTTAGCTGTTTTACCGAAACAGCCATTTTACCAATTTCGTGGTTTTGCTTAAGCATTTTATCATTTTGCTTAACGTTTAATTTGCCATCGGCAATTAGTTGAATTTTTTCGCTAAGCTCAAGAGCAGGTTTTTTTACAAGTACTTTTGCAATGCTATTTGCTGCTAATAGCCATACTAAACATACAGGTACAGCCCATGTAACATGAATAAAACCTAACTGCCCTATGGTAAAGGCTACAATGGCTATGCCCATTGAAGTGATAAAAATTGTTATAGCAGTATAAAAAATAATGCTTTTTCGGTATAGGAACCAAACTACGCCGTAACCAAAAGGTATAAGCGCAAAAACTACGAATAGAGCAAATTGCAGTATAGGATTCATAGAGGTAAGGTTATATTATGCATTGAATATCACTTTAAAGATATTTTCTTTTCTACAATTATCATATATAATAAAAGTGATATCCATCAACCTTAACAATTTGTAGTTGATTGGCGTATTCTTTTTTCGGCATAATGTAGTTTTTAGCTAGATTTGTTTTTTGTTCGAAAAACATCTTAAACACGCAAAAATATGTCTAAAGAGTTAGCATCACGCGATAACTTTGGAAGTAAATTTGGAATAATTGCTGCAGCTGCTGGTTCTGCTGTTGGGTTGGGAAATATTTGGAAATTTCCCTACGTTGCAGGTGAGAACGGAGGTGGAGCCTTCCTAATGATTTACCTGTTTTTTGTTCTGGCGATTGGTGTTCCAGTTATGATGTCGGAGTTCGCTATAGGCCGGAGAGGGCAAAAGAATGCCTATGGTTCGTTTAGCGTAATAGCACCCGGTACAAAGTGGAACCTAATTGGTTTTATGGGCGTTGTGGCTGCTTTTTTTATACTGGCGTTTTATAGCTCTGTTGCAGGCTGGACTCTGGAGTATATAGTAAACTCTGTTTCGCATAGCTTTGCAGGCCAAAGCACAAAGGATTTGGAGAACACTTTTAACGCTTTTATTGCAAACCCTGTAAAACCTGTTATTTGGCAGCTTGTTTTTATGGTGCTTACCGCGCTTATTGTGCTTGCTGGAGTTAAAAAAGGGATTGAAAAATACACCAAGCTGCTTATGCCTCTTTTGCTTATTCTTATTATCATGCTTTGTATTCGCTCTGTAACCCTCGAAGGAGGGAAGGCTGGCCTTGAGTTTTTGTTTAAACCCGATTTCAGCAAGGTAACAGCTAAAACCATTCTTTACGCCTTAGGGCAGGCATTCTTCTCATTAAGCCTAGGTATGGGAGCGCTTATAACCTACTCATCGTATTTTAGCAAAAGGGAGAACTTAGCATCAACAGCTGTTGAAGTGGCTTTGTCCGACAGCCTAATTGCAATACTTGCTGGGGTTATGATATTTCCTGCTGTTTTTGCATTTAATATTCCACCGGGTTCGGGTCCGAGCCTAGTTTTTATTACCCTACCTGGAATTTTTCAGCAAATGCCAGGTGGCGATTTTTTCGGAGCAATTTTCTTTATCCTATTAGCTGTGGCAGCACTAACATCAACAATATCGTTGATGGAGGTAGTAGTAGCATTTTTCTCAGAGGAACTAAAAATTTCCCGCCGCAAGGCAACGGTAATTGCTACGGCTGCAATATCGGTGTTGGGTGTTTTTGCTTCACTGTCGTTTGGGCCACTTAAAGGGGTAACGCTTTTTGGCAAAAGTATTTTCGATATCCTCGACTATACCGCCTCTAATGTGCTTTTACCTTTAGGCGGGTTGCTTATTGTTTTGTTTGTTGGCTGGTTTGCAGGAAAACGAATACTTAAAACCGAACTCTCCAACGAGGGAACACTTAAAGTTAAGTACTTTGCTGCATATAATTTTGTTGTAAAGTTTATTGCGCCCTTGGCCATTGCTGCAATTTTTATCTATAGCATTTTTTGGGGAGGGTTGGGGTAACTATGCGGCCATCACGTGGTGTTTTTTATTTTTTGCCTGCGAATAGCTTCTAGCTCTGTATGAAATCAAAATCATCATGCTGATGTACTAGTATCTCTCCATAAACTAAGTTCGCAGCAATCAGCATAAAATTGCTATATTTGCACACTGATAATCAACCAAATTTTTTTAAGCATGAGATTTTTTATTGATACAGCAAACCTCGATCAGATACGTGAGGCCCACGACTTAGGTGTTCTCGATGGTGTAACCACAAACCCTTCGCTAATGGCCAAAGAGGGTATTAAAGGTGAGGCTAACATTAAGCAGCACTATGTTGATATTTGCAACATTGTTAAGGGGGGCGATATTTCGGCTGAGGTTATAGCAACCGATTTTGAGGGGATGATTAGAGAAGGAAAAGAGCTAGCCGCTTTGCACGAGCAAATAGTGGTTAAGGTTCCTTGCACCAAGAATGGAATTAAGGCGATTAAGTACTTTACCGATAATGGCATAAGAACAAACTGTACGCTTGTTTTTTCAATAGGACAAGCTTTGCTTGCGGCTAAAGCTGGCGCTACATACGTTTCGCCTTTTATAGGTAGGCTCGACGATGTTTCAACCGATGGTGTTGAGCTAATCCGCCAAATTGTTGACGTTTATAACTACTACGAGTACGGTACTCAAGTTCTAGCAGCATCTATTCGTCATACAATGCATATTGTTCAGTGCCTCGAGGTTGGTGCCGATGTGGCAACTTGTCCTCTCGATGCCATTCTGGGTTTGCTTAAGCATCCGCTAACCGACATTGGGCTTGCAAAATTTTTAGAGGATTACAAAAAGGTTAACGGCTAGTATCAGCATAAATTGATTTAAGGCACACCACATGTATTTTGTTTGGTGTGCCTTTTAGTTTAATACCTCCAAAATATCACGATATGCTCATTAAGATTTATCCCGAAAACCCAAATCAGCGCGAACTCGAAAGGGTCGTTTCCATTCTGCGCGATGGGGGTGTAATTATCTATCCAACCGATACGGTTTATGGTATTGGCTGCGATATATCAAAGCCTAAGGCTATTGAGCGTATTATTAAGATTA
>Ga0334901_1003345_pt1 | contig 12261 bp, 11 predicted proteins | sample GraSluR3_MG_3_FD_207216 | JGI IMG/M metagenome (GOLD analysis project Ga0334901, IMG submission 207216) | Sludge microbial communities from methane-producing bioreactor in Wageningen University, Netherlands - Granular Sludge_15_08-R3 | ecosystem: Engineered > Bioreactor > Anaerobic >...
GAAATAAAATATGAATTATTCATAAAAGAAATTGAAACAAAAGAATTAGGATTTCTTTATATCCATGAATGTAATACAAAACCTGTAGTTACAACCAAATCAGCCGATAATACAATCCAAGAAAGTGACATTTTTTATAGATATCCTGGGCAAAGTAAAAAAATTTCATATCCAGAATTGAAAAATATTATTGAACACAACTACAACACACTGAATGAAAAATGGATGAATACCATCAAAAATATTGCTCAAATTGGAATTGAAAATATCGGACTTTTAAATGTTCAAGACGGAGAAATAATAGGTAATAATAAAAGACTTTTAATTTCTGAAGAATTATTATCAAAAATAAAATTTATTAATGAAGGAACATTTGTAGAGAAGGATGGAGCTCCTGCCTTGAAACTTATTGGAGATGTACAACCTACTGACAGTAAAAACATTGTTCAAATAATTGAACAAAAATATCAAGTAATAACTTTAAATGAACTGTTCGGAGCATTTTTCAAGCAAGAATTGAAAGAAGATATTGCTTGCGAATTTTTCAGGAAAGTCCTTCATGAGAATAGTGCATATTTTCCCATATATTTTTATTTGTATAGAGCTAAAATTACATTGACTGATGCTTTTAAAATAATTGAGAAGGAACATGGACAAAAATGTTTTGATGTAAAACAACGTTTAAAAAAAGAAGCTAAGAATTTTTCTCGTTTTAAAAATGGTAATATGGACACAGGCTCAGATGCAGCAAATAAAATATCTGAAATTTATAACAAACTAAAAAAGAGAGAAAAAATAAAAATCAAGAAACTTAAAAATCTTGAATTACGACATGTACTACAAGCAATAACCCAACTTAAGCAAGATGAAATTAAGAAAGACTATATTATAAAAGTTTTGGAGAAAGTTTTTCGCTTTCATTTTGATTCAAACTCAATAACAAAAACCTTTATCAGACAAACCATTTGTCATGTTGATTTAAATCTATATGGAATTGAATATTTTGAAACCAATGAATAAAAAACTGCACACAATAAATTGTAAATTGCATTGCGGGGTTCATGCGGTGTCGTTCGCTGGATTCTCGTTTCGCAGTTCCGTGTCCTTCAGATAGGAATGCTCTTCGAAATCCGCAACGACAACTTACAAGTGACCGTTAACCCCAAGTTTAAAAAAGACAAAACACGATGAAAGTTAAATTTTTAGGACACGGACTTGATTCTGACAACAAATACAATGTTGGGAAGCAACTTACTGTTTCATTTGAAAGTTCTGACTATGATGTTTTCAATGGATTTGTTGCATTTGCTGTAATTTCGGGTGTAAAATTGCTCGCGCCATATATAAAAAAAGCTCAGAAAAATTTTAAGCAAATAAGGTTCTTTATTGGAGTTGATAATAGAGGAACTTCAAAAGAAGCTCTGGAGCAATTAATTATTGAAAACATCGATACATACATATATCACGACAAAAGGGAGTATATAACTTACCACCCTAAATTATTCATATTTGAAGGTCCAAAACATACACGAATAATAATCGGCTCTTCAAACCTTACAAATTCAGGGATAGTTAATAATGTAGAGTCATCAATTCAACTTGACTTCTTGACTGCCTCAGACAAACAAGGAAAAAATGTACTTAGAGAGATTAAAGATTACTACGCTGACTTACTAAATCTTACTTCCGAAAAACTTAAGCGTCTTGACAATGATTTACTAAATGAGCTATTAAGCCAGAACTTACTTTTTAATCAGTTTAAGTGCGGGGATAAAAAAACTGAACCAAAAATAAATGATGGAGAAAACAACGAAGTACAAGGTGAAAGTATCGAAATAACAGAATTTGATATTGAAACTGGCTTTGAACAAAAACACCAAAAAAATAAATACAAAGAACGCCGTTTTACTTCAGGCGATTACGAAAGATTCGAAATATTACTCGACCGATATATAAATTATAAAAAAGACGTCAAGCCATCAGGAATTGTCAGTAAACATACCGAGGATAGAGAACTGTTTCGTTGGTATCAGAAAATGCACGCACTTTTCAATAAAAAAGGATTACCGAAAGATATTGAAAAAATATTGAGAAGTGTTGATTTTCCATTTTCCGGAGTGGGAATTCTACGAAAAAGATTAATTAAGTGGGATAAAGATTTTCTAAAATTGGTTGACTATAGAAATAAAGTAACCCCAACGAGTAAATATACACATGTTCCACAATTCACTAATAAATCAAATCCCTATTATCATCTTGCAACTTGGTGTGTAATGCAGAAACAAAGACGAAAAGGAAATTATACACCTTTATGGACACAATACGAAGAGGATAAAATGAATTCAATAAATTTCTTATGGGATGCTTCCATCGCAGGTAGTAGACCTAAAGATGAAAAATGGGCTGATAATTTAGTCGAACTTGAAAATTATTATAGCAAAAAGAAAAACGCGAATACAGTACCATCTCAAAAAACCACACTTGGTCATTGGTTAAATGACCAGATGACTTTAAAAACAAGGCAGGAAAGGGAAAACAGAAACGATTTAATAAGCGAAATCAGAATCGAACTGCTTGGCGAGTTACTTGAAAAGAATGGTATTGAATGGGAATGGGAAAAACAAAAACATAGAATAGGAATAGAAAATAAAATTGAAAGTTGGAGAAAAATAGAAGAATTGACTATTAGTGGAAAAATTAAGACCTTGACTGAAAAAGAAAAGCAAGTTGTTAAAAAAATGCGTGATGATGTAGCGCAACTTCGAAGTCAAAGTAAAAGGTGGAATAATGACAAACACAGATGGAAATACGAAATTCTCGACAAAGTAGGATTTCCATATGATAAACCATAAAAAACAAGGCGTTAACAAATTGTTTATGGCTGGCGGGGGTTTTAGCGGTCTGACAGGGACCCATTTAAAATTTCCGCACTCTATTTATACCAACCGTCAACATTAATAATAAAGAATAACGAAACATTATGAAAATATTAGTACTGATTCTGACAGTAAACTTAATTGCCCTTTCTAATTTTGCCCAAAATGGCATCGTAGAAATCGACACGATTTACACGAATGAAGATGTAGAAAAAGGAATCGTTTTGATTAACAAGGAAATCAATGAGTTAAACAAATCACAAAACAAAATCAAATTAAAATTTATCCTAATCCTGCAAGCCAATATCTATATATAAAAACGGAGGATAAAACTGTTGTAGAGAATGTTACAGTTATAAATTCATTGGGAGCAGCTGTTTATAACAATCATATATTTACTGGCAGTATCGACGTTTCAGGGTTAAGTAACGGAGTTTATATCGTTATTATTGATTTTGGATTTGGAAAGAGACAAATAGAAAAAATAATGGTTAAAAGTAAATAACGAAATGCCTACTAAAGGCAAGTATGAAGGGAAAGCCGTATAGGATGAATGATTAAAACACATTTACAAAGAAACAAGACGACAGTTCCATTTATTGTGAAACTTTTATTTATATTTGTCGTTGCAAGATATAAGACTTGGAATTACTAAGAAAACATAAACTGATTAAACTCAAACAAAAGAATCGTGGGAATAAGAAATTGACTTCTGCGATAGACAAGTTGATTTCAGATATTGAAAGGGCTCAATGGACTAAAAAAACAGAAATTATTGAAACACGACCTGATGCAGATTGTGTACACAGCGATGGTTTTTACTTTTTTGATATAAGCATCCATCGGACAATGATTTTGATAGTATTTGAGGATAATGAAGCAACGGTTGTCTGGACTGGTTCGCATGATGAGTATGACAAGACTTTTAAAGGAAATAAAAGCACGATTGAAAAATGGTTGCGTAAACAAAATTTGATTTAAAATGGATAGATTTTCAATACAAAACATACAGAGATTAAATTCATTAGAGAGTGAATTGGATTTTGAAAAGGCATCATCACTGTTTCTAAAATTACGAGTGCTTGAAAAAGAGGATGAGTCATATAAACCAATCCGAAAACATCTTCACAATCTTATAAAAGACTATGAAGAAAAAAATTGGAACGATGAAAATTCCATAACAGATAATCAAATTAAAGATAGCGATTTAGCTGAAACATTGGTGCAAGCTGAAAATGACTTCTACGAAAAGAGAAAAGAACAAATTAAAGCAAAATTAAAAGAGGCAGGGTTAACTCAAAATGATTTAGCAAAGATTTTAGGTCATCGAAAAAGCTACATGTCGGAATTGATTAATGGATTACGACCTTTTTCAAAAGAGGACTTAATCGTTATAAACAGACTCTTTAAAATAAAATTGGAAGATTTGATTCCAACTTTTATAAAGCAAGACAGAGCATCACATATCAAAAAGACTTTAGAATCATTGTCGCATAATAAGATAAAACTAACTAAAAAAGATTTTGATTTACAAATGGTTTGATGATGAAAATTCAAACTACGGTTGGTAACAATGTGTGAATCTAATCGCGATTTCAGCACTGATATTCAGTGATTTAACTCGCCCCAATCCCGATGGTTTAGGACAGCGAAGCAGCCCAAAAACCGCGGCTAAACTTAAACGTGGCCGTTAGTACACCGTGAGGTGTATCGCTTTTAATGGGTGCAATTCCCATCTGCCCCCCGCTGGCGCACATTTGAAATGTGTGCCTGTTTGGAACGGTTCTTTTACAACGACGATCTTAACTTTAATGTTGTAGGTACTTCAAACCGCATAAATTCCCCTGTTGCCACAAATTCGGCGGCTTTCTGGCCCATCAGTTCAAAGTCGGTGGAAATAACGGTAATGCCGTTTTTAACATACTTTTTCATGGGGGTTTCGTTGTAGGAAATTACACCCACTTCCCGGCCGGGTTCGTATCCTTTTTCGGCACACTGGTCCAAAAGCCCGGCAAGCGTGCGGTCGCTCACCAGAAAGTAAAGCGCTCCTTTTTTTATTCTGAATTTTTCTTCTTCGAAAATTACCGAATGCTGTATCTGAAAATTTTCGCAGAATTTTTTGAAAAAGCCGATGGACTCTTTTGGGTGGTATGTAAATGGCGGGTAATAAAATATGAATTCCTTGTATCTGGCAATTTTTTCCAGGTTTGCTGCCAGGCAATCGTAAACCGGTTGCCCAAAGTTTTGAAAAACGGCTGAATGATTTTCAGATGTATGAATGTTCCAGTCGATAATAAGCAGTTGCTCGGCAGGTATTTTTTTGATAATTCCCGGAATTTTGGAATGGTCGAAATTCATGATAACGTACTTGCTGTATTTTCCCAGACTTTCCAGTACAATTTTTTCAAACAGGCTGGTGTTGTAATGGTGAAAATGTAAATCGACACTGATGGTTTTGGGAAGATGTTTCAGAAACGAACCGTAAAGTACTTCTTTGTAAGCTTTAAACGTGTCGAGAAACAGGAAGACTTTTGTGATTTTCCGGGTAACAAAATAACCGCGGTTGGGTACCGATTCCACCACACCGCGCTTTTTCAGTTCGGCATACGCTTTAAAAACGGTGTCGCGCGAAAGGTTGCTCTCCTTCATAATCTGGTTTACCGAGGGTAGCATTTCCCCTGCTTTCAACTGGTTGCGGCTGATGGCGTCTAAAATGGCATCCACCAGTTGCTGGAATTTCAGCGTGTTTGCATTATCATCTATTGTAAATTTCAGATTTGTCATGGTTTTTGTCTGGCAGAACAGTTTCCGTTCTGTTCTGTTCTACAAAACTAAAAATTAAAAATGACGAAAAAAACAATAGACGAAACAATGCTGCGTTAATAGAAAAGGATAAGGGAAAAGTTACATCTTCAGAGTGGTTAAGTTTGGTCAGCATTACTTCTTATTAATTGTAGTAACTTATTCCTTATCCTTATTTTTTTGCATAAAAGTAAAGGATTTTTTTCGAATTCAAAAATCAGTTTTTTTCTTTCACAAATTTCTCAAATCGGGATACCGAAATAGTTAAAAATTAGAAACCCTTTAAATTCAATGCTTACAAGATTAGTCCGATTTTTACCTTTCGGCAGAAAGTTTTATTTTCGGACCGAAAAACGTGTTTATTTATGGAAATAGTGAGGGTGTCAGATAAAACTACCGTTGACGAGTTTCACCGGCTGGCCAAATTGATTTATAAAGGCGATCCCAACTATACCCCCCTTTTGCGACTAATGGTTGAAGACACTTTTAACCCGCAAAAAAATGCAAGATTTAAAGACGGGGATGCCTGCCGTTGGATGGTTAAAGATAAGGACAAGTGTGTGGGACGTATTGCCGCATTTTATGATTCCGGTTACTCTTCGGTTTATGATCAACCAACCGGTTGTTTTGGTTTTTTTGAGTGTATCGACGATCAGAATGCCGCTAACCTGCTGTTTGACACCGCTAAAAACTGGTTGCAGCAAAACGGAATGGAAGCTATGGACGGGCCGGTGAATTTCGGTGAAAACTTTTTTTACTGGGGATTGCTGGCAGATGGATTTCAGCCGCAAACATTCGGTATGCAATACCATAAACCCTATTATCGGAAATTGTTTGAAAACTATGGGTTAAAAACTTTCTACGAACAATACAGCTATTCGCTCGATATTACAAATCCCGATTTGCCCGACCGGTTTTGGAAAATCGCCGCCTGGGTGGCGCAGAAGCCCGGATACAGTTACCGGCATTTCAGCTTTAAAAACCAGGATAAATTTATCAACGATTTTATCGAAATTCACAACCTGGCGTGGGCAAACCACAGCAATTACAAACCTGCCGGCTTTAGTGAATTAAAGGAAATGATTACCCAGGCAAAGTTTATTCTGGAGGAAGAATTTATCTGGTTTGTGTACCACGAAGGAAAACCCATAGCGTTTTTTATGATGATTCCGGATTTAAACCAGATTCTTCAAAAAATAAAATCAGGAAAACTGAATTTGTGGAATATTCTAAAATTGTTGTACTATAAAAAGTCGAAAACCATTTCGCGCTGCCGGGTTATTGTTTTGGGCGTAGTTCCGCAGTTTCAACGTTTGGGAATCGAATCGGGAATTTTTTACCAGCTGAAAAAAGTAATGCTTCGAAAACCGTGGTACAATGATATGGAAATGAGTTGGGTGGGCGATTTTAATCCGAAAATGAATGCACTTTTTAAATCATTTGGCGCCAAACAAACACTCACTCACCTCACAATGCGTTATCTTTTTAACCCTGAAAAAGAATTTAAAAGGGCTGCAATTATTAACTAACGATAACGTACATTTGCAAAAACAGCTTTTCCCGGTATAAATAAAAGAGAAATGCAACTGATTGAAATAACCAATAAAAAAACACAAAAGCTTTTTCACAGGGTTCCTCATTTAATTTATAAGGACGACCCCAACTGGGCCTGCCCACTGGAAGGAATGGTGGAAAATGTATTCAATCCTCAAAAGAATCCTTCTTTTAAAAGAGGAGAGGCTGTTCGGTGGGTGCTGCTGGATGATAATAAAAAAGAAATTGGCCGCATTGCAGCTTTTTATAATCTCGACAAAGCCAATACATTTGAACAGCCAACAGGTGGTTGCGGTTTTTTTGAGTGTATTGAAAACCCGGAAGCAGCAAACAAACTTTTCGATGCAGCGCGCGACTGGCTAAAAACCAAAGGAATGGAGGCCATGGACGGGCCGGTGAATTTTGGCGAAAACTACATGAACTGGGGGCTGCTTGCCGACGGATTTATGCCGCAGGGTTTTGGAATGCCTTATAATCCGCCCTATTACATGAAACTTTTTGAAAATTACGGGTTTCAAATTTATTTTAAACAGTTTAGTTACCACTTGGATACCACGCTGCCCGAGCTGCCCGACCGTTTTTGGAAAGTGGCCGAATGGGTGGCCAAAAAACCGCAGTTCAGTTTCCGGCATTTTTCGTGGAAAGAAAAGGAACAATTTATCGACGATTTTGCACAGGTTTATGACAACGCCTGGCGGTTTCACGAACATTTCAAACCCATCGATAAAGATGATTTGAAAGATTTTATCAACAATGCAAAATTTTTAATAGAAGAAGATTTAATCTGGTTTGCCTATCACGAGGGTGAACCCATTGCACTGTTTGTTGCAGTTCCCGATTTTAACCAGATTCTGGCCAGGTTGAAGGGACGGATTACCTTTTGGAATTTTCCCAGGGTATTGTGGTTGAAATGGCAGAAAACCATGACCCGAACGCGCAGCCTCATTATTGGAATCGTTCCTAAATTTCAGCGTTCCGGAATTGATGCCGCCATTTTTTGGCACCTCCGCCCTGTGATGTACCGCAAACCCTGGTACACCGAAATGGAACTTTCGTGGGCAGGCGATTTCAATCCCAAAATTGTAGCACTTTACGAATCGGTAGGCGGTAAAAAAATGAAAACACACTATACCATGCGTTACCTTTTCGACAGGAATAAACCTTTTACACGGGCGCCCGTTATTTCCCCCGATCAGGGAAAAGAAAAGTTAAAATCAGACAATTAATTTTTTTTACCTTTGGTATCTTAAAAACAATATTTATCTTTGCAGGCCTTAAAAAAATTAAAATAAGTACGGGATGGATTGCAGTGAAAAAATGCAACCATCCAAAAATAAAAACATTGTAAAAATGAAAAAAGGAATACATCCGGAAGAATACAGAATGGTCGCTTTCAGAGATATGTCGAACGGACATACGTTTCTTACCAGATCGACGGTTGAAACGAAAGAAACAGCTGAGGTTGACGGTGTGGAATACCCGCTTTACAAGCTTGAAATTTCCAATACGTCTCATCCGTTTTACACCGGTAAGGTGAAACTGGTGGATACCGCCGGCCGTGTCGATAAATTTATGAGCCGCTATGGAAAACACCTTGAAAAAAGGAAAAAATAAACTATTTGGCTATAATAGTAAAAGCTCCGCTTGCCGGAGCTTTTTTTTTGTTTTAAGATGCTATTTTGTCGGTGTTTGTTTAAAAAACAGGACGAATAGCCATTGTTAAACAGCAGTTTACGGTGGTGGCACGACTATTGCCTTTCACGTTGCTGCAAATACAAATGAAAAATTCCGACAGTTTGTCACAATTGAAAGTTCAGTATGGGGAAAATTAGAAATTCAGCCTTTGAGAATATGTTTTTGAGTGGAATGATACATGACGATTCAGACTATATACCAATTATTGCCGATGGTGATGATGCCGATTTAAAAAATGTGGAAATACCCGATGTTTTACCCATCCTGCCATTGCGCAATACCGTGCTTTTTCCGGGAGTGGTTTTGCCCATTAACGTGGGGCGTAAAAAATCGCTGCAACTCGTTAAAGATGTTTATAAAGGAAGTCGGTTGCTCGGCACCGTAGCACAAAAAGATTACACCATCGACGACCCTTCGGCAAAAGAGTTGTATTCAGTTGGCACCGTAGCCGAAATCCTGAAAATTCTGGAAATGCCCGACGGTTCAACTTCTGTTATTATTCAGGGAAAAAGACGCTATTCCATTCGCGAATTTGTGGCGGAAGAACCTTACTACAAAGCAGCTGTTGAACCCCTAAACGATATTTTCCCGGAAAATGATTCCGAATTTAATGCCATTGTGGGTTCATTGAAAGACCTTTCCATTAAAATTGCCCAGTTTTCGGCCAATGTGCCGCCGGAAGCAACATTCGCCGTTAAAAACATCGAAAATTCAACATTTCTTATAAATTTCATTTGCTCCAATACCGATATAAGTGTTGAAGACAAACAGAATTTACTGGAAATAGAAAGCCTGAAAGACCGGGGAGTGCAGGCCATCAGCTACCTGGTAAAAGAGGTGCAGATGCTGGAGTTGAAGCAGGATATCCAGAAAAAGGTGAAAACCGATATGGATAAGCAACAGCGTGAATTTATGCTGAACCAGCAAATGAAAACCATTCAGGATGAGTTGGGTGGAAACCCGGTGGAGCAGGAGATTAATGAGCTGAAAAAGAAAGGGAAAGCGAAAAAGTGGAGTGAAGAAGTGGCAAAATACTTCGAAAAGGAAGTGGTAAAACTGTACCGGCTGAATCCGGCTGCCGGAGAATATTCGGTGCAATTTACCTATTGCCAGACGTTGGTCGAACTTCCCTGGAACGAGTACAGCAAAGATAATTTCGATTTAAAAAATGCCCGGAAAGTGCTCGATGAGGATCATTACGGACTGGAAAAGGTGAAAGAACGTATTCTGGAACATCTGGCCGTTTTGAAGCTGAAGAACGACATGAAAGCACCAATACTCTGTCTTTACGGGCCTCCGGGGGTTGGAAAAACATCTTTGGGGAAATCAGTCGCCCGCGCGCTCGACCGCAAGTTTGTGCGCATGAGTTTAGGCGGAATAAACGACGAATCGGAAGTCCGCGGTCACCGTAAAACCTACATTGGCGCCATGCCGGGCCGGATTATTCAGAACATCAAAAAGGTAAAAACTTCGAATCCGGTTTTTATTCTGGATGAAATCGATAAAGTTTCCAAACATTTCCATGGCGACCCGGCTTCGGCATTGCTCGAAGTGCTCGATCCGGAACAAAATTCCGAATTTCACGACAATTATGTGGAGCAGGACTACGATCTCTCTAAAGTGATGTTTATTGCCACGGCAAATACGCTGAGTACTATTGCACCACCATTGCGCGACCGCCTCGAGTTGATTGAAGTGAGCGGCTACCTGGTAGAAGAAAAAATTGAAATAGCTAAACGGCACCTGATTCCCAAACAACTGGAAAATCACGGGTTGAAAAAAGGCGATGTGGTGTTTCCGAAAAAAGTGATTGAAAAAATTATTGACGGCTATACCCGCGAGTCAGGTGTTCGGGAACTCGACAAAAAAATCGCAAAAATTATTCGTCGCATCGCCAAAAAAATAGCATTCGAGGAACCCTACAATAAAAAATTAACGCCCGAAGATGTACGCGAATACCTTGGCGTTACCGAATATTCCAAAGAAAGATACCAGGGCAACGAATTTGCCGGGGTGGTTACCGGTTTGGCATGGACTGCCGTTGGTGGCGAAATTTTGTTCGTGGAAACCAGTCTGAGCAAAGGAAAAGGTGCTTTAACCCTCACCGGTAATTTAGGCGATGTGATGAAAGAATCGGCAATGCTGGCCCACGAATACCTGAAATCACATGCCGAACAACTTGAATTGAACCCCGAGGTTTTCTCCAACTGGAATGTGCATGTGCATGTTCCCGAAGGCGCAATACCTAAAGACGGGCCATCTGCCGGAGTGACCATGGTTACTTCGCTGGCATCGGCGTTTACCCAGCGCAAAGTGAAAAAGAACCTCGCCATGACCGGTGAAATTACCCTCCGGGGGAAAGTGCTTCCGGTTGGCGGTATTAAAGAAAAAATACTGGCAGCAAAACGCGCAGGTATTACAGAAATTATTCTTTCTGCCGAAAACAAAAAGAACCTGGAGGAAATTAAAGGTGAATACCTGAAAGGCCTTACTTTTCATTTTGTGAATACCATTATGGATGTGCTTGAAATTGCATTACTGAAAACAAAAGTGGATAAACCGGTGAAACTGGGTTGAAAACATTTGTTTAATTTTTGTCATTGAAAAAATTGAATACTCCGTAGATTTTTTAAATCAAACATTTTCCTGTATTTCTTGTTTATGCCATTGAATTTTAAATGCTTTAAAAATGAAAAGTATAACCCTGTTTATAGCAGGACTGATTATTGGCACCGGTGCGACTTTTTTGGTAATTAGCACCATTATTCCCCAAAAAATGTTTGTGGTAGGGGAGAGTAAATACAATTTTGAAGAAACGGTTGATGCTATTGTGGAATCGGCGGAAGCAAATGAATGGACGATTTCGCATATTTATGACCTTCAGGCATCGCTGAAGAAAAAAAATTTCGATGTGGATCCTGTTTACGTGTTTTCACTTTGCAAACCAACTTATGCCAATAATATTCTCAGCACCGATAATGATCGAATGGTTTCGGCAATGATGCCCTGCCGGGTGGCTGTTTATGAAAAAGGTGGAAAAACCTATATTTCCATGTTGAATGCCGAACTTTTTGCCCGCTTCCTCAGTAAAAATGCAAAACAGACCATTGTTGATACAAGCAAAGAAACACTTGAGGTATTAAAACCGGTAATTTTATCATTATGAGAAATATAGTTTTTATTCTGGGAGTATTTTTTTTGATTTCATGCGGGAGCCAAAAAAAACAAAATGAAGGAAATGATTCATCAACACAGGCTGCATTAACCGAGGTAACTTTGAATGTGGGCGGTATGCATTGCGATATGTGCGTTGCTTCCATTGAAAAAGGAGTTG
>Ga0334901_1003354_pt1 | contig 12245 bp, 9 predicted proteins | sample GraSluR3_MG_3_FD_207216 | JGI IMG/M metagenome (GOLD analysis project Ga0334901, IMG submission 207216) | Sludge microbial communities from methane-producing bioreactor in Wageningen University, Netherlands - Granular Sludge_15_08-R3 | ecosystem: Engineered > Bioreactor > Anaerobic > Unclassified...
ACCGGTGATCGCCACGATATCCCCTTCTTCTATTTGAAGATCTATCCCTCTAAGAACTTCCAGTTTACCTTTGGCTTCTCTATAACTTTTTTTCAAATTTATTGTTTCTAACAAATACACAATTAACTCCTAATTATTTCTGAGAATTTCTGTTACATTCAATCTGGTTATACTTTTGATCGGGATTAGAGTAGTGAGAAAAGTAATCAGCAGAGCGACAGCTAGAACCACAGTAGTATTGAACAGATTGAATCTGATATTGATCGAATCCAAGAAATAGACATCACCTTGCAAAAGCAGAAGAGTCTGATTGGCTAGAATCACAGCGATTCCCATCCCGATAATTATCCCCAAGACGATCGAAATAAATGCTAATATCAACGATCTTTGCAAAAACAGATTTTTCAAAAAACTATTGGGATATCCTATTGCCTTCAAAATTCCCAGATCTCTCCTCTTTTCCATGATAGAAGTGGAAACACTGCTTATCACATTGAAAGATGCAACTAATACTAAGAAGCTGAATATTATGAAGATAACCCATTTCTCCATTTCCAATAATGAGAATAAATATTCATTAAAATCGATCCAAGAAGATATATGATATGCTACATCCAGCTCATGTCTCCACAAATAGGAAAGATAATCTGCCCTATCTATATGATCCGAGCTCAATTTAACTTCGATCATAGAATAGCCACTGATTTGAGTGAAAGCTTGCGCAGTTTCGAGATCAACAAAGAGGTAATTACTATCGTATTCGTGCATCCCGGAGCGATAGATTCCCACTACTCTCAACTGCAGGTTATTCTGTCTGATCCCCAGAGGTGTAACTGAGGTAGCAAGCGGAGTGGAAATCGTGATAGTATCTCCGAGAGAGGCATTTAGTTTGCGAGCGAGATTAAATCCCAAAACCGCATCATTGGCATTATGCAATGCGCCGGTACCCTCTGAGATAAAGCGATAATACTCCACCGGCAGTTCATCTTTTTGCCACTCTATACCACGTAAGATACAACCGTGCAACCTATCTCCATAGGTTACCATAGCTTGACTTATCACCACCGGAGCATAAGAGACAACCTCATCTTTATTATCTAGAAATTCGCCGGCACGCTCTTTCTTTGCCTCATTCATTGCTCCATCTCTGTCATCGAAAAAATAGATATGAGAATTAGCACCGATGATAGTATCTTTGAGCACTGTCTCATAACCTTCGAAAATAGCTAAAGCGATTGTGAGCGTCGCCACCGATATGATCAGTCCGACGATCATAAAGACCGAATCATATCTTAGCCACTCCCTTTTGGGAGATCGTATATATTTCTTTATAAAAAAACCTTTTATAGATTTCATGATTAAGTTATAAAAATGAGACCTGTTTATTTTGTCAATCATTGTTTTTATGCCTCTTTTTTCTGAAAGAAGTAAAAAAACTCAGAGGACATAGAGAGCACAGAGATTTAAAAAAGTCAAAGACTTAGGAAGTGAAAAGGGGAAAGTGGTGCGAGAGAAGCAAGATGATGTTGATTAGTTTATTGGTTAATTGGTATGGAGAGAAGACAAAATACGGAATACAGGAGACAGAAAGCAGTAAGTAGAATGGAGAAGATGAGAGAATGAATAATGTATAATGAAAAATGCAGTTAGGGTTTAGAGTTGAGGGTTTAGAGATCAGAAGCTTGTCACACTGAGTAGCTTCGGCGTAAGCCGGAGCGTATCGAAGTGTGAGTTGGTGCAAGAATAGCAATCCTCCTTCGCCGAGGCTACGGAGGACAAGGATGAAGTTTAGGGTTAAGGGTTTAGAGGTCAGGAGACAGAAGACGGAAAACGGAAAACAGAAGACAGAAGGCAGTATGCAGTAAGCAGAATGGAGAAGATGAGAAGATGGGAAGGTGAGAAAATGAGCAAAGAAGAGGATGTTGATTATTCTCCTCAAAAATAACCTTGCCTCTTCAGTGCTAGGGCAAATTTTTAATACCAAATTCTACTACGCTACGCCGTTCATGGCGCTGATATGGTAAAGTCGGGAAATTACGATGCTAAAGCAAGAAGATAGATGATAGAAGGTGGATGATAGAGCAAAGTAATGTTATATGATATTTCTATTTTGCACAAGGTGGAAATCACTAAATTGCTCCTACATACATTTTTTTTTGCTTGACAATTAAATGGGTATCATTATTGTTTAGTATAGATATTGCATTATGTACCAGTGAATAGTGTGATATCAACAAAAAACTTTAAGAAGGAGGAATTTATGGCTGCCAAGAAAAAAATCGAGATTTGCATTTCCGAAGAAACGAATTTGCCAGAATTGTTCATCGATGGTGAGAAAATCATGAGCTCCCAGATCGAAAAAGATGAGCATGGCAATTTGAAAAAGGCCACTTTCGAGATTGATGAAGAGTATTATAATACTCCGGAAATGGCGGAAGTTTGCATCACCAGCTCGATGACAGCAAGCAGTTGTGCTTCCCAATGTTCCTGTAGCCAAGAGGAAATCGAATAACGATTTAATGACAAGCGAGCAAAACATCTCTGATGCAGAAGTTTTCTGTATTAGACCTGGATTTGTATTCTGGAAAGAAAACGGTAAATATGGCTTTCTTGATAAAGCTTTGTTCAAACAGGGGTCACTAAATTCCAGCGCATATCTGATTCTTCGCTGCTTAGATGGCTATACGAACATACGAGATATTGTCAAAACACTACAAACTCATTTAAGAATCCCGAAAGATAAACTGGCAATAGTAAGAAAAGAAACTTGTGATTTCATTGAAAAAGGTATCAAAGCCGGTTTTATTTTATCCGGTTCTCTTCATAGATATTGCTCATCATACTGGAAAGACGACGCAATTTTTGATGGATATGGTTATAGATATCCCAAATTGTTGTATTGGGAAGTAACCGCTGCCTGCAACCAGGCATGTAAATTTTGTTATAACTGCTGTGAGGATAGTTCCGGACAAAACGAGCTCACTACCATCCAGGGAAAGAGATTGATCGAATATTTTGCCGAGGTAGGTATAAAGAATATCATCTTTACCGGTGGAGAACCACTAACTCGCTTAGATAGGGTATTGAACTGGATAAGAAAATGCAAAAGCCTGGGAATTTCGACAGAGTTATTTACCAACGGAAAACTGCTTAGTTCCCGGATCGCCAGACAATTAAAAGAGATTGGGCTCGATTATTGCCGGGTTTCTATTCATTCAACCGATGAAAATGTTCATGATGAAATAACCGGTAGTAAAGGTAATTGGAGACAATCGCTGAGGGGACTGCAAAATTTGATCGAATATGAGATCCCGTCAGCATGGATGATGACAGTAGCACGCTATAATATCGACTCATTGCGAGCATCAGTAGAAAAAGCTATTTCGCTGGGATGTCACGGCTTTTTGACCGGTCCACTTTGCAAGATCGGTCGCGGTAATCTGCTCTCAAATTATACCCTCTCACCATGCCAATATCTACAGTTATTACGGTTTAATGTGGAAACTGGAATTGTCTACGGTGACAAGATCAAAATCGGTTGGGGTGCGGACATCAATATGGAATCTCCATGGAAAGATTATATCACAGAACCGTTATCTCCACCCAAATCGGATTCGAAAAGATTTTTCGATTGGTATATGCGGTTTGCCAAAAACAGTATCTGTGGCACCGGTGTACGCTCGCTGGCTTTGGACGCTAAAGGGCAGTATATCCCCTGTCCCGCTCTGGGAACATTGAAATTGGGATCGGCGCTGAACGAGGATATAGAGAAAATTTGGCATAAAGATGCGCTTTCGATCTTCAGAAAAAAACCGATCGATAACTTTGATGATTGCGGTAATTGCGGATTGAGATTCTCCTGTGCCGGAGGATGCCGGGCTAATGCTCATGCTCAAACCGGTAGCATCACCGGCTGCGACCTCAGTTACAAAGAAGCATACGATTGGCTGGAGGAAAATGACTATGAAACGGTAACTTCTTATTATGATAGACATGAGCTGGAACAAAAAAAACCACATTTACGTGAAGGTGAGCATTTGGTTGGCTCTGCCAGTGAAGGTTACGGACCATGGACACCACCGGTCTCTTCAGCTCTAAAAGCGATCAGGAATAGAGAGAGCTGAAGCCGATTGGGAAGCTAAGTAGAATAGAGAGGAGACCGTAGGCAGTAAGCAGTAAGTAGTAAGTAGTAAGCAGTAGGCAGAAAGAAGATAGAAGATAGAAGATAGATGGTGGATGATAGAGCAGAGTAGGGCAAGTTGGTAACTTGCCTGCGAAGAACAAGGATGATGTTTAGGAGTTTAGGGTTGAGGGTTTAGAGGTCAGAAGACGGAAGACGGAAAACGGAAAACGGAAAACAGGAGACGAAAGACAGTAAGCAGAAATCAGATTAGAGAAGGTGAGAAAGCACCAAATAACAAATTCCAAATAAATTCCAAATCTCAATGACAAAAATTACAAACTAATCCCCGAAGGGGATATATATGATAGCCTGCGGTGAAACCGTAGGTAATCTATATAACCACAAAATTTTCCCTGAAAGGGATAAATAATAATGTCACAATCTTCATCAAAACTATATATCACCTTCAGCGAAACAAACGATGGTTGTCATCCATTCATAGGGTTCCGCAAGCTCAACCACATGCTAACATATTTTTCTGCTTCGCAGAAATACTACAACGATCGATTGGCTTATTTGTTTTGGACATTGGAGAATTGTAGTTTGGAATTTGGTGCTTGGGATTTTTCTATTCTTTAGCCTTTTGTAATAATAATAACTCGGTACTCTTCGGTGAAACTCGGTGGTTAATAAAAAACAACTTACCACCGAGAACATACTACTACGCCAAGGCTTCGCAGCACAAGCAGAGAACACAGAGAAAAAAACCACAGATATACACGGATAAACACAAAAAAAAATGTAACCATCTGTGCCAATCTGTGAAAATCCGTGGTTAAGAAACAATTCGTGCTAATTCGTGGAATTCGTGCACAAAAACAAAAAGAAATAATTCGTGAAATTCGTGGATAAAATCAAACCTATCCACCTAACCTCCAATCTTCCCTCTACTCTCTATCCTCTATCTTCTTGACTCCTAAACTCATCACTCATCATTAAAAACTGTTTCACTGGAGAATGTTACCTGCTCCCATCTGCTTTGCTGAACTCATTATGGCAAGCGTGGATTTTTTTTTAAATTTCACTACACTCGTTTTTTTTCTTGACTCATATTTGAAAAATTGTTTTATGGGGATTGCATTATAAATGAAAAAGTTATAAGTTGTTAATTTCGTAGCGAAGGAAAATGAGGTGTCGGGTATTTTTTAGGATTATAAGGAGGTAAGATGATCCTGAGGTTTGGTTACAAACTTTTTGTTTTGCGTAGTGCTATGGCGATATATTCGCTATCTTACTGTTTAGCAGTACTTTGGGGGGGGGGGGGCGCGCCCCCCCCCCCCCCTCAATCCTTGCGTTATATACTTTGGAGATTGAAGATGTCAGATATATTACAATTAACATCGAAGCGAGTTTCCTCCGAAGACTATATTTCTGCTGTCGCAACAAGTTCATCTGGCTCCTTCTCTCTACGTATGCTCCAGCGTAGGGAGAGGTAAGTGTATTATCTTGTCTAAATCTATAATAATATAGACAAGATAGGGAGTAGAAAAAATAATTGAATAGGAGGAGAAGATGTTTAAAAAAATTGCACTTAGCACATATATAATACTCTTTGCAACTGTATGTTTTGCACAGTTTGCCGGAGGTAGCGGAACAGTTAATGATCCTTATTTGGTAGAGACGACGCAACATCTGAATAATGTCAGAAATTATCTGGATGCCCATTTCATTCAAATTGCCGATATTGATATATCTTCAGAAGATTGGCTACCAATAGGTGTTGATTATAACAATTATTTCAGTGGTAGTTACGATGGTGATAATTATGTTATTGAAGGGCTAAGAATAAGAAGAGAAAGTCAAGATTATAATGGTTTATTCGGATATGCTGAAGATGCCACATTAAAAAACATCAAGTTAGATAATGCTATTGTAGCAGGCAAAGATTATGTTGGTGCATTAGTTGGTAGTATCTCCGAGGGTAATATAGTTAACTGTTCTGTAAATTCTCCATTTGTTGAAATAAATGGAATAAACCACTATATGAACAGTAAAATTGATGGAAGAAACTGGGTTGGTGGCTTGGTTGGCACCTCTGGTGAAACTAAGATTTCAGAAAGCTATGCTGAATTCGAACACGTCAAGGGAAACTATTATGTCGGTGGTCTGATTGGAAGCTGTGGAGATACTAATATCAAAGATAGTTATGTTAAACCATCAGATGATGAATATCTTTCGGAGGAATGGCATGTTAAGGGAACCGGTGATGGAAGTGTTATCGGAGCTTATTATGGTGGTCTTGTTGGTGCTACTTGGTCGAGTATTGCAAAAAATAGTTATTCTACTGTAAATGTGTCAGCTGAAAATTATGCGACAGGGCATAGTGGAGCAGTTGGTGGGCTTATTGGTTCTAACCAGTATTATAGTAAGGTAGAGAGTTGTTATTCTAGCGGTAATATTATTGAAACAGGTTCTGGTATAGACCATGCTGGTGGTCTGATTGGGAATAATGATCAATACAGTGAAATAATCGATAGTTATGCTATGGGTAATGTTGTTGGAGACTTTTTCATCGGTGGCCTTGTTGGCACAAATTCCAATTCCAGTTTAATTGAAAACTCTTTTTCTGCCGGAGAAGTGGATGATCAAGCACCTTATCCTGGCGGTTTAATTGGTTATGAAGCATCTTCATGTGTTACAATAAATAGTTACTGGGATATAGAATCATCCGGGATGACTGTTTCAGCTTCCGGTGAAGGTAGATCAACAGCGGAGATGACCTATCCCTATGCTGCCAATACTTATGTTAACTGGGATTTTAACAATGTCTGGGATGAAGATGTCAATTATTCTATCAATGATGGTTATCCCTTTCTTCAATGGCAAACCGAGACAACATTCAGAATCAAGATTTACACCAACATAGACTTAGAAGAAGAAGCGCAAGTTGTCTTATCTCATCCCTCGGGACCATCTTTTATGACTGAACCTATACTAAAAAAAGGCTGGAACGATATTGATTTTGAAGATATAGTCATTAGTATAACCGATCCGCAAGATTGGGAATCTGAAGCTACAGCTTCCGGTGTAGCCGGCGAGACATATATCAAAACCGGCGGTAATTTCCTTTATGACGAAGATACGGACAGATGGGTTACCTATATTCGCTTCACTTTCGATAACAAACATTTCCATAATAACTACAACTGGGTCTCCTTCCCACGCTTGGATAGAATAGACAACAACCCGGTAGAAGCAATATCCGAAGTGCTGACTGCTATCTATCCGACATACACAGCCCTGGAAATGGAGTTTGACATTGAGAATTCTGTTAGTTATGAATATGGATCTGGTTGGAATCCTAATACTCATGACCTTCACAGTAGCGATGGTGTCATCATCCATATTGAACCTGCATTGGAAGAGGGCAGGATCTACGAAGTCGATTTCCAGAACGATACCCGTTTGTGTTCTTCTACTTCCATCGATCTTATCGCCGGTGAAAATTATGTCGGCTATTGGGTTCCCAAGAGCCAGAAGATAGACACAGCTTTCGGCGATCATTGGGACAAGGTGGAATGGATAAAAGCCGAGGATTGGTATTATCGCGTAATGGATGATCCCAGAAATCAATCTCAGCCTGTACCCAGCGAAAGGATACGCTCACTGCACTACGGTGAAGGCTACATAGTGAAACTCAGTGAACCGATAAATGGTTTTCAGTGGGTAGATTATGAAAGCTATGATCCGGATGTTCCGATCATCAGATCCCGTCATTTCGAAGTCGAGAAAGATTTCGATTATGAAGCTGTCGATGTATTCGATATTCCCGACGATGTCATCGAGATCGGGGTATTCCAAAACAGAGCTTGTGTGGGTGCTGTGGTGGTGCAGGAGCCAAACGAGCAGATACTGGTATATTCACAGCCGGGTATTCCTCTCTCCTTCGAATTCGTAACCGAACGGGGTAGCAGAAGTACGGTCAATCAGTATGGTATCTACGATCCATCCTCCGGCAGATATCGTTATGGTCAGCTTAGCGGCGGTATGTTCCAGCACTCTATGGTCAGCTTTAAGGAAGGTGAACGTTTTGTTGAGGATGAAAGCACCGCTGCTGCCGTGCTGCATCCCAATTATCCCAACCCTGCCAATCCGGAGACTACTTTCTCCTTCACACTTGCTCACAAACAGGATGTGGAACTAACCGTTTACAACATCCGTGGTCAGAAGGTACGTACCGTCTATGAAGGCAGTACCGATGAAGGTGCGCATTCTATCGTCTGGAACGGTAAAGACAGCAAGGGTAGAGTAGTATCATCAGGCGTATATTTCTATAAACTAAAGACAGAGTCAGCAGAACTGACTGAGAAGCTTATTTTGCTGAAGTAGTGGTAATAAACAGAGGCGGGGAGTTTTCTCCCCGTCTCTGGAATTTAGCGAGGAGAAGAATTGAATGAAAAACGATATCGTCACACTGAGTAGCTTCGGCGTAAGCCGGAGCGTATCGAAGTGTGAACTCAGGGAGTGTGGCATTGTCACCCTTCGATACAATCCCGACAAGTCGGGATCACTCCATCCTTCATTTTACTACGGAATGGCAGGCAGGGTGACCACGGAGGACAAGGATGATGTTTAGGAGATTAAAGTTGAAAGTTAGGGGAGAAGGAATTGGTAGGAATTTATAGGAATTTGTTCGCTTCGCTCACGGAATTTTTAGCAAAGAGCATGAAACGTAGGGCAGAGAGATGTTTAGGAGATTAGGGTTTAGAAGTTTAGAGGACAGAGATCAGAATAATAAAATCCGTCATTTCGAGCGTAATCCCGACTTGTCGGGATGTAGTCGAGAAATCTCATTTATACATAACATCATCATCCCGATGAATAGCCACGAGTTTTTAGCTCGTGGGGTTCCTCGCAATGACAAAATAAACAAGACAGGAGCAAATAATGAACAAAATAATAATATTGATAATACTCCTCGGCATTAGTAGCTTACTATCAGCCACGATCTGGGAGATCAAGCAGGATGGCACGGGAGATTTTGTAACCATACAAGAAGGAATAGATGCATCCGCAGACGGTGATACGGTGTTAGTTCATCCGGGCACCTACTACGAAAACATAGATTTCAGCGGTAAAACCATCGTCGTTGCCAGTCTCTGCCTTACCACCGGTGATGAGAGTTATAAATACGAGACCATCATAGACGGAGACCAAAGTGGAAGTTGCGTTCGGGTCGCCTCCGGTGAAGAAGAGGGTACAATGCTCTGCGGATTTACACTGACCAATGGGTCCGGTCTTCCTCTTTATCCAGGAGACAGTGCAAATAATGGTGGTGGTGTATTTGTACATGAATCTCAAATAACTATAAGTAATTGTATAATAACAAGAAATTTTGTGTCAAACGCTGGTGGAGGTATTTTTGCTTCTATATCTACTATATATTTGGAAGGTAATTCAATATTCGATAATAGAGCTAGAGTTAGTGGTGGTGGAATTTTTATTTCCAGTGGAGGTGCGATAGGTTCACCGTCATATATTTATTGGGATGAGGAAAACCTCAACAGTGTTTATCTTAATTATGGGGGACTATCTGGGATTGACATATTAATGTTTGAAGGAGCCGGTAATTCTCTGAATGTGGTAGTAGATACTTTTACCGTCAGTGAACCTGATACCTATTTTATTGCTCTTCAAGATGATTTTGGACAATATATCGAAAATGTTAATCTGTCTGCCAATCATGCTATAATCGAAGAACATATCGATGCCGATCTCTATGTGGTAGCCGATGGTGATAACAATAACAGCGGCTTAACTCCCGATGACCCACTGGCTACGATAAATTATGCATTGTCTCTGATAAAACCGGATAGTTTGAACAATAACACAGTTTATGTGGCAGACGGAGTATATTCGCTCAGCGAAAATGATAATTGGTTCCCTCTTTCTATGCGGAGTTATATCTCCCTGGAAGGTGAATCGATGCAAAACACTATTCTTGATGCCGAACATCTTCATAATTCCGCTTTCATCTATGGCAGGAATACTAATTACAACAATTATATAAAGAATTTTACCATGAAAAATGGGAAAAGAATAAGTTCGGTGGGTTTAATCTTTCTGTTTGATAGTTTTTTCAATCCAAGATATCATACTATAACACTTGAAAATATAACCGTATCGAATAGCAGAGTTAAATATTACGGAATATATACTTCTGTGTTAGGAATAAATATGAAGAATGTGAACTATTTAGATAGTTACGGTGGTGTAGCTTTTCGTTTTCATGATAATAGAATTAGTCCTCAGCAAGTAACAATAGAAAACAGTATTATCTCTGGTACCCGGACTTGGTATGGAGCAAATGGTGGTAATTTTGCTATTATAACAGAAGCTAAACCTTGTAACGATGTTCGTTTTCCTGTAAGTTTAATAAATGTGGAGATTTCGGATATATTCAATCCCGGTAATCCCGCCTGGCCCTATGCAACTTCCGGGATAAACGTCTATAGAACCGTTCAGCTCGATCTGATTAATTGTACTTTGAGCGATCTGCGTGGCTACGGTACAATAGGTTCTATCCGGGTGAATGGTACTAATGCTGAGATCAATATTTACAATTCAGTTTTGTGGAACCCGATGAACAATTATGAAATGATACTTTTAGCCGAGAGTGATTGTCCCAATACGGTTAATGTAAGCCATTCAATTCTCAGAGATGGCGAGGATGGGATATACAATCAGGGTAATCACCATACCATCAACTGGTTGGAAGGCAATCTGGACGAAGACCCGCTCTGGGTAGGAGAAGGAGATTATCCCTATAGTTTATCTGCCAATTCGCCCGCCATCAATGCCGGTACTCTGGACTTGCCGCTGGGAGTAGTTTTACCCGAAACCGATCTTGCCGGTAATCCACGTATCTATGGTGATAGTATAGATATGGGCGCTTATGAATGGCAGGGCGTGGATGCAGAGGATGACATGGTAATGAAGATAAATCAGACAAGGATATCCAACTATCCCAATCCATTCAATCCGGATACTACTATCCGTCTGGAGTTGGCAGAAGCGGGTAGGATAGAGCTTTCTATCTACAATATCAAAGGACAGAAAGTGCGCAATCTTTTGGATGCTCATACCGAGCCTGGTATCTTTACCTGCAACTGGAACGGCAGAGACGACAATGGCAGACCGGTCTCCAGCGGTCAGTATTTCATCAAACTGAAACAGAATGATGAGGTAACGGTTGAGAAGATGATGATGGTAAAGTGAGATGATAGAGGGTGGAAGGTAGAAGAAAAGCAAGAAGAAATTTCGGTGAAAAGTGAATCTGTGAGAGGTGAGAAGTGGTGCAAGAATAGCAAGATGAGGTTGATTGGTTAATTGGTTAATTAGTTGAGTCGTTCAATCGTTCAGTCGTTATGGTCATTTGGTCATTGAGATTTCCTTGTCACTCGTTACTCGTCACTTGTTACTTTTCCCTTTCCCTTCTCCCCTTTTACTTTTCACCTGATATCTTCTTGCCTATTTTGTCGGGGGAATTTTGTGCTTTCACTCCAAACCTATCCTCCTATCCACCTAACCTCCAATCTTCCCTCTACTCTCTATCCTCTATCTTCTTGACTCCTAAACTCATCACTCAAAACTGTTTCACTGGAGAATGTTACCTGCTCCCATCTGCTTTGCTGAACTCACAATGGCAAGGGTGGAAATTTCTAAATTGCTTCCTAGAAATTAAAAAAAATCTTGTCAACTTCATAGTATTTCCATAATTTTGCATTGCTTTTACAGTAAAGCGAAGGAGGAGTAATGAAAACGTTCGTCTGTACTTTGTTTGTTTTATTTTTTTCATTATTAGCAGCTCAATTTCGTCCCATAGTGATAGAGAATTTCGATTCGGGTAATATTGAGTTGATTTCATATCCCGGCGAAGATATCCATCCTGATGCTTGGGAATTGAATTCCAATAATACATATCAGAACTCACAGTATTCCCTCAAACTATACGGAAACACATGGAAGATATTGGAGATCGAACCGTATGCCATAGATTCAACCTCAGTTTGGCAGATCGCCTCTTTTATAGCACAAGTAGGTAATATTAGCGGCTTTGGTG
>Ga0334901_1003355_pt1 | contig 12243 bp, 11 predicted proteins | sample GraSluR3_MG_3_FD_207216 | JGI IMG/M metagenome (GOLD analysis project Ga0334901, IMG submission 207216) | Sludge microbial communities from methane-producing bioreactor in Wageningen University, Netherlands - Granular Sludge_15_08-R3 | ecosystem: Engineered > Bioreactor > Anaerobic >...
TCTGGAAACAGGTCGTTACGGGTTGGGGTTTGCCAAAGATTTCAATAAAAAATCGTTGGAAGAGCTGATGTTATTGCTGAAAGAGCCTTCCTCCGAGCGGCAATACATTATGTACGAAGCGTTGCGCAAGGGAGCTACTGTGAAGCAACTGCACGAAAAAACCTTCATCAAAGCCTGGTTTATAGAACAAATGAAAGAGCTGGTGGAACTGGAGGAAAAAATACTGAAATACAAAGGTTCCAAATTGCCCGATGAACTTTTTATTCAGGCTAAAAAAGACGGGTTTGCCGATAAATACCTGGCCAAATTGCTGAATGTTCCTGAAAAAGAGATTCGAAGCCGCAGGATTGCGCTGGGACTGGAAGAGGCCTGGGAACCGGTTCCGGTGAGTGGCGCCGACGCTGCCTACTATTTTTCAACCTACAATGCCCCCGACAAGGTTTCAACCGACGACAGGAAAAAAATTATGGTTCTGGGAGGCGGTCCCAACCGCATCGGGCAGGGAATCGAGTTCGACTATTGCTGTGTACACGCGGCATTTGCTATAAAAGAGGCCGGCCTCGAGTCGATTATGGTGAACTGCAATCCCGAAACCGTTTCCACCGATTACGACACCGCGCACAAACTTTATTTCGAGCCGCTTACGGTGGAAGATGTGTTGAGCATTTACAACAAAGAAAAGCCCGACGGAGTGGTGGTTCAGTTTGGCGGGCAAACACCTTTGAACATTGCCGATGAATTGGAAGCCAACGGCGTAAAAATTATTGGCACCAGCCCCGAAACCATCGACCTGGCCGAGGACCGCGATCAGTTTCGGAAAATTATGGAGAAACTGAATATACCGCAACCGGCCTCGGGAATGGCGGGCAATATGGAAGAAGCCCTCGAAATTGCGGAACGGATTGGTTACCCGCTGATGGTGCGCCCGTCGTATGTGCTGGGAGGACGGGGAATGAAGATTGTACTCGACGAAGAGATGCTGCGTGAGTATGTGACGGCAGCTGTGGAAGTTACTCCCGACCGTCCGTTGCTTATCGATATGTTTCTGGAAGACGCCATTGAAGCCGAAGCCGATGCCATTGCCGACGGACAGGATGCGTTTGTGCCGGCAGTTATGCAGCACATCGAATATGCCGGTATCCACTCCGGTGATTCGGCTTGTGTGATTCCGCCGGTGATTATTAAAGAGGAGCTGATAAAAACCATCGAAGATTATACCCGCCGCATTGCCATGGAGATGAAAGTGGTTGGCCTGATGAACATTCAGTATGCCATTTACAAAGACGTGGTGTATATTCTCGAAGCCAACCCGCGGGCTTCGCGCACGGTACCGCTGGTAAGTAAAATCTGCAATATTCCTATGGCTAAAATTGCCACTGAAATTATGCTGGGGAAAAAGCTGTCCGACTTTAACCTGGAAAAAAAGCCCATCAAACATTTCGGGGTAAAAGAAGCGGTGTTCCCGTTTAATATGTTCCCGGACGTTGACCCGGTTTTGGGTCCCGAAATGCGTTCTACCGGCGAAGTGTTGGGGATGGCCGATTCATTCGGCCTGGCATTTTTTAAATCGCAGGAAGCCACAAAAACGCCGCTGCCAACCAAAGGAACAGTATTGGTTACCATTGGCGACCGCGATAAGGACAAGATTGTACAGACTGCCCGGAATTTTCGCGAAATGGGATTCGATATTATGGCTACAGGAGGTACCAAAATATTTCTGGAACAACACGGCATCGAAGCCAGGTTCATCAATAAAATTTATGAAAAACGCCCCAACATTGTCGATGCGCTGGTTAACGGAGAGATTGATTTGGTTGTAAATACTCCAGCCGGAAAACTGAGTGAATATGATGATTCTTACATTCGTAAAACAGCCATAAAATGTAATGTGCCGTACATTACCACCACGGCTGCTGCTTTTGCGGCCACACAGGGAATAAAAGAACGCCGGAACGGGGCTTATCAGGTAAAATCATTGCAGGATTATCACCGGGACATCGTGTGAATCCTGCTTATTCCGGATGCAAAATTACAAAAACCTGTTGTCCGATTTTATGTTCTTCAGGTTTTCTATGGGGTGGTTCATCCAACCGGTTTTATCGGTTGCATAAAAATCGAATGCCGGGATAAAAGGTTTAATGTCGAGCAGCGGAGTGCCATCGAGCATGTCCACATTTTCAATTTCAAGAATATTTCCTTCGATATGGATTAGTTTCACGATTGAAAACCCAATGGGATTTGGACGCTTAGGTGCACGGGTGGCAAATACGCCGTGAGTATTTTGGTCGAGAAACGGCTTAACCTGCAATTCAAATCCCCTGGATTTATGAAAGTGATAAAGCAGAATTAGGTGCGAAAAACCTTCGAGGTCAAGCAATCCTTCGGCAAGTTTTTTATTCAGATCAATCGTTCCTTTTACGCCTGCTGCGCCGGCAGGTTGTATGGGCATACCTTCTTTGGTTTCAAAAGGGGTGTGTATAACACCGATTGATTGGTAATTTATATTCATTTTAAATTTGAACTTTTGAATTGAATGGTTCAAGCACAACGAATATCGATGTTTTATTCAGATTTTTAAAACAAAAGCGAAACTGTTTTTTCCGATTTTTGATTTTATTCTTTTCAGGTTTAAAGAAATTTGCGATTTTGCGCACCATTTTGATTTTAAAAAAGTAGGCACAGCAAAAAATACTTTTATGGCAAAACAAGATAAGAAGCAAAAAACCGGTGTGCAACCTCAAAGTACAGGTGTACTCAAATGGATTGAATTGCTGGGAAACAAACTGCCCCATCCGTTTTGGCTGTTTGTATGGATAATCGGGTTTATTATTGTGCTAAGCGCTGTAACCGCATTTTTAGGTATAAGCGCAGTTGACCCCGGAACCGGCGAAGTGGTTAAACCACAAAACCTGATTTCCGGATGGGGGCTCCGGCGTTTTTTGCAGGAAATGGTAACCAACTTTGCCCATTTTGCACCGTTCGGTCTTGTGCTGGTGATGTTAATGGGAGTTTCGGTGGCCGAACGCAGCGGTCTTTTGACAATTATTCTGCGTACGATGGCTTTCGCCGTTCCCCGGAAAATTGTGCTGCCGGTTATTTTTATCATTGGCGCTTGCGGAAACATTGGTTCTGACGCCGGTGTGGTTATTGTTCCGCCCATTGCCGCGCTCATTTTTGCCCAGATGGGACTGCATCCCATTGCCGGGCTCATTGCCGGTTACGCCGGGGCAACGGCAGGTTTTACAGCCAACTTTTTTATTGCAGGAACCGACGTGCTTTTGGCGGGTATCAGTACTGAAGTGGTACAGCAAATCGATTCCACTATCGAAGTCAGTGCCACCGCCAACTGGTATTTTATGATTATTTCCACGCTGTTGCTCGGTGTGGGCGGAGCTTTTGTTGCCTCGCGTTTTACCATTCCGCGAACGCGGGGTTTTGCCATGGGAACAGGTTCGATAGAAGCGTATGATGAGGCGCCAAAACTTACGGCAACGGAGAAAAAAGCGTTACGGTATGCCGGACTGGCCACGTTGATTTATATCGTGCTGATTTTGCTGTTGCTGATTCCTGCCAATGCGCCGCTGCGTAACCAGGAAACCGGTGGAATTGTTCCTTCTCCGTTTTTACGCGGACTGGTGCCTATTCTGTTTTTCTTTTTTGCCATTCCCGGCTATGTGTATGGCAAAATTACCGGCAGCATAAAAAAACCCGACGATTTGCTGCAGTTTATGGAGCAGGGAATGAAAGATCTTTCGGGCTACATTGTGCTGATGCTGGTGGTGGCACAGTTTATCAACCTGTTCAACTGGAGCCGTCTCGATACCATCCTGGCTATAAACGGCGCCGAATTTCTTCAGTCAACGGGTTTGACAGGTCCGCTTATGTTTACCATGTACATGACTTTAGTGGCTTTTCTGAATATTTTCATCGGCAGCGGCTCCGCAAAGTGGGCCATTTTTGCGCCCATTTTTATTCCCATGCTTTGGCAGCTGGGTTACAGTGCGGCTTTTATACAGCTGATGTACCGTGTTGGCGATTCCATCACCAATTCCATCAGTCCGTTGTATGTGTATTTTCCGCTGCTCATCGGGTGGGTGAGAAAATACGATAAAAATGTGGGCATTGGAACAATTCTGTCGCTACTTGTCCCTTATGCTGTAGTACTTTTTGTAATGTGGGTGGTGTTGCTTTTTGTGTGGTTCTGGCTCGATTTACCCATCGGAGTGGGAGAGGGGATTTTTATGTAACGTTTTATTTTCCATCAGTTTTATTTTTTTATCCGGATGTTGCGCAGCGCTGCTGTGGTAGTCCACGAACAAATTCCGAATGGTTTTGAAAGTTCCACTTCGGGTCGGATGGAAAGCTTTCGGCCTTCGTAGCTGAAATCAACAATTTGTTCGCCGTCAATCCACGCTTCAATTTTTTCTTCCGATACTTTCAGGTGAATGTTGTACCAGGTGTCGTGCTCAAATTTTTTCAGCGTGCGCGTTTCATTGTCCGAAGCATCCTGCCCGTCGATGCTGCTGAGACCCACCACCGGACCTCCCCAGCCACCCACAATAAACGAACAAAAAGAGTTTCCGACAGGGAAAGTCATTCCGCAGAAAAAATCGTTACCTGTCACTTTTTTAGCTTCCAGTTTTACTTCGTAGTTCAGTTTCGGAAATTCTCCCTTCCAGGTTATACCCGAGCATCCGTCACCCATGCCCAGCACAACACTTCCACCGGAAACCTGCACGGGGCCCTGCGTGCCGAACTGTGTTACTTCCCATCCGTCAAGCGTTTCGCCATCGAAAAGCAAAACCCAACCCGGTTCGGCACTTTTTGGTTGACCTGTTTTGGATTCCCGTTTACCGGAAGAATTACCACAACCTGCCGATACAAGAATAACTGAAAAAGAAAGGAGTATTAACATTCTGGTTAATTGGGACGGCAGTGTTATCATCATTTTAAACTTTTGTTTTTTAAAGTTCCGGCAAGTTAGTTCATCTTTTCAAAAATAACAACGAACACACCTTTTTTGATATTCTTTTTCCTGTTAACTTTATAGCTATGAATGAATACTTAAACAGGCAGTTGGATCAAATCAGCAAGCTCATTGCCGGGCTGAAAGGAAGTGATTTAAATCTGAACAGACTGGTTGAACTCGACCGCTCGCTGGAAATGCTGAGCCACCGCATTAAAGCGGCCCGTTTGGAAGAATCGGGCGATTTTTCGAACTCTGGCGATCAGGGGTGGAAGCAGGACGCCGTATTTTATTTTAACCGCAAGTTTGAGGTTGTCAGGTTTGTGGGCGCTTACGAAAATATTTTCGGCACACAAAAGCCGGATAAATTACCGGACGTGGAATCCTTTTTTACTCCGGGCGGATTTAAAGAATTTATTCAGCGAACGGGTCGGTTGCTCGAAAGCGGGGAGTCTCAGTCTTTTCATACAGAGATACTTTCGAAGAACGGGCTGTTGCTGCCGGTACATTTTCTGTTGGAGAAAATTACTATGGGAAAAGGAACAGAAGCGGTTTCGGCTGGAATGGTGTTCTCACTGCAAACCCCTTCTGAACTGGAAGATTATCGCGAGATTCTGATCGAAAACCTCCCGGGATTGGATGTGTACCTTTTCGATACCAAATTCAGGCATGTGCTGGCGGGTGGCCGCGAAAAGGAACGCCTGGGACTTACAAATGCTGATTTTACAGGAAAAACGCTGTTTGAAGTATATGATGAAAAAACACAAAAGCGCCTTTTCCCCTTTTATAAAAATGCCCTCGACGGGAAAATATCGGAAGGCGAAGTGCGCATAAAAAAGCACATTTATTATGTGAGCGCTACCTCCGTGCAAGGTATTGACAGGGAGGTTGTTGGCGGTGCACTGATTTTGCAGGACGTTACCAGGGAAAAGGAAGTGGAGAAAAAACTGGTTAAAGCCAAACGTCTGGCAGAAGATGCCGATAAAGCCAAGTCGGTTTTCCTGGCCAGTATGAGCCACGAAATCAGAACCCCGCTAAACGCCATTATCGGTTTTACCGGACTGCTCCACAAAACAGAATTATCGCCCAGGCAAAAAAAATTCAGTCATTTAATTCAAAAATCTTCCGAACACCTGCTGTCGCTGGTTAATGATGTACTTTTCCTTTTTAAACTCGAAATGGGCCGGGTTTACATGGAGCAGGTCCCATTTAATGTTCGCGACTTGGTGAAGAACGTGTATGAATCATTGCTTTTTCGTGCCGGCGAAAGTCGGCTCGAAATGAATTACATGATTGGCAACGGTGTGCCCGGGGTTTTGGTCGGCGACCCCTTTCGCATCAAACAAATTCTGATGAACCTTACAGTGAACGCCATAAAATTTACAGACGAAGGACAGGTAACACTGCGGGTTTTTAATGAAAAAAACACTTCAAAAACGGTTTTTCTCCGGTTTGAAGTTCAAGACACCGGAATTGGAATTGCAAAAGAAGACCTGGATAAAATTTTCGACGAGTTTGTGCAGGCACAGTTGGGAAACGATAAAAAAAGAAAAGGCGCAGGGCTGGGACTAACCATTGTACGAAAACTGGTCGATATACTGAACGGGAGGCTGCACGTTGAAAGTGTTCCCGGGAAGGGTTCCAAATTTTCGGTTGTCGTTCCGTTCGAAAAAACCGAATCGGCAGTGTCTGCTCGGGACGAAAAGGATTACGGTATGGATTTCGATTTGCTGAAGGGGAAACGCATTTTATATGCCGACGACGACGAGCACAACATTTTGCTGGGCGAGGCGATTTTGAAAGACTGGGATGTTGCGTTCGAACTGGCCTATGACGGGCAGGAAGCGCTGGATTTGCTTCGTACGCAAAAATTCGATATCGTTTTACTCGATATTCAAATGCCGGGTCTGTCGGGACTTGAAGTAATGAAACAGGTGAAAGGAGATAAAAAAAACCTGAACCGGAACACAAAAATACTGGCTGTAACGGCGAATATTATGGAAAACGATATTCGGCATTATATGGAAAGCGGTTTTGATGCTTACATTTTAAAACCTTTCAGGGAAGAAGGTTTGTACAATAAAATTTGTAACCTGCTGAACCTGGAGCATCCGGCGCCGGGGAAAGGTGCATTTTCAACTTCAAATAAAATCGAAGCTGTTGCAGCAAACATTTTTGACATAACACTTTTGATGAATACTGCAAAAGGAGATTTGGCTTTTTTTAACCAAATGATAGATACCTTTATCGAGGGAGCAAAAGATACATCGGAAACATTTCGTGAGGCTATTCGAACTGAAAACTGGAAAGAAATTGGCAGGAAAGCGCACAAGGCAATTCCTTCGTTTCGCTATTTTGGATTAACACCGGTGGTAAACAGTTTGCTGAAACTCGAAGAACTGACACTTCATGAAAAAAACTTCGAACCGGTAAAAGCAATTGCAGCGGAAACTGCACAGGAAATCGATACGATCATTCAACGGGCTGAAAATGTTAAAATTCCTGACGAAGATCAGTGAATGTGTAAAGATTTAGTTAGTTTTGTTTAAACAGCATCGGCTTATGGCAGGAATTCTTATTATCGACGACGATACTTTCATTTGTAAGGCCATTCAAAAACAACTTTTGAATAAGGGTTTTAAGGCGGAAGTGGCATTTAACGGAAAGTCGGGACTGGAAATTCTGAAAAAGAAATCTTTCGATCTTATTTTGTGCGATTTCAGGCTGCCCGATAAAAACGGAATGGAAATTTTGCGCGAAGTGAAACGGATGAATATTCAAACTCCGGTGGTAATTATTACCGCGTATGCCGATGTACGCATGGCCGTTCAACTGATGAAACAAGGGGCTTACGATTATATGACCAAACCTTTGCAACACGAAGAAATTGTGAGCCTTGCACAAAAACTTTCGAAACAAAAAAACAAAGGAAAGGAATCTGATTTTTCCGGTGAATTTTTGATGGGTGAAAGCCAGGTTTTCAGACAGGCAGTAAAGTATGCCGCTAAAGTAGCGCCCACCGGAATGTCGGTGCTTATTGAAGGGGAAACCGGAACCGGGAAGGAATTTGTGGCACGGTATGTTCATCAGAACAGCAGCCGGAAAAACCAGCCGTTTGTTGCCGTTGATTGTGGCGCCATTCCCAAAGAACTGGCCGGGAGCGAATTGTTTGGGCATGTGAAAGGATCGTTTACCGGTGCGCTGGAAAACAAAACCGGCGTTTTTCAGCAGGCCGGCGGCGGCACGCTTTTTCTCGACGAAATCGGAAACCTGAGTTACGGTGTTCAGGTTCAGTTACTGCGCGCGTTGCAGGAAAAAACAGTAACCCGCATTGGCGAAAACAGACCCGTAAAAGTGGATGTGCGGGTGATTGCCGCCACCAACGAGAATTTGACAAAACAGGTAGAAAAAAATAATTTCAGAGAAGATTTGCTGCACCGGATCAACGAATTTAAAATTGTGCTGCCGCCGCTGCGGAAACGGCCCGGAGATATTCTGTTTTTTGCCCGCCATTTTATGGAACAGGCCAACACAGAACTGGGTATGAATGTTACCGGTTTTTCGGATGAACTGAAGGATATTTTTTGCCGGTACGAATGGCCCGGAAACATCAGGGAACTGAAAAATGTAATTAAACGTGCCGTGTTACTGTCGCCCAACGATGTATTGACACCCGAAACACTTCCTGATGAAATCGTTTATTATCAGGCGGGAAAAACAGATTCAGGCCGGATGCCGGTACCTGAAAAAGAACCGCTGAATTTAAAACACGCAGCATCGGGGGCCGAGAAGGAATTAATAATTAAAGCAATTGAAGATGCGGGTTACAATAAATCGAAAGCCGCCAGAAACCTGCAAATCGACAGAAAAACACTTTACAACAAAATTAAACAGTACGGCATTGATATTTAGTTTGAAACGTTCAACGCGATCCGATTTGGTTATTATTGTTTAATTCCTTTCGGGATAAAGAAATGTCCGAAGGACATTAACAATAATAGCCCCGTGCGAAGCTCGGGGAAAGCAATAAAACGTAAAGACACAACCCCGGAGTGGGTTGAACTATTGATAACCAGCTAATATCAACTCTTGATTCGCATAAATAGTTGTTTGAAAATTTCTGAATTTATTTTGGAACAGAAATTGAAATTTTCTTTTTCAAAATCGAACATGGTAATGGAAAAAAAGCGAAAAAAAGTATTGTGTATCTACTCCGACCCCTCATTTCTTACCCGCCAGCAAAATACCTTGAGACACAAGAAACTGGAACACTGTTTTTTTGGATTCGATGATTTTTGGGAGGCCTGTCATTTTGTTGAAAACCAAATTATTGAGCAGAATGAAAGGCTGCATTATATTTTGCTCGATGAAAAAATTTTGGGTCGGAGACTGTTACCTTTGCTTGGGAAAATATCGTCGCTGAAAAATTACATGAAAAAGCCCGAAGTAATTGTTTGCACCAGCGAAAACAATAATGAACTTCGAAACAAAGTGATGCAGTTTCCGGTGGTTAGCACCTTTTTAGTGAAACCTGTTCCCCAAAACTATATCGAATTTCTGATTACCGGGCATTCATCCTGAAAAAACAGTGTTCGGATTGTAGAAGTATTCTGGCTTTTTTCTACACATTGAGGAAAAGTTTCCGCACCAGTTAGTTGTGTTATTAAAATATTTTTCTGGTAATGCCCTGGTAATAAGCGTGTTGTTTTTGATCTGCTGAATTCGGTGGCAGTGGAACAGTTTTTTCATTGTAAAATCAGAGATTAAAAATAAATTATTAACAATTTAAAATTTGAAAACCATGAATAAAGGAACAAGAAACGCATTGTTGGGATTTGTTGCCGGAGCGGCAGCAGGAGCTTTGGCTGGTGTTTTATTTGCACCCGATAAAGGAGAAAAAACCCGTAAAGAAATTTCAAAAAAAGTAAAAAATGTGTCGAAAGACATCACCGAAACATTGAGTGAAAAAGTAGATCACCTGAAAGAGCAGGTTAACGAAGTGGTCAGCGAGATGCGCGGCAAGGCAAAAGAAGCCGAGGAAAAAGTGAAAGAAAAGGTTAAGGAAAAAGCTTCAACGCAAACCGCTTAATAAATTAATTGCCGGGAACCAAACTTATTAACCGTATTATTTTTTGAGTAATGAGCAAAGATTTAACAAAAAATTTGGGCGAATTAAACGGCTCGGTAAAAAGTTACGTACAGGCAAAAATCGATTTGGTTAAACTTCAGTTTCTGGAGAAAACTACCCGGTTTACCTCGTACTTTTTTACCTTTCTTTTTGTATTAATGTTTATCATGTTGATTATTGGTTTTGCAGCAACAGCTTTTGCTGTTTGGTACGGCCAAACTTATAATAATTATGTTGAAGGATTGCTCATTGCCGGGGGTGTACTCCTTGTCCTGGCGTTAATTTTCATCCTCCTTCGGAAACAAATTGTAACTACATCGGTTCTCCGGAGTTTTTCAGAAATATTATTTGAAGAGGTCGATGAAAAAAAAAGGGATTAGAATGAAAGCACTCAAAAATATGCGTGAATTACAACTGATGAAGCAGAAGCTGGAATATCAGGAAAGGTTGTACGAGAAAGAAATTGCAGGCTCTACTGCCGATATTGTGGATAACCTGACAGATAAGTTGCGCGATTTGGCATTCCAGTTCGGTTCACACCTGATACTCCAGCTTATTCACCGGAAACGTAAAGAATAGTTTGCTGTGGTGAGTTTTGAAACCATCAAAAATACATTTGAAATGAAAACAAATTTATTGCTGCTCGACTCCTATAAAAATATGGAAGACCTGATTGCCTATGCATTTTCTTTCAGCAACCGGTCGAAAAGGAGTTTGAAAATTGTGTATGTTTTCGATTTCGAATGGATGCGACAATCATTTATGGTGGGGTCGTCCGGCCCGATAGACCCGGCACTGGTTGCCGTTGAAAAAAATGCGGAAAAGGAATTTGAAGTCGCCGAATCGAAAATTCGGGAGGTGGCAGACGACTACATGAAAAAACATGCTGTAAAAGTACCTTTCGATTTAAAAATTACGGAAATAAACCGCATCGATGTAGTGGAAGAAGAATTGGATCGATCATCCGATTTGATATTACTCATCAGCAATCATCAGAGCTATTCCGACGCAACCGGTGGCCTGATTGGTTATCCGAATCTTATTGAAAATGTGATTTGTCCGGTATTTGTAATTCCCGAAAATTCAAGACATGCTGTTTTAAAAGAGGTGGTGTTTGCAACCGATTTTCATGAGGAAGATGTGGAGATTTTAAAACATTTAGTTGAATTATTGCACTATTCAGAAGGAACAAATTACACTGTTTTGCACAATGAAAAAGATGCTGGTTTTGTAGAAAAAATAAAATGGCTGGGTTTCAGGGAATGGATTAAAGAAGAAATAGAAAATAAGAATCTAACATTCAGTTTGAAAATACAAAAAGATATTGTTTCGGCTATTGAAGAGTTTTCTCAGGAAACAGAACCCGATTTACTTGTTTTGCTGAAAGAGAAAAAAGGTTTTTTCGAAGAAGTATTTTCTTCAAACGATACAAAAAGTGTGCTCACGCACTTTCATAAACCGGTTTTGGTTTATCACCAGAGTTAGAAAGTATTTCCTGTAGGTTTGGTAAACCGGTCTGATGTGTACAACAATATCTGACCGGTTATTTTTTGCCGAAAAGAGTTTTTTGCGGCAGAAAAGATTTTGGTAATGAAAAAACAATTAATACATTTGCACGCACAAAAAAACAGACGTTCTAATAAATAAAGGTGAGGTGGGTGAGTGGCTGAAACCAGCAGTTTGCTAAACTGCCGTACGGGTAACCGTACCGGGGGTTCGAATCCCCCTCTCACCGCTTTTACATATTTTACATATTTCGGGGTATAGCGAAGCCCGGTTATCGCGCCTGCTTTGGGAGCAGGAGATCGCAGGTTCGAATCCTGCTACCCCGACGAAAGGGGATTTTTAAAAAAATCCAAAAGCCTGTAAGTCGTGTGATTTACAGGCTTTTTTATTTTTTTTGTGTCATATCGGATCAATAGGTATCTTTTAAGAAAGATCGATATTTGCCTATTCTTTTTGAATCATTACATTTGTGCTGTTCAAACTTAACTATTCGTGAAAAATGTCAAATCAAATACTGAACTTGTTAAGCTCCTGAGGAATGGTGATATGGCCGCTTTTGATGCCATTTATAATCAATACTGCCATAAATTGCATCAGTTTGTATTCATGTTTCTAAAGCAGAAAGAAGATGCTGAGGGGATTG
>Ga0334901_1003361_pt1 | contig 12225 bp, 10 predicted proteins | sample GraSluR3_MG_3_FD_207216 | JGI IMG/M metagenome (GOLD analysis project Ga0334901, IMG submission 207216) | Sludge microbial communities from methane-producing bioreactor in Wageningen University, Netherlands - Granular Sludge_15_08-R3 | ecosystem: Engineered > Bioreactor > Anaerobic >...
CGTTCGCCTATGGCACTGGCGGTTATTGGCGGACTGGTAACTTCCACGCTTTTAACTTTGGTAGTTATTCCTTGTGTTTACGATATTTTAGACAGGATAAAAACCTTGTTTGCAAAAAAATAGAATGAATTTTATAATCAACAGAAAAATACTCATCAGTATGCTGTTTACAGGACTTACCCTGTTGGGGTATGTTTCCTATAAACAGCTGCCGGTTGAGCTTATGCCCAATGCCGAACTTCCCATGCTTTATGTTCAGGTCAACTCGCGCATAGAAGTTGACCCGACTTACATGGAAAACCAGGCGGTAATCCCCATTGAGGGAGCCATCGGGACCATGGAAGGTATCGAAAGCATTGAAACCTTCATGAATAACCGTTCGGCATCCATCCAGGTTAATTTTAATCAAAATGTCAATTTTAAATATACGTTTCTGAAACTTCAGGAAAAGATTGAACAAGCCGCCGGCAACCTCGACGAAAACTTTGTTGTTTCGGTAAACCGGGTCGATGTGCAGCAAATGTCCAACCAGTTTATGGAGATTCAGGTAAGAGGCAGCGGTGGTACCGACCGGCTCAGAAATATTGTGGACCAGGAAATTGCCGCAGAACTGGAAAACATCGACGGAATTGCTTCGGTTACCGTTTATGGCGGGAAAGAACGGTCCATCGAAATTACATACGACAAGGCTGCCTGCGAAGCTTACAATATTACACCGGCACAAATCAGAAATGCCATTACTTCAAACTCGGCAAACCGCACGTTTGCAGGCTATTTACACGAAAGCCAGAAACAGTATTTTGTGCATGTAACCGCCGAATACAATCAGGTTACCGACATTGAAAACATTATTGTAGCTGAAGGTCCCATTTACCTGAAAAACGTAGCCGACGTATTTTTTGGGGTGAAAGAAGAAGAAAGCATCAGCCGCGTTAACGGCCTCGATGCCGTGTCCATTATGCTGGTGAGCGATTCGCAGGCCAACCTCATCGACCTTTCGGGGAAAGTACAGGACCGCCTTGCCGTGCTGAATGAAAAACTGGCATCAAAAGATCTGGAATTAGTGGTTCAGACCAACCTGGCCGAAACCATGGAAAAAAATATCGACCAGATTATGAACCTGGCGCTGGTTGGCGGATTGCTGGCCATTTTCGTGCTGTGGATTTTTCTGAAAAACCTGCGTATTGTTTCCATCATCGCACTGGCAATTCCGGTTTCGGTTTTTACGGCATTCAACCTGTTTTATGCATTTAATGTTTCCATTAACAGTTTAACGCTGGTTGGACTGGTACTGGCCATCGGGATGTTGCTCGACAACAGTGTGGTGGTGCTCGAAAATATTTACCGGCTTTCAGGAAAAAGATTCGACCCCGACAAAGCAGTGGTGCAGGGAACAACCGAAGTCTGGCGTTCCATTGTGGCAGCCACATTAACAACAGTTACGGTTTTTCTCCCCTTCCTTTTTTCTTCCGAATACATGATTAAACTGCTGGGAAACCATGTAGGCGTTTCCATAATTTCCACCCTCACCGTTTCGCTGTTTGTGGCGCTGTTGCTTATCCCCATGGCTGCCCATTTTTTGCTGAAAAGGGAATCGTCGCATAATATTTTTTACGAAAAAGTAACTACCAACAATCGCATCATTCAAATTTATATCCTGCTGCTCAAATCCAGCATGAGAGCTCCGGCAGCAACTGTGGTGGGAGCAATTGTACTGTTTTTTGTTACAATATTTATTGTACTGGCTATCAGCGTAAATACACTTGAAGAGGTAGAAGAAACACGTTTTTCCGTTTACATCACCATGCCGACCGGTTCTACGCTCGAAGCCACCGACCTGGTGGCTGCCGAAGTGGAAAACCGCCTGGAAGAGATTGAAGAAAGAAAGGATGTGATTGCCAACATTCAGGAAGAAGATGCTATAATAACTGTAGTTTTACAGGAAGATTATAAAAAAATAAACGACCGGACCATTGCCGAAATAAAATCGGAAGTGGAAGGTCTGGTGAACAATATTTCACAGGCTGAAATAAGTCTGACTGCACCAGCCTCGAGTGCAAGATTTCGCGGGGGAGGCGGCGGTGGCGCCGGAATGGAGAACTTTAGCCGTTTTCTGGGAATTGGCACCAACCGCGAGCGTATCGTTATAAAAGGCGAAGATTTTGATGTGATGCGCGGAGTGGCCGAAGATTTACAATATTTTATCGAAAATCTGGAATCGATTCGCAGTGTAAACATCAGCGTAGCAAGCAACCGCCCCGAGTTGCATCTGTATTTCAACCAGTTGTTGTTAACTGAGTTCGGCCTCAACATGAACAACATCGCTGCCGAACTGAGTTCGTTTACCCGTGAATTTACTTCCGGTGTCAATTTCAAACAAGGTACCGAGGAATATGAAATCATTATAAAAGAAAAACTTACCGAAGAAGAAGAGGCAAGGGAAAAAAATATTGACGACCTGAGGCGGATGAAGGTAAGCAACAACCAGGGCGCCACTTACGACCTTCAGGATATTGCCGACCTCGTGTATGCCGACGGAATGGCAAGCATTACCAGGGTAAACCAGGAAAAACAAATCGAACTGTTTTACCGGTTTGCCCAGGAGGCCGAACAATCGAAAGATTTGCTGGAAGCTTACCGGCTTGAACTGGACCAGGTTGTGAGCAACTATAAAATGCCGGCCGGCGTGGCTATTGAAATTATTCACGAAGAAGACCGGTTTTCTGAATTTTACTTTCTGATTGGCGCTGCATTTCTGCTTATTTTAATGATTCTGGCTTCGGTTTTCGAATCGTTGACCACGCCCATTGTTTTAATGTTTTCGGTTCCGCTGGCGGCCATCGGCTCTTTTATTGCCCTCATTTTTACCGGGAACAGCCTGTTCAACGCCAACACCTTAACCGGTTTTCTCATTTTGCTTGGGGTAGTGGTAAACAACGGAATCATTCTCATCGATTACACCAACATTTTGCACAAACGCGGATTCCGCAAATCGCGTGCATTGATGACGGCGGGATTATCGCGCGTACGTCCGATTTTGATTACCGCAATCACCACCATTGTTGCCATGTTGCCGCTGGCCATGGGGCAGTCGGAATATGTGGGCGCAATTGGCGCACCGTTTGCCATTACCGTAATCGGAGGCCTTGCGGTAAGTACAATTCTTACACTGGTTTTTGTTCCCACGCTCTATTTCGGAATGGAAAATACGGTGAACTGGCTCAAATCGCTCCACTGGAGTTTGAAACTGTTGCAAATTGTTCTTTTTGTGGTTGCCACATTCTACATTTACTTTGAAGTGGACACCTTTGTGTGGAAACTGCTCGGATTTATGATGATTGTTATCCTAATTCCCGGAGTTACAGCTTTTGTATTGACCAGTTTGCGGAAAGCCAGCTCCAGTGTGGTAAACGAGAAAGAACAAATTCGGATTGTGGTCCGGAAACTGGTAAAAATTTATGACCGCGACAACCGTTTTGTCCGCGAGTGGAAAGCAGGCATCAAAATAAGGGAACGTGCCGGATTGCTGAAAGATTACAAATCGTTACACGACTTTTACGACCTGATTTGGCAAATTCCGCTGTTTGGGTTTCTGGTTTATTTCACATTTTTCTATTTAAACAGCAATGTCTGGATGTGGATTATGTCGCATTTTGTCTATTTCTTCCTGTTCCTGCTTTACGTGCCTTTTAAACAGGTAATGGTCAACAGATTTGAAAAAACGAAAAATCAAGTGTATCTGAAAATTAACCGGATTGTAAAAAATGTGGTTTACTGGGGAGTTCCGGCGTTGTTTCTGTTTTTGTTTTTTAGAAGCTGGGGCAACCCGGGCATGGTAATATTTGTGGGTATCATCTGGACATTGTTGCTGGTTATTTACAGTTCGGGAGAATACGTACACCGGAAAAACCTGAATATTGCCCGTATCGAGGGGCGGTTTAGCGCCCTTCGGCGCTGGTATTTTACCTTGGTACGCCAGATTCCGGTTATCGGAAAACGTAAAGTTCCGTTCCGCGCCCTGAATGGTGTTTCGCTGGAAATTAAAACCGGAATGTTTGGACTTTTAGGCCCCAACGGCGCCGGAAAATCGACCATGATGCGCATTATTTGCGGAATTCTGGAACAGAGTTACGGAAAAATATGGATCAACGGACTCGATACCCAAAAACACCGCGAGGAGTTGCAGGGTCTGATTGGTTACCTTCCTCAGGCTTTCGGCACCTACGAAAATATGTCGGCATGGGAGTTTCTCGATTACCAGGCCATTCTGAAGGGAATTAAAGACGTAAAAACACGAAATGAACGATTGGAATACGTATTGAAAAGTGTACACATGTTTGAAAGGAAAGACGACAAAATCGGCTCCTTTTCGGGTGGAATGAAACAGCGGATTGGCATTGCGCAAATTCTGCTCAATCTGCCGCGTATTCTGGTGGTGGACGAACCAACTGCCGGTCTCGACCCGCGCGAACGGATTCGCTTCAGAAACCTGCTGGTGGAATTGAGCCGCGAACGGATTGTTATTTTCTCTACCCATATTATTGAAGATATTTCCAGTTCGTGCAACCAGGTAGCAGTGATTAACCGGGGCGATTTGAAATATTTCGGAACGCCAAATGCCATGGTAAAAATGGGCGAAGGTTTTGTCTGGCAAATGACCTTACCGGCCAAAGAATTCGACAATTTTGCCAACAAACAGCTTATTGTTCACCACATGCGCGAGGGCGAGAACATTAAAATCAGAGTGCTTTCAAAAGAAAAACCTTCGGAAAATGCCATACCTGCATCACCCCACCTGGAAGACGCTTACCTGTGCCTGCTGAAAGATTTTGCTAAAAACGTGTGAAAAATGGAACAAAAATTCGATATAAAAAACAGTTTTAAAAATACGGTGAAAATGATTCGGTACAACCTGAAAATCATATTTGCCGGCCGGTTTATATGGTTTTTACTGGCAGCTTTTGCATTTTTCCTTTTTTTTGCCATTCAAACGGTCTGGAACGGAGGAGCATTAACCGACGGAACGGTTTACAGCCTGCTTATTTTCCCCGGAGTTCTGCTCATTTTTTACCCGTCGGTGTTTGGCATTCAAAACGACGACGACTCGCGAATGCTGGAAATCCTGTTTGGAATACCCAACTACCGGTATAAGGTGTGGCTGGTAAGGCTGCTGATGATTTATGTGCTCATCTTTCTGATTACCGTTCTATTTTCAGCTGTTGCTTCGGTATTGCTATACAAGATTAACGTGCTCGAAATGGCGTATCAGCTTATGTACCCCATTGTTTTTATGGGTTCCATGGCCTTTATGTTTTCAACCGTTATTAAAAACGGAAACGGAACAGCCGTTTTAATGGTGTTGATTGGTGTGGCACTTATAATTTTACAGGATGCTGTGGAGCGTACCCAATGGAATGTTTTTCTCAATCCGTTTAAAATTCCCAACAACTTCAGCGAAATTATCTGGCAGGGGTTGATTGTAAAAAACAGAATATTTCTGGCGGTCGGAATGATTGTTTTTATCCTCTACGGACTTTACAACCTGCAAAAACGGGAAAAGTTTGTGTAAGTTTAGACCATCCGGTTGGTTTCGGTATCGGGAAAAATAATGGAGGGTTTAAAAGTTTTGGCCGCTTCAAAATCCATGGAGGCGTAGGAGATGATAATTACCACGTCGCCCACAGCGGCTTTTCGTGCAGCCGGGCCGTTTAAACAGATTGTTCCTGAGCCGCGCTCACCTTTAATTACATAGGTTTCAAGCCGCTCGCCGTTGTTGATATTCACCACCTGCACCTTTTCGTTTTCAATTAAGTTGGCGGCATCCATCAAATCTTCATCGATGGTAATACTACCCACATACTGCAGATTGGCTTCAGTTACCGTTACTTTATGAATTTTTGATTTACAAACTTCAATATACATAATTCTATGGCCTTTCAGTTAAAAACAATATTGTCGATTAAACGAACTTTACCGCAAAAAACGGCAATACAACCTATCTTTCGTCCTTTGTCGCTCCAGCTTTTTACAGGCTGAAGGTTTTCAAAATCAACTATTTCAAAATATTCAACGTTTAAAAACGGGTTTTTGTTGATGGTTTCTATTACCCGGGTTTCAAGCTCTCTTACGGATTTGGCTCCGGCAAGGTTTTTGGCGTTTGAAAGCGTTTCATAAATGAGCGCTGCATTTTCCCGTTCTTCTGCAGCCAACAATTCATTGCGTGAACTCATAGCCAACCCGCTTTTTTCTCTGATTATGGGGCAGGCAACAATTTCAACCGGCATTTTCAGCATCTGTACCATTTTTTGAATAATCGCAAGTTGCTGAAAATCTTTCAACCCAAAATAAGCTTTGTTTGGATTCACAATTTCAAAAAGCCGGCTTACCACCTGGGCAACTCCATTAAAATGTCCTGGCCGGTGTTTCCCCTCCATCACCCGCTCCAATTGTCCGAAATCGAATTTGCGGGTGTCGGGTTCAGGATAAATTTCTTCGGCATCGGGAGCAAAAACCAGATCGCACCCGGTTGATTCCAGCATTTTCAAATCGGCATCCAGGTTGCGCGGGTAGCGTTTTAAATCGTTCGGATCGTTAAACTGGGTGGGGTTCACAAAAATACTGACAACCACCACGGGATTTTCGCGACCAGCCTGATTTACCAGCGATAAATGACCGCTGTGTAACGCCCCCATGGTGGGTACAAAACCTGTACTGCCCTTTTTGCGCAGTGGTTTTAAAAATTGCCTAAGTTCCTTTTTTGTTTTTACCAGAACCATTCTCAGAAAAATTTCCTTTGCAAAGTAAATAAATAATCTGCTTAAATTTTGCCCGCCCTGTTATTATGCCATGAGGCTTAACACAATGGAAATGACTAAAATTGAATATTCGTATTATTTTTATTACCTTTGCACTCTGTTATAAACCGCGCTTACAGGTCAATGGAAAAGAAAAAGATCCTTTATATTTCTCAGGAAATTACCCCCTATTTACCGGATAGTGAAATGTCGGAAATTGCCCGCTACCTGCCACAGGGAGTGCAGGAAAGAGGACGGGAAATTCGCACATTTATGCCGCGTTACGGATGCGTAAATGAACGTCGGAATCAGTTGCATGAAGTAATTCGTCTTTCGGGGATGAACCTCGTGATCGATGATACCGACCATCCGCTGATTATTAAAGTGGCTTCTATTCAGGCAGCCCGTATGCAGGTTTATTTTATTGACAATGAAGACTATTTTCACCGGAAGCAGGTTGTTGCCAATTCAAAAGGAGAAGAGTTTGACGACAACGACGAACGCGCCTTGTTTTTTGCACGCGGTGTATTGGAAACGGTAATAAAACTAAGGTGGGCGCCCGATTTAATCCATTGCCACGGCTGGATGACTGCGCTGGTGCCGCTGTTCATTAAAAAATATTATTACAACGACCCGCTGTTCGGTCAGTCGAAAGTGGTTTACTCCCTGTACAACGATGAGTTTAAAAAAACGTTGAACCCCGAAATTAAAACCAAAGTTTTGCTCGACGGGATGGTTCCGGAAGATGTCTCCCTGCTCGACAATCCGAATTATGTGAACCTGAGTAAACTGGCCATAAATTATTCCGATGCCATTATTCAGGGTACCCAAAATATAAATCCGGAACTTGAAAAATACGTTCCCGAAACCGGCAAACCCTTTTTGGGCCATCAACCAAAAGAAACATACATTGACGCTTACGACGACTTTTACAAAAAAATATGGTAGTTGTTAAAAGATCAAATTTTATCGTAAAAAGATCAAAATTGCAGTCATTTACACCACTCCCTCATCGATTTTTTATACGTTTGTGATTTATTTTTGGGATCAGGAAAACAATTACTAAAAACAACGATTCAGTGAAACGCAAAATAACTTTTAAATACCATCTGATAATTTGGGCAGCGGCTGTTGCGGCATTTTTTACTGCATGTAACGAACCCAATGATTTGGGCATGGAGTTACTGCCCACAAGAGATTTAATTGAGGTAAAAAACCTGGTAGAAAAAAACAGTATCTCTTCATTTACCTACCGCGAAGATTCGATTTCTACGGACGAACCCTCAAAAAGTCTTCTGGGAAGTTTTTACGACCCGGTTTTCGGAAAAACAAACATCGATTTTGCAGCACATTTCAGGCTCCAGGGATATCCCGATTTTGGAACCAACACCGTTGTTGACTCGGTAAAATTATTTTTATACTACCGCCTCATGTACGGCGACACCGTAACCTCGCAAAAGTTCAGGGTTTACGAACTGGAAGCGCCGATTGATGTGGACCAGCGTTACAATCAATATGTCAATTTAAAAGAACTGGCATCAACACAACTGCTTGGTGAAAGAGACTATACACCGGTTATTGAGCTCGATTCTGCTTCACAGGACACTTTTTACCAACTCATTACCATACCGCTCGACAATTCGCTGGGGCAAAAACTGGTAGATGCCGATTCGCTGCAAATGGTTAACAACGATGTGTTCCTTGAATATTTCAAAGGTTTATATATCGAACCGGAAGCGCGAACCGAAACCGGTGGTTCCATACTTACACTGGAAGCCGCCTCATCAGGTAATTTCCAGGGATCGGCCCTGGTTGTTTACTACAACAACGATGAAAACAAAGCTGAAGAAGAACCGGATACCCTTTTAAATCCTTATGTAATAACACGTTTTAGCGCCCGGGTAAATTCCATTCAACACGATTATTCAGGAACGCCTTTCGAAGCCAACCTGAATGTGGAATCCGGCGACGATTCGCTAATCTATGTGCAGGCAACGGGTGGTTTAAAATCAAAAATTTATATTGATGGAATAACTTCGTGGAAAGATTCTGCGAATATTGGTATAAACAAGGCAGAGCTTGTTTTTCAGGTAGATACCATAGCTTCCGAAGTAGAAAAATACCCGCCACCTTCGCAATTATTATTTACTGTTTTGGATGAGGAGGGAACCGAGTTCCTGCCAATCGATTACAGTTTCAGCGCTGCATATTATGGGGGCAGGTTGCGTTCAGACTATACCTACCGGTTTAACATTACGCAACACATGCAGCAAATTATTGAGGGCGAAGCAGAAAATCATGGATTCTTTTTAACTCCGGCACGCAAAAACAGCGAAGCCAACCGGGTTGTTTTAAAGGGAAGCAACAGCCAAACGGGAATTAAGCTGGTGATTACTTACTCAAAATTTTTAGAGTGATTCTCAGGGATTTTTAAATAAAAACGGGCAGGTTTTGTAACAACCTGCCCGTTTTTATTCGAAGCATTTTTTTTACTTCGTTTTAATTTTAATGGTAGTTTCTTCACCCTCTTTTTTGGGTTTGGTTACCTCGATACTCTCGATATCGTTGGGTTTAATTTTTTTCAATGCCTCAGCATCTACCTTTTTTCCATTAAGGAAATAAACCGCGTTGGCATCGCCCGGGTAGTTTAAAAGAATGGGATACCGATTGTATTTTTCAGCCAGCTCACGATGCCTTTCAGCTAATTCACGTTGTTTTTCTGCCATAACCCGGGCCTGTTCTTCAATTTTTTGACGCTGTTCCTCACTCAAGTAGCGCTGCTTTTCAGCCATTTCCCGTTGCCTAACCACCATTTCTTCTATACGTTCCCGCGACCATTCGGAGCCCGCACCTACATAAAAAGCCGCAGAACCCTGGCTATTTATTTTGTACAGATTCTCAAGCCCGCGCAGGTTCAGCGCCTGGCTGAGTTGCGAAACAGTGGAAAGATCGATATCTCCCTGAAGTTGAATCAGGCTGGTAGCTGACTGCGAATGGGTTACCAAAGCCAGCAACTCAATTTTTTCCTGGTTTTTTTTGAGGAAAACTTTCACATCTTCGCCCATTTGTTTTTCAGTTTTGAACAATATAAAATTGTTATTTTTATAAAAATCCAGAATGGACTGATGGATTTCGGTGGCCAAATCATCGGTTTTTGTTTCAGCGGCAGTTGAAATACCACCCCGAAAAACACCGGTTTGCGAGACGACCAGAATATTATCCAGGCTTTTCAGCGCATCGAAAACCGGCGACTGCTCATCGATATTTCGTTTTTTTATATATAAATCGAACATGTCGGAGGTAATACGGCTGGCACTGAATCCATCCCGGTCTGCATAATGTTCGGTCAGTTGCCCGAATAGGTCCTGCTGTGCTATTCCGTTCAGGGTAAAAGCACAAAGTGTTAAAATGAACAAAAATGTTTTCATGACTTTTTTTTTTAGTTGACTATTATTTCCACATTTTCATCGACCCACAGCACCAGCATTTCGTTTTGTTCTTCGGGCTGAATGCTTTCAGAAATCCTGAACAGCGCTTCTTCCAGAACAAAAAAATCATTTTCCATTTTTTGCTTTTTATTGTCCCGGTTTCCCAGGAAAATGCTCAAAATAATGAGTACCGAAGCTGCTGCCGATGTAAAGGAATAAATCCAAATCCTTCGGGCTTTTCTTTTGCGCTCCCCGCCCCGGATATTCTCAAAAATGGATTCCTCCAAATTCTCTGGAAGAGTGGCCTGGTTTCTGAAATAGCTGAAAATATTTTTTTCAACAGTTTCCAAACCGGAAGAAAGGATGTCAGATTTCAACACTTTTTCTTCTTCTTCTGTGCTTACTCCCTTATAATATTTTTCCAGCAAATTGTTTTTTGTCTTCATAATTGTAAATTCTTTCCACTTCCTCTTTCACTTTTTGCCGTGCCCGCGATAGTACCACCCGGATGTGGGGCACTTCCATCCCGGTCATCGTTTTTATTTCCTCGTAGGTAAACCCGTCGATGTCGCGCAGCCGGATAATCTCGCGGTATTTTTCAGGCAGTTTTGCGATAACTTTGTGCACCTGTTCATATTTTTCTTTTAAATCCGGACTAACTTCATCCGACTCTATTTGATAAAATTGCTTTTCTCCGTTTTCACTAAAATTTACAATGCGACGCCGTTTCAGCAAATCGAAACTGTAATTTTTTGCCACAGTTACTATGTAAGCCTGCAGATTCTGACACTTCCCGAGCTCATCTCTTTTGCTCCAAAGTTTGGCCATTAAATCCTGCAGGGCATCCCGTGTTTCTTCCTCATCTTTCAGTATCCTTCTCAATAAGGGATACAGCTTCCGCGAATACGGTATTACACCATTTTTAAACTCGTCTTCGGTCATTTGCTAATATGGACGACTATCCTTCAGTTTTATAACAACAAATCAGTATTTTGCTGAAAATAAAATTACAAAGCTTTCAGTATTTAATGAATTCGGTATTTTTACGCCTTTAAACTAAAATGAGTTTTACGCACTTCATAACATTCCTGCTAATTGGTGTCGGATTGAGTTTCGATTCGTTTGCGGTCTCTGTTTCGTGTGGGCTGATGAAGCAGGAAATCCGTTTCAAACAGGCTGTTCCCATTGCCTTTTCGCTGGCATTTTTCCAGGCTGTGTTTCCGGTAATTGGATGGTTTGCCGGAAAAACACTTAACAATTTAATTCATTCGGTTGATCACTGGATTGCCTTCGGATTGCTGGCTTTAATCGGAATTAAAATGATGGTGGAAGGTATAAAACCTGACGGTACGCTGCAAAACTTTGATCCGTTAAGAAAACGGGTCATCATAAGTCTGTCCGTCGCTACCAGCATCGATGCACTTGTAGTAGGTCTCAGCTTTGGTTTTCTCGAAATACCCATCCTGTTTCCGGTTTTAATTATCGGTGCGGTAACATTCATTGCCTCCATGCTGGGCATGTTATTCGGGAAAAAAATACCGTCCGGATGCAGCAAACAGTCTCTCATTTTGGGAGGAATTATCTTATTTGGAATGGGAATTAAAATTCTGCTTGAACACACCTTTTCCTAATTTTGTAACAGAAATGAAAATCGGAAACCTCATACTGGAAGGAACCCCGCTGTTTCTGGCGCCCATGGAAGACGTCACCTACAAGTCGTTTCGGTGGATGTGCAAAAAATATGGCGCCGATGTGATGTACACCGAGTTTGTGTCGTCGGAAGCACTGGTGCGGGATGTAAAAAGAACGAAGCAAAAGATGGTGCTGTTCGATTTCGACCGGCCGGTTGCCATTCAGATTTACGGGCACAACATAGATTCCATGGTACAGGCGGCGCAGGTGGCCGAAGAGCTGGAACCCGATTTTATCGACATCAATTTTGGCTGTCCCATGAAAAAAATCATCCGCCACGGCGCCGGAGCTGCCATGCTGCGCGACCACCG
>Ga0334901_1003363_pt1 | contig 12218 bp, 7 predicted proteins | sample GraSluR3_MG_3_FD_207216 | JGI IMG/M metagenome (GOLD analysis project Ga0334901, IMG submission 207216) | Sludge microbial communities from methane-producing bioreactor in Wageningen University, Netherlands - Granular Sludge_15_08-R3 | ecosystem: Engineered > Bioreactor > Anaerobic > Unclassified...
AATATTTGATTCATTTTTTATTTAAAGCTATTCAGCATAACGTTAAAGCATGATGCAATTTATTGTTGTGCTGAATAGCTTTCCCCGGTTTAATAATTGGGGTTTTGTTCAATTAAGTCATTAATATCAATTTCAAATTGAGGAACAGGGAAGAGATAATTTTTAGAGGCATCAAAAGTTCTCATCTCAATTATTCTCATTTCATCCTTGTTTGGCACATTCGAATAATCAGGTGTTCCATTCTCATCAAATGTTGGAGCTGCACTTAAAAGACCCCTAGGAATCCTGCCATAAAGCGGACCATTCAAAACTTCTTCGGCAATCCCCCATCTCCTGATATCATATAACCTTAATCCTTCAAAAGCCAATTCAACTTTACGCTCTTTTCTCAAAATCGATCTTAATTCAGCGACTGAACTACCTTGCTCAACATCAGGCATATCCACTCGATTTCTGATTAAATTTAATGCCTCATAAACAGATTCATCGATCTGGTTTGCCTCAATTTTTGCCTCTGCATAATTTAATAGAACTTCGGCATATCTCATTAAAATGACCCCTGTTTCTGAATTGTCTAATTCTCTGGAGTTTACAAAATGGGCATATTTTCTCCATGAGTACCCGGAAAATGAGGCATAGGGGTTTGTTGCGTCAATGTTTGCCACTCTTGATGGAGGATTTGTGTTGTAATCCCAACACATTACACTATCCCTATGTGTCTCATATTGAATGCCGCGATATAATGCCCCGGGAACTATTGTACTATAATGCAACCTTGGATCCCGGTTCTCATAAGGATTCTGAGGATCGTAAAGTGGAGATTGGCTGATGTCAAGACCATCAACACAAAGGTAAGAATCTATCATTGGCTGAACTGGTATATAAGCGCTATATCCTGAATGCATTCTTGGCGAACACCACCTCGGAAGATCATGTCCTTTTATTGGCCCATCCAGATAATCTAACTTAAATATTATTTCTGTTGAACCCTGTTGATATTCCTTGCGGTAAAGCTGTGAATAATCATCATCCAAAGAATACCCCAACTCCATTACTCTTTCAGCAGCATCAATTGCAGTATCCCAGTTTTCATTATACAGAGCAACTCTTGATTTTAATGCCAATGTCATTCCTTTTGTAACTCTTCCAATATCCTTTGTACTGGAATAATCCAGAGGAATAACACCCGAAGCTTCTTCAAGCTCTTTTAAAATAAAATCAACTATTTCTATCTTACTGGTTCTTCCAATCTCACTCTCCTCCAGAGTTAAATTTGAAGTATAAAATGGGACATCTCCAAAAAGCTCAACCAAATGAGAATAGAAGTAGGAACGTAAAACTCTGGCTTCAGCAACCAGTCTGTCCACTTTATCCTGATCTGTGATTTTTTCCAAAGTTTCTTTCCCCTTAATGGCATAGTTACAGCGCTGAACTCCAATGTACAGATTTTCCCAAAGTAATTGATTAACAGGATTTGTTGGTTCAACTTTTCCATTTCCTAATTCCTGAAAATCTCCCCAAGACCTATTCCATCCAATGTCCGAAGCTAAATCAAGATGCTGTGTAAAGGGTAAGTCTTCTTTAAAGTTTAACCATAATGCAGCGTATGCTCCATTAACAGCTAACTCTAATTCTCTCTCCGTTGTTAGGAATACTGAGACAGAAGGATTATCAATAGGATACTTTTCCAAGTATTCTTCGCAAGATGTAAAAAGTAATATTAATAGAAATATTAAAACTTTATTATAATATATATTTTTCATTTTCTGTAATATTTTTATTATTAGAATGACAAGTTAATTCCAAAACTATAAGATTTTTGTTGCGGATAATGAGTGCCCTCTCCGACAGGTGATTCTACATCAAACCCTTCCCAAAAATTATCAAATGTTAGCAGGTTTTCACCTGTTATAAAAAACCGTAATCTGTCAACATTGATTTTATCTAAGAAATGCTGCGGTAAGGTATAACCTAACTGAATATTTTTCAACCTCACGTAAGAAGCATCTTTTAACCAAAATGTAGAATTCTGATAATTATTTGAATCATTAAATGACAAACTGGGGAAAGAGGCATTTGGATTATCTGCAGTCCAATAATCTTTGTGCATTTCCAAAGCAGTTGAGCCGTTGGAAAATGGCCAGATTCCTTTTTCCAATAAATATCCATTTCGTTTCCCAACTCCTTGCAATAACATGCTAAAATCAAAATTTTTCCATCCCAAATTCAGATTAAGGCCATAAGTATACCTGGGAATTCTGTTCCCTATTATTCTCCTGTCGTCACCATCGATAACTTTGTTGTCATCTTGGTCTTTATACTTTATGCTACCGGGGATGATATTACCCGACTGTTTGGGCGAGTTTTCAATATCATCATCATTTTGAAAATACCCAATTGCTTCATACCCATAAAATGAGTTTATCGGATATCCCTCAAAGTTTACCATAAGTCCACCTACATTTGCTCCTTTTAAATCCAGTATTTTGTTTTTTACATCTGATAAAGAAAGATTTATACCATAAAAAAAGTCATCTTTTTTATCATTATACCCCAAAGAAAAATCCCAGCCTTTGTTTTCAACGACTCCTGCATTTTGATACGGAGGAGTCACCCCCAAATAAGCCGGGACATCCAATTGCAGCAATATCCCGTTGGTCTTTTTATAGTAGTAATCAAATGAAACATTGAATTTATAAATATTCATGTCTAGCCCTGAATTCAACATCTCTGTAGTTTCCCATGAGATATCCGGATTAGCCATGTCAGCAACAGACAATCCTTTTATAGCACTGCTATTGAATATTACTGTGGCACTTTGCAGAAATGCATCATACGGATAATACCCAATGTTTTGATTTCCAAGCTGCCCCCAAGACAATCTGAATTTTAAATAATCTACGACATTCCGGTATGGTTCCCAGAAGGATTCTTCAGAAATTCTCCACCCTGCAGAAAATGAAGGAAAAACACCGTACTTATTTCCACTTGCAAAACGCGATGATCCATCGTATCTAATATTAGCTTCAAACAGATATTTGTCCTTAAAGTCGTAGTTAATTCTTCCAAAAAATGATCTTAAAGCCCACTCATAACCTGAACCGTTGGACTGTTGTTTTCCAAGATCGCCAGCATTCAAAACATCATATTGTGGTAAATCAAAATTATCTCTGAACCCTGAAAACCATCTGGAACTATAAGCTTCCTGTGAAGCCCCAAGAAGTAATCTTAAGTTATGTAAACCAAAAGCTTTCTCATAATTTAATGTTCCCCATGTATTATGGTTAACAAACCTATCTGAAATTTCTGTTAACTCAGCAACCGAGTTTCTAACCACTTTACTCCCATCTGGTCTAAAAACCTCAACAACTTTTTCAAATTCCTTTGTATAATTCTCCCATAGATGAGGAGAATAATTAAACTCCAACCGGAGATCTTCATTAAAGTTATATATCAACCCTAAATTCAACAAAAGGGAAGGCGATTGTATTTTTTTATATCCGCCTTGTTCCAAATCTGCCAGTGGATTACCTCCTACCGAGGGTGCAGCATGTTTCAATTCCCCATTAATATTATAAAAGGTAGGTTCATGTGATGCCAAAACATTTACATTTCCGACAGGACTCCTGGCTGGATCTTTTGTCTCCATAAACTGAAAGAATACATCAGCTTTAAAAGCTAACTTTGGATTAATTTTCATATCAGAATTTAACCTAAAACTATACCTTTCAAATCCAGAGTGCTTATATATAGCTTCCTGATCATAATACCCCAAAGTTCCAAGTACTTTTATCTTTTCATTGCCTCCCTCAAAACTTAAAGAATGATTCTGAGTAAAACCATTTTCTGTATATACCTTTTTATACCAATCGGTATCCGGATATAATAAGGGATCTTCTTTGTGAAGCGATTCGTAATTATTAATCAGTTCTTCAGAATACACAGGTGTCCGTCCTATGTTCTCATAGGAAAGGTTTAACATACTCATATGATCCACAGCGTTTACCCTTTGTTTTAAATTTGTGGGTTCCTTAATTCCTGTATATCCATTATATTTAAAAGAAAACTCTTTCCCTGAAGCACGTTTTGTTGTAACAAGAATTACGCCGTTTGCAGCTCTTGCTCCATAAATGGAAGCGGAGGCCGCATCCTTTAAAATAGAAATACTTTCAATAAGCGAAGGATCAATATTGTTTAAATCCATTGGTACGCCATCAACCAATATTAGGGGATTCGCATCATTCAATGTTCCAATGCCCCTAATACGGATGGTACCACCATCTCCTCCCGGCTTACCAGATTCTTGAGTGACAGTAACCCCAGGTGAGACACCTTGCAACAGCATAGAAGATTGTCCAACCTGCCTTTTTTCAATATCAACCGAATTTAAGGAATTAACAGCTCCTGTAAGATTAACTTTCTTTTGCGTTCCGTAACCAATTGCCACAACCTCATCAATACCAATGAATTCCTCTTCCATAGTCATATTAATACTTGTTTGGCTTCCTACTACAACCTCCTGAGTCCTCATCCCAACAAACGAAAATACCAATGTAGCTTCTTCAGGGATGTTGGTCAATGAATATTCCCCATCTGCGTTGGTAACTGTGCCCTGTGTGGTACCTTTTACTACCACAGTCACTCCAGGAAGAGGCTGGCCGCCGGAGTCGGTTACTTTACCGGATACTGATTTCTGTTGCTGAGCCAATAAATCACTACCTGTAACTTCAGGTGTTGTTAGCAAAACAAAGCGGTTTTTCACCTTATAACTTACATCGGTTCCGGCAAACAGTTCGTCGAGAACTTCACTAATTTTCTTATTTTTCACGTTCACCGATACTTCCCGGTTAACATCGATCAATTTTTCGCTGTACATAAAGACAAACTCGCTTTGTTTCTCAATGTTTCGAAGAACTTCTTTTACCGTACTGTTCTTCATATCAAGGTTTAGCACTTTAGTTTGCGAATACGATTTACTTGCAAACACGCTAATTACAGAAAATAATAATAAGAAAACAGTTAGTTTCATAATTCTAAATACTTTTTGTAACCTGGGAACTTTCCATTCCCATGAAATACATTCATTTTTTTTCATACTTTTGTATTGTTAAGATTTGAAATTACCCTGTACAGTTTATTCTACAGGGATGATTTTGAACTCTCTCCAGGGAAGTGTTGGCGCACTTCCCTGTTGCTTTTTAATAACTTTTAATCATAGGCAAATTGTTTTAATTCGTTAACTTTAAATTTTATTGTCGTCTTTCTATTTTTATTATTTGTTTTGAAAAAGTACCGTCATCCAGTTTTTTTCGCGGAAATCTCCTGTATGTAATAGGAGTTGTCTCAGTCATTAAATCGAGAATAAGATACAGCGGATCATCGGCAAACGTTACAGTATAGGTTAAATCTTTTACGTCGTCAGCAACATGAAATTCAACATTAAACATCCGGCTCAGTTTTTCAGTAACGCCCAGGATTGGGGTGTTATCGAATACCAGTTTGCCTTCTTTCCACGCAATATAATTTTCGACGTTTACCTGATTTGAGCTGATTTTACCCGTTTTTGAATGATATGTCAGGTGCTGGTCCGGAACCATTGCTCCAATCTGTTCAATTTTCTTATCCGGCAATATTTTTTCAATGATTACTTTCCCCTCTACAAGTGTTGTTGCGATAATATCATCGTCGGGATACGCATTTACATTAAACTCGGTACCCAAGGCTTTAACATTCAGTTTCCCCGTTTTTACGATAAATGGTTTTTCAGGGTTATGGGCCACATCGAAATAGGCTTCGCCCGACAGGGTAATTTCCCTTGTATCGCCGGTAAAGTATTGCGGGTATTTAATTTTGCTGCCGTAATTCAGGTTTACTTCAGTTCCATCCGATAATTGCACAACTGTCCGTGAGCCTGGTGGGGCAATAACTTCAAGAGAGTCAACAGCAAACGACAAATCAGTGAATTTATTCATTTGCAGGTTGTTGTTCGAGAGCAAATAGAATACAACTCCAAGCAAAGGAATGAACAGTATCGCTGCTGCACGGCTTAACCACTTTGCAATTTTTGAAAAATTAATCACTTTGATGTCTGAATTCTTCCGATGTTTAAGATTTATTTCATGGTGAATTTTATCGAGTAATGCACTGTACTTTTTCTCATCTTTCTTTTTTAAATCAGCTTCAAAAATTTTCCAGTAGTCGTAGCTCCAGTATTTGCCGGCATCAGTTGCAACTTCATTTTCCAACCAGCTTGCAAGTTCTTCAAATTCCTTGTCAGTACAGTTATTATTTAAATATTTTATAAGGATTTCTTTATTCATTTTCTTTTTCAAATTAAGTACCTCCCCCATTAACAGGGGAGGTGCTCTACCTAACTAAACCAAACCTATGAAATTAACACTTTTTTCTTTCAATCAGGTTTAATAGTATTACGCATAAGAGCTATGGGATAACTATATAAAAATGCTGTTTTTTTTTAAGAAAGGAACATACAGACGAATAAGATATTGGCAGCCAGACCATTACCGATATGAGATTTTAAAAACTTTATAGTTTTCACCAGGTGATTGTTTACTGTACTTTCAGAAATATTTAATTTTTGGGCAATTTCTTCATGAGTCAAACCTTCTTCCCTGCTTAATCGGTAAATCTCTTCCTGGCGCGGAGTTAACTGTTTTAGCAAAGACTCTACCTTCTGCTTTAATTCTTTATATTGGATTTCATCTATTATCTGCTCTGCAGAACTAATTTGTTGTAGTGATTTAAGGTATTCCCTCGATTTGGTTTCACTCATTCTTTTGCGCAACAAACTCATGGTAGCGTTGTATGCAATAGTAAACAGAAACGATTCAAAAGAAGCATAAATATCAATTTTACCTCTTGATTCCCAAATCTTAATAAAAACCTCCTGTACAATCCCCTCAGCATCTTCATTCTGCTTTAAAAACATGAACACAAACTGATGTAATTTATGGCAGTATTGATTATAAATGGCATCAAAAGCAGCCATGTCACCTTTTTTCAGGAGCTTAACAAGTTCAGTATTTGATTTGACATTTTTCACGTATAGTTAAGATTGAATAACGCAAATGTAATGATTCAAAAAGAATAGGCAAATATCAATATTACACAAAAGATATTATTTCATTTTATTCAACCAGTACACATAATTAATTATCTGGTTTATCGCTTTTCCGGAATTTAAATCAACCATATTTGCAAGGAGCATAGTTATACAGTACACTTTCGAGCTTGAAGGATGACGAGATGGTAAAAAAAATATCAATTGCGTAGAAAAGTTAGATATAGAGAAGCATGTGAAGTTCATGTTGCTTTAATCCGCTCCAATTCATCCACAATAATTTGTGCCGTTTCATCTTTTATTCGCCGATAGTTATATTCAATTTCATCCTGTAAATGATTCTTCCCATCTTCATCTGTAAAATTTGTAATTACAGGGATAGGCTGATAGGCGGCAGTTTCTTTGACCACTTTATCATTGTTAACCACAATTTCAGCATGAAAAATCTTTTGTTCGATGCGCTCCTCAAAATTGTCGGAAACAGCCCCAACAAAAACGCCCTGCGTAAGGTTGCTGATTTTTGAAGCAGGAATTAACGTATCCATCTGGGTATTTATGGAAGTGGATTTATCCTGCCGGTTAATGGTCATCGATTGCCGTTTTTGAAGGACTTTCCCAAATCGTTCCGACAATGTTTTTGCTGTTTCGCCAACAACCTGTCCGCTGAAAATATTTCCAACCGTATTCATTACCACCTTGGCTTCCTTGTCTCCATAATCGCGGTTTAGCTGCGAAAAATCCTGAAAGCCCAAACAAACAGCCACTTTGTTACTTCGGGCCGTGGCAATCAGGTTGTCCAGGCCACGAAAATAAATGGTTGGAAGCTCATCAATTATCACGGAACTTTTAAGCCGGTCTTTTTTGTTTATCAGTTTTACAATCCGTGAATTGTACAATCCCAGGGCTGCGGAATAAATATTCTGTCGGTCCGGGTTATTGCCTACGCAAAGGATTTTGGGCTCTTTCGGATTATTAATATCCAGGGTAAAATCGTTGCCCGACATTACCCAGTACAATTGGGGTGAAATCATTCGTGAAAGCGGGATTTTTGCACTGGCAATTTGCCCCTGCAACTGGTCCTGCGCACCGCCCTCCCAGGCATCGATAAAAGGAGAAAGATAGTTCTCCAGTTCCCGGTACGAAGTAAGAATGGTAAAAATATCGGCGTACTTTTTATTCAGAAATTCGATGGCATGAGGGAAAGTGCAGTATTTTCCGTTCTTATAAATTTTTAGGTACCAGATAATGGCCGTGAGCAGGATAATGGGCGACTCCACAAAAAAGTCGCCCTGCTTCTGAATCCAGGTTTTGTTCAGATTCAGCATGATGGTATAGGCAGATTCATAAGCATCGGCAATATCCGTCATAAACTCAGGGGCTATGGGGTTACAACGGTGACTTCGTTCCGGGTCGTCAAAATTTATTACATAAAACCTGGGTGGGTGCTCATACTTTTCGATGTTTTTCATCAGAGTATTGTAAGCGATGATGCTCAGGTCGTCAAACTTAAAATCGTAGATATACATACTGAAACCTTTTTCTATTTGTTGCTTGATGTAGTTATTGATGATGGCATACGATTTTCCGCTCCCTGGGGTGCCCAAAACAATGCTTGCCCGGAATGGGTTAACCACATTAATCCAGCCGTTGTAAGTTTTTCCTTTGTGCTCAAACCGTGTTGGCAGGTTAACGGAGAATTCGTTTTCCATTAACCGCGTTTCCTGCATAAAAGATTCATTCTCCAGGTTAAAAACATCTTCCATCAGGTTGTGTTTTATCAGCCGGCTCATCCACAGGCCGGCTTTTAACAGAAAAATATACCCGGTTGCAAGAGTAAGCATGTAAACGGAACATTTAAGCATTAAAGGATGAGAATGTTTTATCAAAAAACTATTGAAAAAGAAAAATGCCAACCCCAAAATCAGAAAGGCAGATATTTTTCGCCAGGTTATCTTTTCGGCTTTCACCCCTCTGATTCCCAAACAAGATATAGCAAGCAATCCAAAACTCACCAATTTCGACCATATTGGTTTTGAGAACAATCCGGTATATTTCTGGAAATTCAAAAGTATTTTGTCGATGATTGGCACTGTTAAATTTTGTTCTTCCAAAAATTCATAACAGTACCAGTAAATATGAATGATAAGGATTAAAATACTTACTGCTCTTATCAACTCAATTATTTTGGCAAGGCTTCTTATATCGTCTTCATTTTGCATGACTTATCTTTTTCGCTTTCTCCGTTTCTTTCTTTTCATTCTTCGGATAAAAGCTTCCTCTTCCGGGTTTTCTCCACGGCTCTCCATAGCCAAAAACCCGGATAAATTTTCAAGCGTTGAATCGGGAGTAAAATCGGATTGGGGTGAAACAAATTCCGGTGACTTTTTTTGTTCCGAACGCTGTTCATTTCCATTGAATTTTTCCTGAAAGACATTGGCAGAAAACTCTTTGCCCAGACGGGAGCCATTAAAAACAAACTTTTGCATGTGGTCGATAAAGGTTACGCCATAAATGCGTCCTAATTCGTTCTCGCGAAATAAAACTGACATCTGATTTTTCAGCAGTTGCTTTTCAAAATCCTTCCGGTTTTTGAATGAGGCCAACGCTTTTAAAATAACTACTTTCGGACTTTCTTTGAGGTTCTTGGTTTTGATGGCTTCTTTTGATTTTTCCATTCGTTTTTGAATTGCATCAATTCCGGTCTGTTTGCCAAACTTTGAAGATTTAATTGGAGTACCAAAAACTTCGCCTTTCTCGTTTAATGCGGCATAAACAATTCCAGTGTACAATTTTCCCCGGTGTTCTCCTTTTACTTCAGCAACGTGCACATTATAAACAGAAAGTAAAGCTTTGTACTCATTAAAAGACTGAAAATGCCACGACCGTGATACTGGCCGAACGACATTGGCAATTTGCTGTTTGATATTGCCTTTCTTTGGCTCAACCGGCTTTAGTGAATAACCTTCTGCTTTTTGGTTTTCATTGGCAGGAATCAGTCTGTATTTCCGTTCCAATTCACGGCAAATCCGCATAGACAAACGGTGCTGAAAATTGTCCCGAATCATCCTGCCGGTTTCATCTACCTTGACTGAAACGATGTGGATATGATGGCGGTCGATGTCTTCATGTTTAAAAACGATAAAAGGCTGATTCCCGTATCCCAGTTTTTGCATGTATTCTTCTGCAATCTGGCTAAACTGTTCATCGTTTAACTTGTCCTTTGGATCAGGATTTAATGAGATATGAATGACCGGATTTTCCGTTCTTTTGTTGGCCAGCAGATAAGGTTCAAACGAACCTGTACAAATTCCGATACTGAAATTTCCATCTCGCGGCTCAACCATGTTATTGGTAAAAAGCACCTTTGCGTTACCGGCAGTTATCTTCTGATGGTTGTATGCAAGAGCGCTGTACAACGAACTTCCCGAACCTATTTTTGCAACCATCTTCCTTCAAATTCGCGGGTTAAATCCATCACCTTTTTATTGATTGCAACCAGTTCCAGTGTTGCTTTTTCCAGTTGACTCAAAAATGCCAGGGCTTTTTTCTCCGAAAAATTATTTTTGATGGCTTTGGTTACCTGGTTATAATTCACTCCCACGGCCCGGAACTGGCCATAAAAATTGGTCAACCGCATATAAAAGTCTTTCGTTCCCTTGTCAATTTTTACCACTTTTACGGGCTTTTCAAATATGCAGGCTGTTATAAAATGGGCTTTCACTTCCATTCCCGAAGCTTCAAATAACGATAAAAACCGGGCATTGTCTTCATCGTTCAGGCTAATAGCATAGCGGTATTTGCAAGGGTCTGGTTTGGGCTTCCGGCCCCCTTTGTGTTTCCTTTTTGTTTTCATTATCATTTTTTCCTTCCTTTTTCGCGTTAACCTTTATCCATTTCCTTTTTCAAAAATCCCCGACTTTGGAGGGCGATTTTCCCCCAACGGGGCAAGTGGTTCCGGGTTACCCGGAACGTTTTGAGTTACTCAAAACACAACTTGCCGTGTGCCAATGCACACCTTTTTAGCGTTGAAAATTTTTAATGCTTGTCGTACCATAACTTCAACTCATTTTCTCATTAATAATTTTTACTGACGACAAAGGTATGGGGAGCGTTTTAATTCATCATTATCTTGAAAAACGCCAAAAGCAGACAGTTAAAGCCAAACAATTCCAGTCAGTTTAAAAACCGGATTTTCAATGGGTTTTATGCGTTTATTTGGGTGGTTAAATACTTGATTGAGAAAATGAAACAACGAGTTACAAAAGAATTATTTAAATAGAAAGTTGAAGTATTGATTGTGCTTTCAAAAGGAAAATTAAAGGTTCGGGTATGTATTGGTTCAGTTGTTTCATAAGGAAAATAATTAAGGGTGGATTTAACGAAGCGTTTAAACGTTTGAATGTTTGAACGGCTGAACAGGGACTTTGCAGTTTAATCAAGTATTCATAGGAATAGTTAATAAAGTGAATATTTGAAAAGACAAACGATTAAACAATCACATCATTAACCAATAAAATAAATAGCATGGAAAAAGAAACTTTATTTATTGCTTTCAGCACCCAAAAAGGAGGTGTGGGCAAAACCGCTTTTACTGTTTTAATGTCGAGTTATCTGCATTATGTGCAAGGTTTGGAAATCGCCGTGGTGGATTGTGATTATCCGCAACACAGTATTTTTGAAATGCGTCGGCGTGATATGGAGCAGGTGATGAAGGACAATTACTACAAAAAAATGGCTTACAATCAATTCACCTTGCTGAAACGGAAAGCCTACCCGGTTGAAAAAAGTTTGCCCGAAGACGCGATTGCAACTGCCGGTTCTTTAATCGAAAATGCAACGCACCAACCCGATATTATTTTTTTCGATCTGCCGGGAACACTGAACAGTAAAGGCGTGGTTAAAACCCTGGCAGGAATGGATTATATTTTTTCTCCGGTCAGTGCCGACCGGGTGGTTCTGGAAAGTACCCTGAAATTTGCCACCATGCTGAATGAAAACCTGATTAGCGTTGGAAAAAGCAATATTAAAGGCTTGCACCTTATCTGGAATATGGTGGACGGACGGGAGAAAAACGAACTCTACGAAGTTTATGAAGATGTGATTGGTGAACTGGGGCTGAATATCCTGAAAACCTTTG
>Ga0334901_1003368_pt1 | contig 12211 bp, 14 predicted proteins | sample GraSluR3_MG_3_FD_207216 | JGI IMG/M metagenome (GOLD analysis project Ga0334901, IMG submission 207216) | Sludge microbial communities from methane-producing bioreactor in Wageningen University, Netherlands - Granular Sludge_15_08-R3 | ecosystem: Engineered > Bioreactor > Anaerobic >...
CGCCCGGAATATGTCATTCTTGAGCCGCAAATCGGGGAATTTAGAAGCAAAGCACTAAAATATGGATTTCAGCCGGCAACCAGCCTGATAATTGTTATCCGAAAAAAAATAATTGCCTAACCTTTTAACGCTTCCGCACCGCTCACAATTTCCAGAATTTCGTTGGTAATTGAAGCCTGACGGACTTTATTGTATTGCAACGTCAAATCTTTCAGCAATTCGGTAGCATTGTCGGTGGCCTGGTGCATGGCAGTCATACGTGCCCCGTGTTCTGCCGCATGCGAATCGAGAATGGCTTTGTAAAATTGTATTTTCAGGCTTTTGGGAATCAATTCCTGAATCATATACTCTTTTGAAGGTTCAAAAATGTAGTTGTAAAATTGTTTGCCATCGTCTGCAGCTTCCAGTTTAACAGGCAGAAATTGTTCAGTGGCGTTGATTTGAATGGCAGCATTAAGAAACTGGTTGTAAACCAACTCTACCTGGTCGTATTTTTTATCCGCAAAGTTTTTCATTATTTTTTCGGCAAACTGGTAAACGTGTTCAATATCGAGGGTTTCGAAAAGATCGTGATGGCTTTCTATCACATTCATTCCTCTGAGTTTCACCTGTTTTTCAGCCTGATTACCAATACATATAAAATCAACTTCGCCCATTTGCAGCTGAAGGCCGTATTGGGTTTGAACGAGTTCAACCGCTTTTTTTGCAATATTCATATTAAATCCACCACACAAACCCCTGTTCGAAGAAATGAGTATAATCAGGATTTTCTCCGGTTCCCTTTGTCGGGTGTAAACCGACTCGTCTGCTTCTTCGAGGCTGGAACTTAGCGAAACCAAAATCTGGTACAATTTGTCGGCATAAGGTCGTATTTGCAGAATGGCATCCTGAGCCTTTTTGAGTCGGGCTGCCGAAATCATCTTCATTGCGCTGGTAACCTGCCGGGTGGTTTTAACCGATGATATACGTGTACGTATTTCTTTTAAACCTGCCATGTTTTAACAATTCAGTCTTTTTTTAGGTATTTGGCAGCTACTTCTGCCGCTACATCTGTTAAAACTTTTTCAATTTTTTCTGTCATGTTTCCTTCTTTTATGGAATCGAGCACATCGCGATGTTCCATTTCCATCAGTTCGAGGAAAGCTTTTTCGAATTCTTTAACCTTTTCAACCGGAACAACTCTTAACAACTCTTTCACCCCGCAATAAATAATGGCTACCTGGTGTTCTACTTTCATGGGCGAATACTGGTTCTGTTTCAGTATTTCCATGTTTTTCCGGCCTTTGTCGAGTACGCGCATGGTTGCGGCATCGAGGTCGGAGCCGAACTTTGAGAAAGCTTCCAGTTCGCGGTACTGAGCCTGGTCGAGTTTCAGTGTTCCGGCAATTTTTTTCATCGATTTAATTTGTGCATTTCCTCCCACACGCGAAACGGAAATACCTACGTTAATAGCCGGCCTGAACCCGGAGTTGAACAGGTTCGATTCCAGGAAAATCTGCCCGTCGGTAATGGAAATTACGTTGGTTGGAATGTATGCCGAAACGTCGCCGGCCTGGGTTTCGATGATGGGGAGTGCAGTAAGCGAACCTCCACCTTTTACCTTGTTTTTCAGGCCATCGGGCAGGTCGTTCATTTGGGCTGCAATTTCGTCCGATTCAATAATTTTTGCCGCACGTTCGAGCAATCTGGAATGCAAGTAGAAAACATCTCCCGGGTATGCTTCGCGGCCGGGCGGGCGACGCAACAGCAGCGAAACTTCGCGGTAAGAAACGGCCTGTTTCGAAAGATCGTCGAGTATAATCAGTGCATCGCGGCCTGTATCGCGGAAATATTCTCCGATGGCCATTCCTGCGTAAGGAGCATAAAACTGCAGTGCCGCCGGGTCTGAAGCAGTAGAAGATACAATGATGGTGTAATCCATTGCCCCATGTTTTTGCAATGTGGATGCGATATTGGCAACAGTCGATCCTTTTTGCCCAACTGCAACGTAAATACAATAAACCGGATTACCTTTTTCGAAATTTTCGCGTTGATTGATGATGGTGTCGATAGCTACCGCCGTTTTTCCGGTTTGCCGGTCGCCAATAATTAATTCGCGCTGGCCGCGGCCAATGGGAATCATTGCGTCGATGGCCTTTAATCCGGTCTGGAGCGGTTGTTTAACGGGCTGACGGAAAATAACGCCCGGTGCTTTCCGCTCCAGCGGAAATTCAATAAGTTCACCGGTAACCGGACCTTTTCCATCCAATGGTTCGCCAATTGTATTGATTACCCTGCCAACCAGATTTTCACCAACATTTATGGAGGCTATGCGCTGAAGCCGTTTTACCGTATCGCCTTCTTTCACTTCTTCCGAAAGGCCAAGCAAAACTGCGCCAACATTATCCTCTTCCAGGTTTAAAACAATACCTTTTATTCCGCTTTCGAATTCAATCATTTCGTTCGACTCTACATTCGAAAGACCGTAAATACGGGCAATACCGTCGCCAACCTGCAAAACGGTACCTACTTCTTCCAGTTCGGCTTCCGATTTGAAGCTTTCCAGTTGCCCTTTCAGAATTTCAGATATTTCAGCCGGTTTAATGTTTATCATTTTTACTATTTTCTTTTTGAATTTTTTTACAATTGTGTTTTCTGCATTTCCTGTCTGAGTTTGTTTAGCTGCGTTAAAATGCTGGCGTCGTATTGTTTGTCGTCAATGCGCAAAATCATTCCACCAATAAGATGTGTATTTACCTTTGCCGAGAGTTCAACTTCGGTCTTCAGTTCTTCTTCCAGAATTTTTTTTGCTTTTTCCATTAGTTTTTCATCCAAAGCCTGAGCAGTTGTAATTACTGCTGTTTTTATATTTTTTTCTTTTCGAATAAGTGTTAAAATGTTTCTGCAAATCGAAGGGATGAACACTTCTCTTTTGTTTTGGGTAATTAGTTCGAGAAACTGAAGGGAAAGCGGACTGATTTTTTCGTGAAAAATGAGCCGGATAATGTGTACTTTTTCCGAAGTTTTTACCACAGGGCTTTTCAGCAGGAGGATAAAATCTTCCGACTGGTTACAAACACTTGAAATCAAATCCATGTCTTCTTTCAGCGAAAAAAGCTGGTTTTTTTCTTTGGACAGTGAAAAAAGTGCTTTGGCATACCTTACTGTTATTGCGCTTTCGTCCATGTTTTCAATTCAGTTTTATTTCGTCGATAAGCTTGTTCACCATTTCCTTTTGCTGTTCATTGCCGGCCATTTCTTTCCGAATAACTTTTTCGGCAATCATCAGTGAAATTTCAACCATTTGTTGTTTCATTTCATTTATGGCTTTGGCTTTTTCATTTTCGATTTGCTGCCGCGCGGTTTCAATGTTTTTTTTGGTTTCGGCCGAAGCTTTTTCTTTGGCTTCAGCTATAATGCCGTCTTTCAGGAGCATGGCTTCGCGCAGAATATTTTCTTTTTCTCTGCGCGCTTCGGCCAGAAGTTGTTCGTTTCCGGCTTTCAGGTCGGCCATTTCGCGGCGGGCTTTTTCTGCTGCATTTAACGCATTTTCAATTGATTCTTCCCGCTCATACAACGCATTCAGAATGGGCTTCCAGGCGAATTTTTTTAACACAAATGCCACCACTCCAAAAATGATAACCATCCAGAAAATTGTTCCTGCATTGGGTGAAACCAGTTCCATATTCAGAAAATTTTATTGCTTAAAAATAAATAAAACAGTACCTCAGGCAATCCCTGAGGCTACTGTTTCAAAGTTGATGCTACACAAATAAAACAAGCGCACAAACGATAACAGCAAAAAAGGAAACTCCTTCGATTAATGCTGCCGAAACAATCATGTTCGAGCGGATATCTCCACTTGCTTCGGGCTGACGGGCAATCGCTTCCATTGCACTTGAACCGATACGGCTGATTCCGTAAGCTGCGCCAATTGCGGTAATCGCAGCTCCGAGAGCCGCACCAAACTCGCTCATATTGGCTCTGGCAGCGGCTTCGGTTGCTTGTAGCAAAATGTTCAAAATCATTGACAACATAGCATTTAATTTTAAATATGAATATTAATGGTGTTCTGCCGAGGCCATTCCAAAATAAATGGCCGAAAGCAGAGTGAAAACATACGCCTGAATAAATGAAACCAATACATCGAGCAACGTAATAAATACGGCAAACGCAACAGAAACGGGACTAACCCCAAAGCCAACTGCCGGGCCCATTAAATTGCTGAAAATAAAGATTAAACTTAAAAATACCGTAACAATCATGTGTCCTGCAAGCATATTGGCAAATAAACGCACCATCAGAACAAAAGGTTTGGTAATCATGCCTGTCATTTCAAGTATTGGCATTAAAGGTATCGGAATTTTCAGCCAGACCGGAACATCCGGATTAAAAATTTCTTTCCAGTAATGTTTGTTTCCGGTAATATTGGTTACAAAAAATGTAAACAGCGCCAAAACCATTGTAACTGAGATGTTCCCTGTTACATTAGCTCCAAAAGGAAAAATGGGTATCAATCCAAGTAAATTGGTAAGCAATATAAAAAAGAAAAGCGTGAGCAACGGCGGCATGTATTTTTTATAATTTTTTTCGCCAATTGAGGGGCGTGCAATTTCATTTCTGATAAATAAAATTACCGGTTCTATCAGATTTTGAACACCCGAAGGGGCTCTGCCGCGGTTATGCCTTGCACTGTGTGCCGCAGCAAACAATAGCGAGAATAAAACAATAACCGATACAATTGCCCCGGCAATTACTTTTGTTATCGACAGATCGATCGGTCTTCCAATTTCATTCCCCCGGGTGTCCAGTTCCACAATTTTTCCTTTAAATTCTTCGCTGCGCGAAAGTCGGAATCCCTTATAGTCATCATGTCCGTGATGAAATACGGACGACATAAAAACATGAAATTTTTTGCCTTCGTGAAGCTCAGGGAATTTGCTGTAAAGAATAACCGGGAGAGGCACACTAAAATGTTTGTCGCCCAACGAGGCAATATGCCAGTCGTAGGCATCCAAAACGTGTTCGATAACAAACTTTCCTGCATCAAACCCTTCTTCTTCGGAATGAGAGTTACCGTCAGAGTGGCTTTGGTGGTCCCCATTATTTTGGGCCGCTACCGGATTTAACCAGAAGACAGCCATCACCAAGGTCATAAACAGCCCTTTGAAATATGTCGGCATAGTTTTATTCTGTTTTACAAGCTGCACAAAAATAAAAGAAATTTCAACTCAGGTTAATCAATTCGGGATAAAAATCCAAATAAAAACAGACAATCTGGTGTTTTGTTGACAAATATCAATGTTTTAATTATCAGATATTTATTTTTTTATATTTTTCGAAATTCTGGCTAATTCGGTCACTTCCAAAAAAGTAAAAACAAGATATAAAATGACCAGGCAAACTACAAAAACAGCAGCATTTTCGGATCTTTTTGCAAGGTAAATAAATGCAAAAGCTGAATAAAGAACAAGCCTGAGAAATGAAACAAGGATGCTGATACGTGAAAACCGGGCCATGTCTTTTTTTGCCACCTGCAATTGAAATATAAAAGTAACCAGCGTAATAATCAGAAATATTAGCAGCATCCAGGGTAAAATATCAATATATTTAGCAGGAACAAAAAAGGTAAAAATAATCCACCCGAATACGAATAATATTAAAGCTGCCGCCAATATTTTAATGATAAATTTATTTAATTCCCTGCTCATTTTTTTAAAAGATTTCGAGTGCCGTAAATCACAGAGCCAATTACTGAAAGGAGCATGAGTCCCAACGTAAACCCTTTGAACTCATTCTCCATCCATTGGTCAATTTTGAATCCCAGAAAGGTTCCCAGCGCTATTATCCCCATCATTTCGAATGCCAGGCCGGAGTAACGAATGAATGAATCAAACTTGTTTTTGTTCTTTTTGAACTGGTTTTTCATTTTTTTCTTTGGAGTCCCCCATGGAACATGATCCGGTGAACAGCGAGCCCGGCTCCACGGAAAGTTTTCCTGCAACAACATCGCCGTAAATCCGCGAAGACGATTTCATGGTGAGCAACTCAGAAACATTTATTTTTCCTTTTAAGTGTCCTGAAACTTCAATATTGTTGCAGTTTATTTCCCCCTCGACCTTTCCTTTTGGGCCAATAACCAACCGTCCTTTTGCATTAATGTTGCCATTTAATTCGCCATCAATCCTGATATCTCCGTTTGCAGTAATATCGCCTTTAATAAAAGTGCCCTCACTAATAATATTTATGGATTGGTTGAGGTTTTCGCCGTAGTTCGATGTTTGTTTTGCCATTTTAAATTTCATTTTATGCTTTGTTCATTGCACCCGGAAGTCAGTAAAATTTTGCCAGTTTCAAAAAAAGGCAGTTTTTATTCGATTCCGTTTTGTTTAAAATTTTCAATAAAACTGAATTTAATGGAAAATATTCTCTGTTCCGGTAAAATTCCGGCTGAAATTACAAATAATTCGTTGTACAGCAATACTTATATGTCATTTTATGTGTTTAATCGGGAATCATTTTTTTTCAGGAAGGTTCCGGTGCTGTCTGTTTTTATGAATTGCCGGGATAGGCCCATTTCAGGTAAACGCTTCCCCAGGTAAAACCTGCTCCAAAGGCAGCCAGAATTACGTTATCACCCTTTTTGAGTTGTTTTTCGTAATCCCACAGGCAAAGCGGAATGGTTGCTGCAGTTGTGTTTCCGTATTTTTGAATATTTATCATTACTTTTTCCCTGTTTAATCCCATTCGCCGGGCAGTCGCGTCGATTATGCGCATATTGGCCTGGTGAGGAACCAGCCAGGCAACATCTTCAGGACTGAGTTGGTGGCGTTCCATAATTTCGGCGGCCACATCGGCCATTCCTGTAACTGCATATTTGAAAACGGTTTGACCTTCCTGGTAAACAAAGTGTTCGCCGTTTTCAACAGTTTCAAATGAGGCAGGGCGCAGCGATCCGCCGGCTTTCATGTGCAGGTGGTGGCGACCTAACCCGTCAACGTGGTGAATGTAGTCCATTACACCCACGTCTTCAATGGTCGGTTCCAGCAACACAGCTGCTGCTGCATCGCCAAAAAGCGGGCAGGTGGTGCGGTCTTTATAATTGGTAATGGCCGACATTTTATCGGCGCCCACAACAACTACTTTGTGGTAACGCCCCGATTCGATGAACTGGGTAGCAGTGGCCAGTGCAAATAGAAACCCGGAACAGGCGGCATTTAAATCGAAACTCCACGCATTGTGGATTTCTGCTTTGTGTGCAATAATGTTGGCTGTTGCCGGAAATGGCATGTCAGGTGTGATCGTAGCACAAATAAGCAGATCCACCTCGTCGGCCGAGGTATTTGTTTTTTTCAGTAGTTCTTTTACTGCTTCCGCACCCATAAAACTGGTGGCTTTTCCTTCCTGTTTCAGAATTCGGCGCTCTTTAATGCCAATGCGTTGCATAATCCACTCGTCTGAGGTGTTTACCATTGTGCTGAGTTCGTCGTTGGTTAACCGGTATTCGGGTAAATAAGCACCTACACCGGTTATTGCTGCCCTGATTTTAGCCATTTGATTACAAAATTTGCTTTCAGCGTGTGAAGATATAATGATTAAAAGACGGAGAGACGAGGAACAGGGCAGAAAGCGTGTGGAAGTTAAATAAAGCTTAAGTTTTTACTGAACAATCAATTGCTGAGTTCGAAAAGTCTGGTTTGACGGTATAAAAAAAACCGGTCGATTGCCGACCAGCTTTTCTTTTTAAACTGCAATTTCTTTTTCAATAACCTGCTTGCCTCTGTAATATCCGCATTCAGGGCAAATATGATGGTATTTTACCGTTGCCCCGCAGTTGGAACAGGTAGCAAGCGTTGGAAGGGAAGCTTTGTAATGTGTACGTCTTTTATCCCTTCTCGTTTTCGATGATCTGCTCTTTGGATGTGCCATGCTATTTCAATTTTAATTATTATTCCAGTTTTTTAAAGCCGCCCATCGCGGGTCGGTTATCTGTTCTTTTTCTGCTTCTTTATGTTCGTACTTTTTCAATTCTTCAAGCATTTCAAGGTTGCATCCGCTCACTCCCTTTTTGTCGGGATGCACGTGTCTGATTGGAATGCTTAATACGATGTATTCGTAAATCAGCTGGGCCAGGTTAATGTGGTGTTCTTCGGGCAAAATCCAGATAATTTCGTCGTCTTCGTAATCATCTTCTCCAAACTTTACAAAAAGTTCGCTTTTGTGCTTAATTTTTTGCCGGTAATTTTCGAGGCAACGGTCGCAGGTAAGCTCCACCCAGCCGTTAAGCTTAAAGAAAAGTTTTAAAAATGAACTTCTCTTTTCGAGTTTAACTTTCACGTCGATGTTGCCCACGCTAACCAATCCCTGTTTAAAGTGTTCAAAGAACGCGTCCCGAACTTCAAATCCGAACTCGTGCAGGCCTTCTTTAAGGCCTTTAAACTCCACATTGTATTTTGTTCTCCAGCCCATTATTCGAAAAAAGTGTTGCAAAAGTATAAATTTTTTAGACATGGGTGAAAGGATAAGCGAAAAATATCGGATGTATTGACAATCCTTCTGGTTGCGAAATCCTGCCATATTTCTTTGGCAGGGTATGGTTTAATAGCTGTTACTCTTCAATTTTCACAGAATGTTTTCCTTCATTTGATTTACGCGAAGTAAATCGGTTGGTATCAATATTCTTGCTGTCATCCCTATTATCATTAATTCGATTTTTAAATAATACTGTTTTTGAATTTCTCAGTAATTTTTCAATAAAAGATGACGGAATACTTTTTCGCCCCGTGCGCCCCAAACACCAGGTTTTGCTCGATGTCCGCCGTTTTGGAAGGCCCGGAAATAAACACTCCGAAGCCGGTTGTGTTTTTGCCTGATTTTGAATAGGCTTCATGCATATCCTGAACGATTTGTTTTGAGTAGAGGCAAACAATCAGCTCTTCGGCAATAAACGGAATCAACCGGTTGGGAAAACGGGTTTCATCGAGCCAGATTGCCGCGTTTTCGGCTACGCCAAACTGCCCTTCAAGCATGACTGTTTTCAGTTGTGCAAGTTTTTCTTTCGGACAGTCCGGAGGGAATTCTTTCCATGTTTCTTCTTTTCTGAAATCCGTGGCGCCGGGGAAGTGTTCTCCCACAAACGCATGGAGTTCTTCTGCTCCGTTCACCTCAAAACAACCTCCTCCCACCTGTTGCAGCATTTCTTTAAAACGGTTGATTAAACCGGAATCCTGTTTTTCTGTCGGGCTGCCAAAAGGTTTGGGCAAGGGGGCCGTTTTAGCTTTGTTTTCCCGGATAGTTTGCAGTATTTTATCCCTGTCCATTTTTCCCTCCTTTCCCCTGTTGGGTTCGTTTGTACCATTGTTTGAACGACTCTTTGGGCACCTCGGGCAGTTCCCGCTCTTTTCCCCATACATTGAGCCGGTTGTAAACCAGTTTCCGGGGAAGGTTTTTGATGCCCCACCGGGCCATCTTTCCTGAAAAATCGTACATTTTACTGCCGGCCAGGATTTTCCCGGCTATTTTCATCGTATGTCTTTTTGTTGGTGAAATCCGTTTCTTTTCCGATAAATCCTGCCGCCACCGGTACAACTGGTCGTGGATGTCGATTTTAACCGGGCAGACATCGGAGCATGAGCCGCACAACGACGAGGCAAACGGAAGGTCGTTGTAATTTTTGATATGGGAATGGGGCGCCAGGATGGAACCGATGGGCCCGGGAATAACGCTGCCGTAACTGTGCCCGCCGCTTCGCCGGTAAACCGGGCAGGTGTTCATGCACGCCCCGCAACGAATGCACTTCAGCGCGTTCCGGTAATCTTCCCTGCCGAGGTGTTCCGACCGGCCGTTATCCACAATCACAATGTGCATTTGACCTCCTGGCTTCGGACGCTGGTAATGCGAAGTATAAGTTGTAATGGGTTGTCCGGTGGCGCTGCGTGCCAGCAGCCGGATAAAAACACCGAGTTCGGTCATGCGGGGAATCATTTTTTCGATACCCACACAATGGATTTGTACCGGCGCGGCATGAACGCCCATGTCGGCGTTTCCTTCGTTGGTGCAAACCACTACCGTCCCGGTTTCGGCTACGGCAAAGTTGACGCCTGTTATGGCTACTTCAGCCTCTAAAAATTTTTGCCGCAGATGCACGCGGGCTGCCGCGGTCAGGTAGGTGGGGTCGAAGTTCCCTTTTTCGGTGTGGAGTTTTTCGTGGAACAGTTCGCCGATTTCTTCTTTTTTCAGGTGGATGGCCGGCATAACGATGTGGCTGGGCGGCTCTTCCCTGAACTGGATAATCCGCTCGCCCAAATCGGTATCGGTCACCCCGATTCCCTTTTTTTCGAGGAAAGGGTTCAGACCGCACTCCTCGGTGAGCATCGATTTGCTTTTTACCACTTTTGTGGCGTTGTTTTCTTTGATGATGCCGGAGACAACTTCGTTGAACCGGGCGGCGTCGCCCGCCCAGTGCACCTGCGCCCCGTTTTTTTGTGCCTGCTTTTCAAACTGCACCAGGTAGTTGTCGAGTTCCGACAAAGTGTGCTGCTTGATTTGCGACGCCTGTTCCCGCAAATCTTCCCATTCGGGAACGGCTCGGGCCATTTTGTCCCTTTTCTGGCGGACAATCCACAACGTTTCGTCGTGCCAGGCGGCGCGTTCCCTGTTTTTCAGAAATTGTCCGGCTTGTTGTGCATGTCCTGTCATAAGCGGTTGCTGTTTAAAATTTCGGCAATATGTACGGCTTTCAGGTTGTGTTTTTGCCTGCGTGCAATTCCTTCCAGATGCATCAGGCACGACATGTCGGTAGCGGTGATGATTTCGGCGCCGTTGCGCAGGTGAGCGCTTAGCCTGTCTTTTCCCATACTCACGGAAACATCGGGATGAAATACGGAAAACGTACCGCCAAAACCGCAACATTCGTCTTCCCGGTCGGGGATGATGATTTCAATTTCCTTTGCTTTTGAAAGAAGCTGGTGTATTTTGGAAGAACGTTCCGTAACCAGTTCGGAAGGGGAACCTAATTTCAGCCCCCTCAGCCCGTGGCAACTTTGATGGATGCCCACTTTATGCGGGTATTCGATTTTCAGATCATCGGTTTTTAAAATATCCACAATAAACTCGCAGAGTTCGAATGTGTTTTGCCTCACCTTCTTTACTTCATCGGTCTGCTCCAGGATATTGTAATGTTCCCGCACATGGTACACACAACTGCTCGACGGGGAAACCACGTAATCGAACGGGCTGAAATTTTGGATAAAATTTTTATAGGTTGAAATAGCTTCTTTTTCAGCGCCGCTGTTGGCCATCGGCTGGCCGCAACAGGTTTGTTTTAGCGGGTAATGTACATCCAGCCCCAGTTTTTGCAGCAGTTCCAGTGTGGCAATCCCCACCTGCGGGTAAAACTGGTCGATGTAGCAGGGGATGAAAAGGCCGATTTGCAAGTTTTTCAAGTTCATATTTATTGTTTAGAACACATTTGCCCCGATTGCATAAATAATCAAAAATCCGGTAATACCGGCAATGACTGCATAAATAACAACCGGCACGATATTGCGTTTAATAATCAGTCCTTCAATACCGGCCAACCCCACAGTAGCACACACGGCAATAATGTTGTGAATACAAATCATATTGCCTATCGCCCCTCCCACATTTTGCAGGCTTACCACGATGGTCCGCGATATTCCCAGGTTTTCGGCCAGCGAATACTGAAAAAGGGAAAACAGCATATTCGACACCGTGTTGGAACCCGATATGAAAGTTCCCAATACACCCACAAACGGGGCAAAAACCGGCCACACGCCCTGGAATATCCCGGCGAGGTAGCCTGCCATCACCAGCGGCATTCCATCCATTTGCCCGGGATTATTTCCCGAATCCATCATCAGCCTGACCAGCGGTACAGCAAAAAACAGGGCGATTGCCGGGATTTTTATTTTTTGGAATGTTTCTTTCCATACCGACAGAGATTCTTCTTTTTTCATTTTGAAAATGAATATTCCCAGTACGGCAATAAATACAAAAGGAAATAAACCGGGATTTTTGAACGGTTCAAAATTGTTTCCGACCGAAGTACCGAAAAGATTGGAAAACCGGATGCTCACACTGCTGAGCCACCCGTTAAACGGCAACGAAGGCATTCGCGACAATACGAGCAACAGGCCGATAAGAATGTAAGGTATCCAGGCTTTAAACAACGAAATATTCTTGCCGTTGTCCCCACTGGAAGGTGAAATAG
>Ga0334901_1003382_pt1 | contig 12157 bp, 9 predicted proteins | sample GraSluR3_MG_3_FD_207216 | JGI IMG/M metagenome (GOLD analysis project Ga0334901, IMG submission 207216) | Sludge microbial communities from methane-producing bioreactor in Wageningen University, Netherlands - Granular Sludge_15_08-R3 | ecosystem: Engineered > Bioreactor > Anaerobic > Unclassified...
AAAGTACGTTTTTACGATCACGATGGCGATCTGTCAACTACTTCAGATCAAGTGAATGGGTTAGCTAAATTATTATGTAATATGATTTTTATTTTCGACGTTGATATTGAAGGTGCCACTCTGAAGTCTGTTGATTGTGGATTAAAGACAGAAGAAAGATTTTACCTTGAATTGGTTGCCGGTTTAAAACGAACGCTTAAAGACGAAGCTCGTGTATATACAATTTTTTTCTATCCCATATCTATTCCTGTTACAGTTACTCCACCAATCGTAATAGTTATAACCCCAAAGGTTGAATTTTTCATGGGTATTGAAGGTTATATAAATGCTTCAGTATCTTGGGATTTAACTCAAAGTTTTACAGTTGATGCAGGAATGAAATACCGTAAAAATAGTGGTTGGTCGTCATACAACAATCAAGAATTTAAGTTCGTTTTTAATGAACCACATATAAATGCTAATGCCGGTGTTGCTGCATATGTAAAAGCTGTATTATCTACAAAGCTTTACAATGTGGCTGGTCCATACCTTAGTGGAAAGGCATATGGCAGATTTGACGCAGATTTACTGGAAACACCTTGGTGGACATTGCATGCCGGTTATAACATTTATGGTGGCATTAATGTTAAAATTTTGGATCTTTTTACCTTAGATTACAAAGCAGAACTATTGAATTATGAGAAACTCATCACACATGCACCCATTAAACCTTCTGTCAGCACAGGTTCGGTAACCAATATCACTATCACGACCGCCACTTGTTCAGGAAATGTGACATCTGATGGGAAGGCTACTGTAACAGCTAGAGGTGTCTGCTGGAGCACCTCTGAGAATCCCACAGTAGCAAATTCAAAAACAACAAATGGTACAGGCATGGGAACTTATACCAGCAATATCACCGGCCTTTCCCCAAACACCACCTATTATGTCAGGGCCTATGCGACAAATTCAGAAGGTACGGCCTATGGGGAGCAAAAAACTTTTACTACAAATGCACAACAAGCAACCCCTTCTGTTACATCTGGGGATGTTACCAATATCACTACCACCACAGCATCCTGTTCAGGGAATGTGACATCAGATGGTGGATCATCAGTAACAGTCAGTGGTGTCTGTTGGAGCACATCTGAGAATCCCACAGTAGCAAATTCCAAGACAACAGATGGTGCTGATCTGGGACCTTATACCAGCCATATCACCGGCCTATCACCTAATACAACCTATTATGTGAGGGCATATGCCACTAACGCTGAAGGAACAGCCTATGGGGAGGAGCAGAGAACTTTTAAAACGCTTCCTGTCTCGGATATCGAATATGGCTCATTTACCGATTCCCGTGATGGCAATGTGTATAAAACAGTAACCATTGGAGAGCAAGTATGGATGGCAGAAAACCTGGCGTATTTACCCAGCGTGGTTGGTCCGGGAACAGGTTCAACATCAACCGCACATTATTACGTATACGGGTATGATGGCACAGACGTAGCTACAGCCAAAGCCACTTCCAATTACACTACCTACGGAGTTCTGTATAACTGGCCTGCGGCACTGACTGTCTGTCCTGACGGCTGGCATTTACCCAGTGATGAAGAATGGACACAATTGGAAGAATACTTGATTGCCAACGGTTACAATTATGACGGTACTACTACACGTGATAAAATTGCTATATCCTTGGCAAGTGCTACCGGATGGAACTCTTCAACAGATACAGGAGCAATTGGCAATACCAATACCGCTTATGACGCGTACAGAAACAAGTCCGGTTTCTCAGCCCTTCCGGGTGGCTACCGTTACCTCAATGGAGCATTCAACGACATTGGGATCCAGAGTACCTGGTGGAGTTCTACGGAGGACGATACAGGTTACGCCTGGGGCCGCGGCCTGTTCTACGATTACAGCTACGTACGCATGTACCACAGCAGTAAGGCTTACGGGTTTTCTGTCCGTTGCTTGCGGGATTAAGATTAATTTATTTGATTATTTGTCTATTTGACTATTTGATTTTTTGAATTTTGGGGCAGTATAATGAATTACCGGTATATAAGGCGACATACGATTTGCTTTTGTCCATTTTTCAGTTCACCAGGGACTTTAACAGGGAGTACAAGTATACGGTAGGTGAAAGCCTGAAAAAGGAAACGATAGAATTACTCACGCTGATTTACCGTGCGAACTCAAAATACCAGAAGGCGGAAATATTGCAGACGGCACGTGAACAGATAGAAGTTATTCGCTTGTTAATCCGTCTTATGAAAGACATGAAACAAATAAGCCTCGGGAAATTTGTCAAAATAAACGTGGTGGTCGAGAATGTATCAAAACAGTTGACAGGATGGCAAAAAAGCCAATAACAAGTTTTCTGCCGGAATCGGGTACAGCCCGTTACTGCAGGCTAAAGTGCCAATATTACCAAAATCAAACCCAAACTGACCGGAATCAAAGTGATATTCGCCAACCACAAGAATTGGTTCTATTGGATTGTTTATTAAGACTATATTTATACAACTGCTAGACAATGTCTACAATTTTTATCATCAGTCAAATCAGACAAAAGGCGGAGGACTTTTCTTTTTCTTCTTCCCATTTTGCATTAGGGTTTCATCAAAATCTTAGTTACGCTTATCCTTTTTCTCGTCGTGGTATGACGCCCTAGACCTACTAGACAATTACTTTTATTTATGTCAGAGAATTTCTTTCAGATAAAAAATGTATTGTAAAAATAATCTAATTCTTAATGCTATGAAAATGAAAAAATTAATGACCTTGTTATTTGTTGTTATATGTAGTTCTTCATATGCTCAAACTGCTAATAATGACACGATCGTAAAAATTGACGATACTAAAATCAGTGCAAAAATTATTACTGTTAATGAACGTGAAATCACTTTTTCATATCCTGAAGAAACTGTAATAATAACTCTTTCAAAAAATCTTATAAAAGAAATCATTTTCTCTGGTGGTCGCAAAGAATCCTGCAATAATGTAACAATACCAGTTATTAATGATGAGGATGATTGGGAAAAAGTTACACTAACATATGATGCTTCGGAGGTGGAGGGCCTTGTAAAAAAGGGAGATATTGTAGTTTTTGAGACTAAGAAAATTACATATCAACCAGGTTCATATATGGAAGCAAAAGTAATTGAAGAAGCAAAAAAACAAGCTGCAGAATTAGGAGCTCCTATACTTTATGCTATTGTTCCTGTAACCAGCCATGAAGGAACTGAATTCAGATTTTTGGGCATTGCTTATAGCTATAATTAGTCTGGTAAATTTTTTATTATAAGAAAAAGCTGATGTGAAATAACTCTGTATTACAAAATATAAAGACAAACTAATTATCAACTAAAATGAAAAAAATATTACTTTGTTTGTTGCTAGGAACTCTGTCAATCAATACATTAGCTCAATCAGATTATTTAGATGTGGTATATCTGAAGAATGGCAATACTGTCAGGGGTAAGATCATAGAACAGGAAGCTGGTAAGTTTGTAAAAATCCAACTTGATGAAAAAAATGTTTTACTTTTCAACAATGATGAAATAATTGAAATCGCAAAAGAAGGTGTCGCAGACCAAGACGTATCTGAATCCACAGTACAAACAAACGAGAAGAACTTCCCAAGAGGGTATCAAGGAATAATCGAAATCGGATATGTTGCTTTTCCTGACGATTTAGATGACGGTCTTCTGAAACTTCAAATGATCAATAGTATAAGATTTAAAAGGTTATCTCTGGGCATAGGAGCAGGTATTAGATTTGAGGCGGGTAATAGTTTCCGTCCCTATATTCCTGTATTTCTTGATATAAGAACCCGGTTTGTTCCTCGCCGCGTATCTCCGTTTATTGCTTTAGGTTGCGGTTACACTTTTCATCCTAATTATGACGGCGGTTTATATCTGAGTCCATCTTTAGGAATAAGCTTCAAACTTGGACGAAAGTTCGGGATGCATCTGGCATTAAGTTATGAATTGTTAGGATATAGGCCCAGATATATGGATCTTGATGATGGGTATATTGGCTTTTCGTTGGGGCTTATACTTTAATCTTTAGTAAAAGTTTTATTGATTTTTTTGAATAACATAAACGTCACAATTAACAATAATTTTCTCTAAACAAATAACTATGAAAAAAATACAGAGCGGACATCAAAAGGCGATCGCAAGTGCATCTCTTACATCCCACGCAAGACCAAAGAGGGGCATCCCGTAACGGTTTATGTTCCTTTGAATGCCACAGCTCTCGCAATTTTGAAGAAGTATGATTATATGAAGGACGAGGTGCTGGTGGATAACCGCTATTCCCGGGAAAATGTATCCAAAGCGATCAAGGGTACATTACCAACTTCCACTTCCGATGCGCCACTGTTCCCGCTTATTGCCCAGCAGCGTTACAATGAGTACATCAAAGAGGTTTTCAAGGCTTGCGGCATCACCAGGGAAGTATCTGTGATCAATCCCACAACCGGGGAGGTGGAACAGAAAAGTATTGCCGTTGTTGCCTCTTCCCATTTGGCGAGAAGGACTTTCGTCGGGAACCTATACAACAAGGTGCAGGATCCCAACCTGGTCGGCAGCCTCAGCGAGCACAAAGAGGGGAGCAGGGCCTTCTCCCGTTACAGAACCATAAACATAGACATCAAAGCGGACTTGATTGACAAGATGTAAAAAACGCCCTCACTTCGGGGGCGTTTTTTATTTATACAGATGATCTTAACGTATGCGAACGATTGCCACAGTGGGGTCATCGCTCTTTTGCTTCTTTGTTCCCATATGCATTTTTCATATTTAGCCCGTTACAGCAGTCTAAAGCGCCAATATTTCCAAAATCAAACCCAAACCAACCGGAATCAAAGTAATATCGACCAACCACAAGAATTGATTGTATTGTGTTGAATTTTAGACTAAATTTATATAATACTGTACAATAGCTGTGGCAAATATTACCGGAATAATCAGGCAAAAAGTTGAGGATATGTCTTTCTCTTCTACCCGTTTCTCCTTACGGTTTCATCAAAACCTGTGTTACACTTATCCTTTTTCTCATAGTGGTGAGAAAGGTATGTCTGCACTGGTATTTACTTTTATCCATTGTTTGGGAAACCTAATTAATTGGCATGGCTCCAGAAAAAAATGTTGTTTCCTAATGGCGTTTTACTGTCATAATAACAGGTTACGGGCTATAGATTAGTTTGCATACATTTTATAATGCATTGATACAAATTAAAACCTTACAATAATGAAAAAGATTGTCTTACTGCTTTCAATGGGATTGCTGTTGTTTTCCTGTGGCCCTCAGGAAAATCCTGATCCGGGTATTGTATTTGGTAGTTTTACCGATTCCCGCGATGGGAATGAGTATAAAACAGTAACCATTGGTTCGCAGGTGTGGATGGCAGAAAACCTGGCGTATCTGCCAGAAGTTCATAATAGCACATCTGATTCAGGACCTCATTATTACGTTTATGGCTATGATGGCACAGAAGTAACTGAAGCCAAAGCATATGAACACACTCCCGGTGATAACGATGAATACTCTCCAGGAGGTGCTCCCATCAAAGTCTATGAAACTTACGGTGTCCTCTATAACTGGCCGGCGGCTATAACAGCCTGCCCTGAAGGCTGGCATTTACCCAGTGATGCAGAGTGGAAACAATTGGAAATGTACCTGGGGATGAGTGAGGAAGAGGTACAGACGAAGGTGGTAAGCTGAAAGAAGCAGGAAACTCTCATTGGCACAGCCCAAATTCAGGAGCCACCAATGAAAGTGGTTTTACAGCACTTCCGGGTGGTTACCGTTTCACCAGTGGCGACGTCGACGCCATTGGGATCTACGGCGATTGGTGGAGTTCTACGGGCGGTACAGATAGCGCCTGGCGCCGGTACCTGCATTGCAGTAGCGTCGGCGTTGGCAGGGTCTACCGCAGAAAGGACTACACATCCATATCTGTCCGTTGTTTACAGGATAATAATCTACTCTCTGTCAGCACAGGTACCGTAACAAATATCACCACCACGACAGCGTCCTGTTCAGGGAATGTGACTTCAGATGGTGGTTCATCAGTAACTGCCCGTGGCGTCTGCTGGAGCACATCACAGAATCCAACCATAGCAAACTCAAAAACAACAGATGGAACAGGTCTTGGTACTTATACCAGTAATATTACCGGTCTTTCTCCCAATACCACATACTACGTGAGAGCCTATGCAACAAATGCTGAAGGAACAGCCTATGGTAATCAGCAATCTTTTAAAACTAAAGAAGATCCTGATGATTCTAGAGAACCGACAGTAACCACCAAGAATGTATCAAATATAACTCAAACCACTGCAACTTGTGGAGGAAATGTTACTGATGCCGGTTCTTCTAAAGTCACTGCAAGAGGTGTATGTTGGGATACTTCAAAAAATCCCACAAAATCTGATTCAAAAACAACAGATGGCTCAGGAACAGGGTCATATACAAGTCAGTTAACTGGATTACAAAGCAATTGCAAATATTACGTACGTGCATACGCAACCAACAGTGAAGGAACATCTTATGGTGATCAAATAAGTTTTTACACAAAAGCCAGCGGTAAATCAGTTACACCATCAAACAGTTGCTCTTCAGCACCGATAATAGACCCTTATACAACTTATAATGTTAATATTAACGTTGGAGATTATGATCTAGCCCCTCCTATAGAAACCCACAGTTATGGGAGTGCGAATGTGAGAGGTTTTTGGATTGCTTTCAGGACCATAAGTGACTGGGGGCCAGATCACGACGTGAAAATATTTAACGTAAGTAATAACTTTGATCCGGTATTTGGTATTAGAAATGCCTGTATTTCTCCATATTTGGCACATTTTTCCAATAATTATTATGGCTATATGGACAAAAACGGTAAGGGCGGTGATGAAACTTCAGACACAAACTTGCCGGGATCTGCTTCTGGTGCAAACCTTGATGACCTATACTATGTACGGATATATCATTATGTTGGTAGTGAGACTCCATCTATCACATTTAGCATCAGAGTAGAATAATAATCATTGGCATTCCGAGAAAACCAACTGTTGTAATAGAAGGTCCGGCCTGTTTGGCCTATGTAAAATAACAAATAAAAACGGGACAAAACAGGACAAGGCATAAGATTCGTCATGTAAAGTCCTCTTGTGATCCTGTTTCCTCTCCGGGGCGGATAAAGAACGGCTATAGGAACGTCGAAATGTGACGTAGTGGTATGATTTGTATGGAAAGAGGGCTTGTATTTGGCGTTTATCAAGGCTATCACCAGCCGGGGAATCCTTAAGGGATGAGGGATAGGACAGATTCTGCCATGTAAATCTTTGGCGATGTGACATTGTTTGCCAGTAATGTAATCGCTCTTTTACTACCTTATTTCCAATCGCATTTTTCATATCCAGCCTGTTACTGAAGGCTGAAGTGCCAATATTACCAAAATCAAACCCAAACCGACCGAAATCAAAGTGATATTCGCCAAGTATGCTGTTACTTGAATATGTGTAATATTTTTGTTATATTGACTGAATCTTAATATATAATGACTACAGTTTTTATTACCGGATTAATCAGGCAAAAATTCGAGTGTCATTTTTTCTTTTCTACCCGTTTTGCCTCATGGTTTCATCTGGTCTTGTTTTATGCCTATCCTTTTTCTTATTGTGGTGGGAAAAGTATTTCTGCGCTATTATTAACTTTTATTGTTTGGTTGGAACACCTAATTAATTTGCATGACTCCAGAGAAAATTGTTGCTTACTGAAAGCGTTTTACTATCAAAATAGCCTTATGCTGGCTAAAGATCAGTTTGCAAACATTTTATAACTTATTGATACTTATTTAAACTTTACAATAATGAAAAAAATCTTCTTACTGCTTTCAATGGGATTGCTGTTGTTCTCCTGTGGCCCTCAGGAAAATCCTGACCCGGGTGTACTTTCTGTCACTACAGGTACAGTAACCAATATCACTACCACAACTGCCACTTGTTCCGGAAATGTGACATCAGATGGTGGATCATCAGTAACAGCCCGTGGTGTCTGCTGGAGCACATCACAGAATCCTACCACTTCAAACTCAAAGACAACAAACGGCACTGGTTTGGGAACTTATACCAGCAATATCACCGGCCTTTCTCCCAATACAACCTATTATGTCAGGGCTTATGCTACTAATGCAAATGGTACAGCCTATGGGAGACAAAAAACTTTTACGACAAACGCACTACAAGGTATTCCCTCTGTCACAACAGGGGATGTTACCAATATCACTACCACCACAGCGTCCTGTTCAGGGAATGTGACTTCAGATGGTGGTTCATCAGTAACTGCCCGTGGCATCTGCTGGAGCACATCACAGAATCCCACGACATCAAACTCTAAGACCACAAACGGCACAGGCTTGGGAACTTATACCAGCAATATCACCGGCCTTTCTTCAAATACAACCTATTATGTGAGGGCTTATGCCACAAATTCTCAAGGGACAGCTTATGGGGAGCAGAGAACTTTTAAAACGCTTACTGCCTCGGGTATCGAATATGGCTCATTTACTGATTCCCGGGATGATCATCAGTATGAAACGGTAACCATTGGTTCTCAAGTATGGATGGCAGAAAACCTGGCATATCTTCCCATCGTTGTTGGCCCGGAAGCATGCTCATTAGAACCTGGTCATGAAGCAGATAAATATTATTACGTTAATGGTTACAACGGTACAGACGTAGCTGCAGCTAAAGCCACAACCAACTATCAAACCTACGGTGTACTCTATAACTGGCCGGCTGCCATGAATGGGGCTACAAGCAGCGATGCAAATCCCAGTGGTGTACAAGGCATTTGTCCGGACGGATGGCATTTACCTAGTGATGCAGAGTGGATGCAACTGGAATCTTTTTTAGCCAAAAATGGCTATAACTTTGATGGCTCTATAAGTAGTGAGTGGGATGACCCTAGACTTAAAATTGCTATATCTTTGGCAAGTGCGACGGGATGGGCTGCTTCATATTTTTTAGGAGTAATTGGCAATACCAATACCGCTTATGACATATACAGAAACAAGTCTGGTTTCTCAGCCCTTCCGGGTGGCTACCGTGTCAGCGGTGGAAGGTTCAGCCGTATTGGGATTGAAGGCGGCTGGTGGAGTTCTACGCAGATCGATACAATTTTCGCCTGGGACCGCAAACTGACCTACACTGAAAGCCGCGTCGACAGGCTCAACGGCGTTAAGGGAAACGGGTTATCTGTTCGTTGTGTGCGGGATTAATTTGTTTGACTATTAGACTATTTATCTATTTTTTTACTACAATATCAAAATATTCTTAATAGAAAAGATGTGATTGTCTTGTCAAGGCACTTTCTAAATCTGTGTGTTAAGGACAACAGTTTTTGATTTGGTCTCCCTGTCCCACCTGTCCCGCTTCCTCATACTGGGACAAGCGGGACAGCTGGGACAGCCCCGGGACACTATCCCCTCTGCCACCCAACCACCTCCAGATCCAGCCCGGCCACCAGGAGCGCAACCTCCTCCATATTGCTCGCCCCAAGCAGCTTCTTCAACTTCAAAAAAGTAGGGTGCGACATCGCATCCCTTGACTCCCCACAACTCCCACAACTCCCAAAACCCTCAGCCACCTCAGCCTCAACACGTTCCTCCCGCTGCTGCCGGATCAGCAAATCCGCAATATCCACATGATTGGCCCGATCCTCAAAAGTCGCCTCTTTCTCCAGCACATCTGACACCACAATATCCAGCCCCCTGACCCGGGACAACTTCTCTTTCCATTCCAGGTACCCGTCCACATCCGGAAACGCCACGACCTTACGGCCCCGCAACACCTGCAGCCGGTCGTTGAGCTGAGACTTTCCCCCTGTGGCCAGCCAAATGTACTCCTGCCAAAACGCACTGCAAATAACTGCCGTCTTCTCACTCTCCACCAGCGCCACCGGCTTGAAGGGGTATTGCTTCAACAGATGCTCCCCGAACAGACACTGGGTCAACGCCCAGCCATCGGGAAGGCGCAAAGAAGGATCCTGCGAAAGCCTCAAGATAGCATGCACCCAGGTGATCTTTCCACCGACTTTTTCATCCTTGACCCGATGCCCGGTCTTTCGGTCATATTTCATGATCTTCCCAGTCCTGCAGCGTCCCTCCGTATCCAACTGGTAGAAGATCACGTCCCTGTTTTTTGTTACGCCTATATGGTACTCTTTTACGATTTTGGCTGTATTCTTCCTCCCGATCAAACCGGTCAGAAACGCTGTGAAATCGCTGTCTATGGCCGGATTTACCGTGCTTTTTACTATGTCTGCCTTGATGGTCCATAATTGTTTTTTTACTGTTTTTTTTATTGTTTGTTGAGGAATCCGGAAAAAGTTCTCCTTCCAATCAGAACGGGCAGAAGGGTGGTCCTCAAAGAATTGCCTGGGTGTGTAATGGTACCCGCAACGGCTCTCGTGGTTGCACCGTCCCACCGCCTCATCCAACCAATCCCCGTTCTCATCCACATAGCGCGTGAAACAACGCTTTCCCCCGCAAGCGGGGCACGTGAACCGGCTCCCGGGTCCTTCATACAGTTGCAAAGAATACGTGTGTCCCGCTCTCATAAGAAACAATGGTTCTCATCCATTTCAAACACAAAACCATCCCGTAATCCCGACCTCCCGGGCACCTGCTCCGTCTCCGGCTGTCCCAACTGTCCCAGGTGTCCCACCTGTCCCACCTGTCCCACATCCCCTCCCGGGACAGCCTCCAACGGAGAAACGTCCTCCTTGTGCTTCTCCCGGGCAATGATCCGGTGCACCGAGGTTTTGCTCCGGTTCACCAGGTCCGCGATTTCCCGCACCGATTTTCCCTCCCTGTGACACGTCAGAATGTAGGAACGCACCTGGCTTTCATCCTCCTCGCTCTTGTCCCTCAAATGTTCAGATTCCTTCCCGTAGCCCTTGTGCAGGAACCGCACGTACCCGTCCTCGCTGGTGATCTCGTACACGATGACATTGTCCGAGTCGTACAAATACTCACCGGCCCGGACTTTCACCTGCTTGACAAACTTGATCCGCTTGTCTTGGGCCGACTGTCCGATGGCAAACACGTTGTCAAAGAAATTGTACAGCTTCTTGGAGCCGGCCAGGTCGTTTTGCGTGATCGGGTTGCTCAGGTTCCGTTTGGGCGTGTGCGAGATGATCAACAGGGTAAGGGCGTGCTTCTTCTTCAGGGCCATCAGCTTCATCATGAACAACCCGGCCACATCGCCCTTTTCCGAACTGTTGCACAAATAGGTCAAATTGTCGATGATCACGATCCGGGCACCGGTCTGGACGGCCGCGAACTCGATGTCCTGGATGATGGCTTCCTCATAATGTTGTACGCCGATACGCTCCGGATCGATCTCCGCCCGGTAGAAATTGTCGGAAAACACATGCCGGTATCCCATCTCTTTATTGGTGTACCTCAACTGGAACTGCTTCTCCGACAACTCGCAATCCACGTACAGCACCTTCCGGAACCGGGAAATGTAATCCCCCATCTGCACCGCGAAAATGGACTTGCCTGCATTGGAATCCGCAAACAGGCAAGCCACTTCCCCTTCGTTCAGGAGCCCGTGATACAGGTCCACCGGATCCGGCATCTTCAACGCATCCTCCACCGACCGGTTGGCCGTCTTGACCGAGAGCATGCCCACGTGCCGGCATTCATTATCGACAATAGCATTTTTCTCAAGCTCAAACGAAATCTTGTCTTTAAAACTACCGTCCGGCTCCATCATACCCGCTCCTTACGCGTTTTGTTGTTTTTCCGAGGCCCAGACCGGTTTGTTGTAGAAATCCGTAACGCCCCCTTCCATGATGGCCTCAATGTCCTTCCACCTCCAGCGGCGTTCCCCGCCGATCATCACCGGGTGGAGGTAATCGTACTTGGTATGCCACCTCCACAACGTGGTTTCACCCACTCCCAGCAACTTCATCACCTCTCTTTTGGTCAGAAGGGTTTTCGGATTGTACGGTCCTGTGGTTTCTTTTGTTGGTTTTCTTCCTCTTGTTTCGCGTTCCGGTTCCGGTTCCAGGTCTTCCATGAAGACACGAGCCGCTTCTACCAGGTCGCTTGCCTTTACCTGGATGATTGTATCGGGATAATCCAGGGCCAGCG
>Ga0334901_1003386_pt1 | contig 12138 bp, 10 predicted proteins | sample GraSluR3_MG_3_FD_207216 | JGI IMG/M metagenome (GOLD analysis project Ga0334901, IMG submission 207216) | Sludge microbial communities from methane-producing bioreactor in Wageningen University, Netherlands - Granular Sludge_15_08-R3 | ecosystem: Engineered > Bioreactor > Anaerobic >...
AGACAAAAAGCAAAAAATTACACGCAAGGGCGCAAGCCCTTGCGTGTAATGTGACCCGCCCGGTGATGTGAGAGGCCGGGGGAAGCAATTCCCCCGGCCTACTCGTTGATGCTCTTTCGCTTGCGCTACTGCAGCAGTCCGAGGACCATCTGCGGCAGCTGGTTCGCCTGGCTGAGCATGGCATTGGCGGCCTGCATGAGAATCTGGTTTTTGGTGTACTCCGTCATCTCTGCCGCCATATCCACGTCGCGGATGCGGCTTTCGGCGGCCGTCAGGTTTGTGCTGGCCGTCCTCAGGTTGTTGATGGTGTGCTCCAGGCGGTTCTGGTAGGCGCCCAAAGACGCCCTCTGTTTGGAGACCCTGTCGATGGCGCCGTCTATGACGGTGATCGACCGGGTGGCGCTGTCCCTGTCGGTAACGAGTACCTTGTCAAGACCGAGCGCCGAGGCGGACATGTTGCCCAGGTCGATGCTCATGCGCTCGCCCTCGTTGGCCCCTATCTGGAACACCGCCGAGTTGCCCACTATGTGCACGTTCGTGGAGTCCGCACCGGAGGCGCTGGAGATGTTCCAGCTCTTGGTGGTGCTGTTCCACTCGATCTTGGCGTTGGACATCATGTCGAACTCTACGTCTACGTTGGGGTCCACAACGCCCACGAGCACATTCCCCGTGAGCTCCACGTCGCTCGCGACCGCCGTGCCGGTGTGGGCGTCGGCTATGTCGACGGAGAAACGGCTCTCCTGGCTGGCCTGGATCTCGTTAAGCCCCAGGGCGTTCAGGATGGCCTCGTCGGCTATGAAGTTGAGCTCGCCCGCCTTGCCCGCCACGGCGCTGCTGAAGACCATGGTGCCTTCCAGGGCGTAGGGCGTGTCGTCGGCGGCTTCCGCCTCGGAGACGAACTGCACGAAGTTTGCCGCGTCGGCGGTGGAGACGTAATTTTTCTGGCCCAACGCGTCGGCTATGGCGGCGTTGAACTTGTCGGCCGCCTGGTCGAGAGTGTCGTCGGCATAGAGGGTGATGGTGGCCTTGGTCCCGTCGCCCTGGACGATGGTAACCGTCTGCGGTTCGGCCAGCAGGTTGACGCCGCTCGCGTTTGTGAACGCCGCGAGCTCGGAGAGTTTCGTGGAACCGATGGCTACCTGGCCCGCCAGCAAACCGTCTCGCTTTTCGGCCTTGGTGATCGAACCTGCCACATCGAGACCGGTGACTCCGTCGTCGGTAACGCTAACAGCGCCTGTAGTATCTGCCGTGACAGAGAACGCCTGTTCCGGGTTGTCGGAGAGTATGGTCATTCTGCCGTCGTCGGTGAGTTCCGCGGTAAGGCCGAGGTTCTTGAAGGTGGCGTCGGCGTTCAGCTTGTTTACTATGTCTGCCTGTAATTCGGCGTCTGAAGCATTATCTCCAAGAGTTACCGTAACCTCATAATCGTTGGTTCCGTCGTTGAAAGTGTAGACTATGGTATCACTATCAGACGAACTTCCTGCTGCCGCGCTTACCGCTGTACCGCTGCCCTGGGTGACCACCACTCCCTCGGAAGCTTTCGCGATAGTTGCGGTGTCAAGGCCCAAAACGGCGCCGGTAGTTCCGGTATCGTCGAATGCTATCTCGTAGCCCGTTTCGGTGTTGGAGGAGAATATCGCGATAGTCCCGCCGGCTCCCGAAGTCGCCGCGGCGGTAAGGCCCAAATCTGTGAAATCGGTATTGGCGTTCAGTTTCTCCGCTATTGTTTCGGCGGTATCGGTAGTTACGAGCCCCAATATGATCTCGTGATCTGTGGCGGTGTCGTCGGTAAAGGTAAGGGTGACGATGCCGTCGCCGGTTGGTTCCGTTATGGTTGTGCCCACTACCGAGGACTTGAAGACCTGGGTCTGCTCGTCCTGCCCCAGGGTGAACACGTTGGTTTTCTGCACCTGACCGACGCCGGCCTTGAGAAGGTCGATTGAGATCTTGTAGTTGCCCTCGTTGGCTATCTGGCCGCGGGCGTAGACCTTGGTCTTGGCGTTGTCGGTGGAGACCAGCGCCGAGGCGGAGCCGTCGAGAAGCCTCTTGGTGTTGAAGGTCGTGGTGTCTGAAATGCGGTCGATTTCCTCGGTGAGCTGGTCGATCTCAGCCTGGATGGCCTGGCGGTCGTTTGAAGTCAGCGTGTCGTTGGCGGCCTGAACGGAGAGTTCCCGCATCCTCTGGAGGATGGACTGGGTCTCGTTGAGGGCGCCTTCCGCGGTCTGGATTAAAGATATGCCGTCCTGGGCGTTGCTGACGGCCTTGTCCAGACCCCTGGTCTGGGCTCGCATCTTCTCCGAGATGGCGAGTCCCGCCGCGTCGTCGGCGGCGCTGTTGATCCGAAGCCCCGTGGAAAGTCTCTCGAGAGACTTGGACAGGGCGTTCTCGTTGGCGGCCAGAGCGTTCTGGGTCACCATGGAGTTGACGTTGTGATAGATACGCATGTTACTCAACCTCCTTGTTTGTTTTTGGTTCTTCCTTCCCTGGAATCGGGCGGCTTTTTGCCGTCCGGAGGGCGTTTGCGGCCGGCTCGCTTTCGCCTCTCGTAAAAAAATATAAGAGCCGCGGCGCCGGCAAACAAAAAATCAGTCGGAGGTCTTGTCTTTGGCGCGCCTTGCGCCCAGGATCTCGCCCAGCTTTTTGGCGTCGCCGGGCGATGTGGACGCGGCAGCCTTGTTGGCGTCTTTTACCTGGAGTATCACTTCCTTGCGCCACACGTCGATGGACCGCGGCGCCTGGATGCCCAGCCGGACCGAGCCCGGCGACGCCTCGAGGACGGTTATCTCTATTCCCTCTTCCACGTCTATGACTATGCTTTCTCCCTTGCGCCGGGTGAGCACCAGCATCAGAGGCCGTCCTTTCCTTCGGGAACGAGGGGCACGTTCACGTCATAGCGGTCGTCGGAAAGCACCACCTGACGGCCCCGGCGGGTCCCGGGAGCTATTGCCACGGGAGCCAGCAGGTTGGCAGTGCCTTTGAGGGCGTTTCCCCTGGGCAGGTTGAGCACCGCCAAAAGTACCACCTCGTCTTTGGTCTCTGCGCCCAGTTCCTCGAGGACGGGCTCGGGCAGTTTCGGGTCATAGGCGGGGTCCACCAGCTCCGGCGGCACCACCGGTAAAGCCAGCGCCCCGCAGTCCACGGGAACGAGCCACTTTATGACGTCTTCGTCGTCGCCGGTGAGTATCCACCTGTGAAAGCCGGGAAAGCCCGGAAGCCCCCTGGGGAAAAAGAAGAGGTCTTTTTCCTCGACGTCCAATTCACCCGCCAGGAGAGTCTGAACACGTATGGTCATGACGGCGGACCAGCTCCTTCCTTTTAAGGCGCCTTCTGTTGAAGGCGGATATATTATATCATTATTTATAGTGTTTGTTGTGATATTATAAACACCACAGCCTTAACCTGGCGACTAAAGGACCCGTCTCCTATATTTTCGGACGGGAAGCGCAGCGAGGTGAGCCACAGGATGAAAAAATTTTCAGGGAAGACTCTTCTTTGCCTTGTCGCGGCCTGTGTGTTGTTCTCCTTTACCGGTGGCGAGGCCTGGGGCAGGGCCATGGTGGAGGACATATTGAACGGGCGCACCGCTTTTCATTGGGGGGGCAACTTCCTCTGCTGGGTGGTCCATTACCCCGAGGAGATGGTGGAACCCTGGGTGAGACGTCAGGCCGGAGCGGGCGGCGACCCCACGGGCGAGATGGCCCGCGAGCTTCGAAAGTCCCTGCGGCTCGATGACTCCACGCCGCTTCTTCTTTCGGTGCACGGCTTTACGGCCGAGCCGGTGGTATTGAGCCCCCTGCCGGAACGGTTTTACCTCAAGACCGCGGGGGGCGAAAAGATAAGGCCCAAAGCCTACGACGACATCTTCGACCGGCCCCTGACGGGCCTGGCCCAGGGACTGGTTTTTTTCCCCAGGGTAGAGGAGCCTTTCGTCCCCGTTCTGGAGTCGCCCTCGGGGCGCGAGATGGCCTTCGAGTTTCCCGAGGAGCGGGAAAACCGGGTAAGGAAGGAAGAGGCCAAAAAGCTCGAGGAAAAATACGACCAGGCTTTGAGGTCCGACGTCGCCAGGATGGAATCCCTGCTGGCCCAGGCAAAAAGCGAGGCCCTGGAAGAGGCGGAGTCGCTATGGGAGGAAGAGCTTAAAAAAATCCGGCTCAAGCTGGAAGAAGTGGCCGCCCAGCGCGACATGCTCCGCAGACGGCTTGACGAGGCGCTGGCCCAGGCAGCGGCGGCGCAGAGACAGGCCGTGGAGGCCGAATCCGGAAAAAAGAGTAGCCCTGAGTCCGAGGCCGGAACGAAGCCGGCCCCTGCCGCGAAAGAGGATCTTGGCTGGGGGCGCGACCAGGTGGCCAGGCTTTTCGTGACTGACTGGAAAAAGGGCGATTTCGATTCGATGCAAGGCTACCTCTCGCCGGCCCTCAGGGAGGAGATCCGAAGCGGGCCGGAACTTCGGGAGTTTCTCAAGGAAAAGGTCCTGCCGGAAAAGCTTCCCGCCGACGCCCAGCTAAAGGACGAAGGCGGCGAGTCGGTTAAGGTGGTCTTTGCGAACAAGATGCTTTTCGTGCGCACCCTGCGCTCGGCGGAACTGGGCCTTTTCCGGGGCGACGCGGGCTGGTTCGTGGGAAGCATCGACTAGGGACGCTCAAGGAGCACCCCCCTTTTGGCCGATACAAAAAGGGAAAGAAAGAAAAAGGTGACGGGAGTGGCGCCGCCATATGGGATACGGGGGATCATCCATCGCTATAGAAAACGCCTTCAGGGAGACCAGGCCCTTCGAGGAGAGCCTGGCGTCGGGCAGACCCAGGGAAAGGGCCGCCCTCGAAGCGCCGGAAGCCTTTGGCGAGAGCCTTCTCAAGGCCGAGGCCAGGTCCCTGCTGGAGGACCTCGACGCAGCGGCGAACAGGCTTTTTCGCTATCCTTCTCAAAAGGTGCTCGACGACTACCGGGCGGCGGTCCGGCGCGTCATAGAGGGGGCTGAGTCGATGATGGAGCTTCGGAGGGACTACTCCGCGCCCTCGGGTGGAGCGAGGACATTGATCGAACGGACCGAAAAGGGCCTGGAGGAGCTGGAGCGGGTCCTCCGGCGCGAAGGCAGGCGAAGCCGGATAATGGGGATAACCGACGAGATAAAAGGCTGCCTGCTGTCGCTTTTGGCCTGATCTCAGGAAATGTTTCGGCTAATGGGCCGATGGGGGAGTGAGGACGAATGATACGCGCTCTTTGGTCATCCGCGGCTGGGATGAAGGCCCAGCAGACCAACCTCGACGTGATAGCCAACAACCTCGCCAACGTCAACACATCGGGGTTCAAGAAACAGCGGGCCGACTTTCAGGACCTGCTGTACCAGATCGACAGGGAGCCTGGCGCCCCGGTGGAGCCGGGCTCCACGGTGCCCACGGGGGTGCAGGTGGGGCTCGGGAGCCGGGTGAGCGGTACGGAGCGGGTAATGGCCCAGGGGACCGTGCAGGTCACCGACAACCCGCTGGACCTTATGATACAGGGCGACGGCTACTTCCAGGTGATAATGCCCGACGGCGAGATCGCCTACACCAGAAACGGCACTTTCAAGGTGGACGGCGACGGCCAGATAGTAACCATCGACGGCTACCTTATGGAGCCGGAAATAGTCATACCCGACGACGCCACCAACATCACCGTGAGCGACACGGGCGTGGTTTCCGTGAGGGTCGCCGGCGACCCCCTTATGCAGGAACTGGGGCAGATAGAGCTGGCCAGGTTCGTAAACCCCGCGGGGCTTTTGGCCCACGGCAAGAGCCTCTTCCTGGAGACCGACGCCAGTGGCGCGCCCATACTTGGTTTTCCGGGCGAAGAGGGCGTGGGTACCCTGGTCCAGGGGGCGCTCGAGATGAGCAACGTGCAGGTGGTGGAGGAGATGGTCAACATGATCACCGCCCAAAGGGCCTACGAGGCAGGCTCCAAGGCCATCCAGACTGCCGACGACCTGCTGGCCATAGCCAACAACCTCAAAAAGGGCTAAAAGGTCCCTCTTATATTATTAAAGAAAGCGAATCGAGGTGACTTCAGTGGATAACCTGTATTTCGACGAAAAGACGCGCGAAGACGAAAAAGCCGCCGGCCGGGACACCCGGCAGGTGGTGGTTTTCGACCTGGGAAGCGAGGTCTTCGCCGCCCCGGTGGAGATAGTGAGGGAGATACTGCGGTGGCAGGGCACCCGCCCCGTCCCGCACGCCCATCATTCCCTTTTGGGGGTTTCCACCATCAGGGGCGAGGTTATACCCGTCATAGACCTGGCGGCTTTTCTGGATATCGAGGGCTCCGTGGAGGTAAAACAAAAAAAGCTGATCGTCCTGGAGTTCGCCACGGGACAGAAGGTGGGCCTTGCCGTCGACGGTGTGAGGCGCATCTTCAACATCCCCGTGGACCAGATGGACGACACCCTCAAGGGGACCTTTCTGGGCGACTACCTGGAGTGCGTGATAAAGCAGGAAGACGGCGACATCCTTCTGCCCGACTTCGAGAAGATAGTGGCCGCCTTCAGACTGGAAAACCTCAGGCTGGGGCGTGAGCGGGCCGAGGAGGTCCGCCTCGAGCCCGAAAACTGACGGCCGACTCCCAAAAGGGCCGGGCGACCAGAGGCAGGGAAGGATCCATGAAGGATTCGCAGCCGGTTTTTGCCCTCGACATAGGCACCAGGAGCATCGTGGGGCTTATCCTCGAAGGTTCTCACCGGGGTTACAAGGTCCTCGCCGTTAGCAGGTCCGAGCACGAAAGCCGAGCTATATTCAACGGGCAGATTCATGACATAAACGCCGTGGCGGAAAAGGTTTCGCTAATCAAATCCGACCTCAAAAAGCGCACCGGGCTAAAGCTCGACAGGGCCGCCGTGGCCGCCGCGGGGCGCAGCCTGAAAACGTGGCGTGGCGTGGCGCAAAGACGCCTGGACGGGCACCGGGTGACTAAAGACGAGGTGCACGCTCTGGAGCTTGAAGCCGTGCGAAGCGCCATGAACGGCCTCGAGGCCGAAAAATCCTTCTGCGTGGGCTACAGCGTGTACCGCTATTACCTGGAGGGTGAGCCCATAAAGAGCCTGGCGGGACACAAAGGAGACGACATGGCCGTCGAGGTGATAGCCACCTTCCTTCCCAGGGTGGTGGTCGACGGGCTTTTGGCCGTTCTGGAGGAGGCGGGCCTTGAGATACATACCCTGACGCTTGAACCCATGGCGGCCCTCGAGGTGGCCCTCACGGAGGGGATGCGGGGGCTTAACCTGGCCCTGGTGGACATGGGCGCCGGTACGTCGGACATCGCGCTGAGCCGCGGCGGAACCATCTTCGCTTACGCCATGGTACCCCGGGCCGGGGACGAGGTTACCGAGGCCCTTTGCGATGCCTGTCTGCTGGATTTCAGCGAGGGCGAAAGGGTAAAGCGCGCTTTGGCTCTGGGGGAGACGGTGGAGGCAAAAGACGTGCTCGGCAGGAAAAAGGCCATAGTAACGGCGGAGGCGGTAAAGGACCTGGAGGTCCTGGTGGAAGATATGGCTGCCGATATAGCCTCGGCCATTCTTGAGCTCAACGGAAAGGCTCCTGACGGGGTGGTCATGGTGGGCGGCGGGAGCCTTACGCCGCGGATGCCCGAGAAGCTCGCCCGTTCCCTTGGCCTGGACGAAAGCAGGATAGGGATAGTGGGTCGCGAGGCCCTTTCGGGCATCAAGGGGCAGGCTCGAAAGCTTTCGGGTCCCGATGCCGTTACTCCCATAGGGATAGGCGTGTGGGGCCTCAATCATCCCCCTTTCACCTACAGGCAGGTAAAAGTAAACGGAAAGACTCTCAGGCTCTGGAACCTTCAAGGCGAAACCGTGGGCGACGCGCTTCTTTCGGCGGGCATAAGGTGGGAGCGGCTCCACGGCCGGATCGGCCGGGCCGTGACGGTGGAGGTGGACGGCAGGCTCGAGACCGTAAAGGGCGAGCTCGGCGAACCGGCCAGTGTCCTGGTAAACGGCGAGGAAAAGGACCTTTCCTCCGCTCTCGAAAATGGTGACGAGATAATCTTCACGCCCCCCAAAGACGGCCGGGACGCCACTGTAAGGCTCAGGGACCTGGTCCCCGCTGTGGAGGGCAAGGTCACCATCAACGGCAGGGAGTATGCCTTCGCGCCGGCGGCGCTTTTAAACGGACAAAAGGTGACTGACATGGACATGCCGGTTCCCGACAGGGCGAAGATCCAGACCCTTTCAAAACGTCCCCTCAGGGAGCTCTTCGAGGAGGCGGGTTTCGGCGAAGGCGTCCTCGACGGGAGTGTGACCTGCACCGTCAACGGCCGAAGGCAGAGGCTTTTCTGGCCCCGATTCGAGGCAAAGGTCGAGGGAAACCCCGCGGACGGAGACACGCTTGTGGGCCCTGGCGGAACGGTTACCCTTGAAAAAAAGAAGGAAAACCCAACACTGGCAGATCTTCTGGGGGAGGACGACCCGGGAGCAGTCATGGAGATAACCCTTAACGGAAAACCCTTCAGGCTGCCCCTGGAAAGGGAGATTTTCGTCGAAGGAAAACCCGCTGGTCTCTCGGACATTTTGGTGGACGGGGCCGATATCAGGGTAGAGGAAAGAAGAGCCCCCCTTCTTTCGGACCTTTTCCGCCACTACGACCCCCGCCGCGACGGCAAAGGGACCAGGCTCGTCATGGAGGTAAACGGACTTTCCGCCGGTTTCGACACGCCCGTCAAGCCCGGCGACAGGGTGAAGATAAGTCTTGAGGAAGAAGAGCAGGCAGGCTGAGGGCAAAAAAGGCTATTAAAGGGCGTCCGTTCTTTCAGGCGGGCGCCCTTTTCGCGTCTTGAGGGTGCGAAGGCTCAAGAAGAGGGCCTTTCGCCGCCGATAACCAAAAAGAGAGGTTTACAGGCATGAAGGGAGAGGTCTTTCATGAGCGTTACAAGTACGGGATCCGCGGGATATTCGCTGGTCAACGAAACCTTCACCACGGAGCGGGCCGCGGGCAATACGCTTTTGGGAAAGGACGAATTCCTCAAGATACTGATCACGCAGCTTTCCAACCAGGACCCGCTTGAACCGCTGAACCAGGCCGAGTTCATAGGCCAGATGGCCCAGTTCGCCCAGGTGGAGCAAACGGCCAACCTCAACGAAAAGGTGGATACGCTGGAAGGTTACCTGCGCTTTTCCTCGGCTTCCCTGGTGGGAAGCAACGTCTCCTTTGTGGATTACGACGGCTATTCCAGGGACAGCAAGGTGGAGGCGGTTATTTTTGACGGAAACGGCGTTTCGCTCAAGATGGAAAGCGGGTTCATAATTCCCGTCGACAGGGTGGAGCGCATATCCTGAGCGGACCGGAGCGCGGGATCGACGGGGCCGCAAGGGACTGCGGCCCGAAGAAAACAGGAAGTGTTGTAGTGCCGGAGGCGCTGAAACATACACGGGAGGGAACGGACCATGCTGAGGTCTTTGATGTCGGGAGTAAGCGGAGTGAAGGGGCACCAGACCCTTCTCGACGTGGTCGGTGACAACATCTCAAACGCCAACACAACAGGTTTCAAGAAGTCCAGCGTTTCCTTTCAGGAGCTCATGAGCCAGACCGAGCAGTCGGCCACCGCTCCGGGAAACGAAAGGGGCGGCACCAACCCCAAACAGGTGGGGCTGGGTATGACCGTGGGCGCCGTGACGGTGGACCACTCCCAGGGAAACATAAACTACACGGGAGCCAGCGGGGACATCGCCATAGAGGGCGACGGCTACTTTGTCGTAAAAAGCGGACAGGGCAACGTCTTTACCAGGGCGGGGAACTTCATTCTCGATGGCAACGGCGACCTGGTCCAGACAGGAACGGGCTACAGGGTGCAGGGCTTTACCATGGTGGACGACCCCCTCAACCCGGGGCAGAAGGTGGTGGGCTCGGACCTCCAGAACATAAACATACCCGTGGGGCAGAAGCTTCCGGCCAAGGCCACCACCACTGTGGGTTTTCGGTGCAACCTCGACTCAAGGGCCGCCACGGTGCTTCCCATGGGGCTCAACGCCAAGGACCTGGTCACCAGCGGCTACATCGGCAGCCAGCAGTATGAAAGCATAACCTTTTCGGAGGGAACGACCACTGCCGATTTCCTGAGGGCCTCCTTCACGAGGCCAGACGGTACCACCGTAGCGGTGGATTTTGCCATAGAGGGGGTCAACACCACCACCGGACTTCCCGTTTTAGCGGACGCTTCGGCCGATCTCGACGGCGACGTCACGCAAGAGACTCTTCACTTCGACGATTCCACGGGGCAGCTCCAGGTTTTAAGCGGTATCGACGGGTCTTTACTTTGGTTCACCGACCTGGGCGCAGCCATGAACTACTCGGTGGTCGAGGTGGACGACGGCACCGGCGGTACGCTGTATTATCTGGCCGAATTCAACGACCAGCTCGATGGCAACAGGCAGATTAATTTCTGGGGCGACGACGGGACCGGAACGATGGAGCTCGTGTCGGAAAACCTCGCTTCCGAAGACGACGGTTCCTTCATTGTTCCTTCGGGAACGGTGGTTACGTTGGGCGGGCGGACCGTAGAGATGGAGCAGTCCTCCTCCGGCATGGGCATCGCACTCAAGCAGTCGGGCACGGTAATAAAGAACTTCAACCTGCAGACGGCCAGCATCCATAACACCAAGTTCGACATCTACGACTCCCAGGGTAATGCCTATACCATGGAGACCAGCTGGGAAAAGGTGGATAACAACCTCTGGCGCTGGAGGGCGTGGCTCCCCGAAGACCCGGGCATATCCCTTTCGAGCAACACCGGCCTGGTGGAGTTTTCGCCCGACGGGCTGGTTGAGCGCGTCACAGACTCGTCGGGGGCCGAAATGAGTACCCTGTCTGTAAACTTCGGTGTCCTGGGGGCGAGCGACTCGTCGATAACGATGGACTTCACGGGGGATGTACTGGGCGTCGGGGCCGAGGACGCGGTGACCCAGTTCGGTTCGTCTTTTACCACGAAGGAGTACTACCAGGACGGCTACGAGATGGGTGTTCTCAACGATTATTCCGTTGGTTCCGACGGGATAATCCGCGGCGTCTACGACAACGGGCAGACCCAGGATCTTTATACCGTGGCTTTGGCCGTTTTCTCCAACCCCAGCGGACTGGAGAAGCTCGGAAACGGGACCTTCAGGGAGTCGGCCAACTCGGGAATTCCCCAGATACTCAGGCCCCTGGAAGGAGGGGCCGGCAAGCTGGCCGGAAGGAGCCTTGAAGCCTCCAACGTAGACCTTACCCAGGAGTTCGTGGACCTCATCAAGGCCCAGAGGGGTTTCCAGGCCTCGGCGAGGGTTATCACCACAAGCGACCAGGTGCTGGAAGAACTGATGAACCTCAAAAGGTAGCGCGGCCGGCGGACGCTGAAAAGACGAAAAGAGGTGGTGCCCCTTGGAGCGCATTTCCCAATCGATGATGTCGAACATCTTTCTTCAGGACATGCACTCAAGCCTTAAACGGCTGATGGACGTACAAAAACAGATATCGAGCCAGCAGAAATACGGGAGGCCCTCGGACAATCCGGCCGAGGTCACCCGCGGGATGACCGTGGGCACCTCCATCGCCCGAAACGATCAGTACCAGCGGAACCTTGACGATGCAGTGACGTGGCTTTCCAACACCGACACGGCCCTGGAGCAGGCGACAAACCTTATCTCCTCAATAAGGGAGAAAGTAATCTACGCAGGCGACGGAGGCCTCTCGCAGGTGGACCTCGCCGCTTTGGCCCGGGAAATAGAGGCTATGCGCGACGAACTCATCCAGACGGCCAATTTCGACGTAGAAGGGCGTTTTCTGCTCTCGGGCTTCGACACGTCGACCCGGGCTTTCATCAAGGGCGAGGACGGCCAGGTAGTGTACCAGGGCGACGAGGGACGCATAGTCTTTGAGATCGAGAAAGACCAGACAGGGCAGGTATCCCTCAACGGTCGCGATGTCTTCCCTCTGGGTTTCGAGCGCCGGTCCGTGACCTCCGTGGAGGTCCCCCTGGACTTCAGGTGGGAGGGGACTTCCGAGGAACTCAGAATCCAGGTGGGGGACAAATCCGCCCGGGTGCCTATCCGCGAGCGGTGGAACGACACCAACGACGACTCTGTGGCCGATCCCGGCGATTACGACGGGTTCCGTTCGCCCGGCGAAA
>Ga0334901_1003388_pt1 | contig 12132 bp, 7 predicted proteins | sample GraSluR3_MG_3_FD_207216 | JGI IMG/M metagenome (GOLD analysis project Ga0334901, IMG submission 207216) | Sludge microbial communities from methane-producing bioreactor in Wageningen University, Netherlands - Granular Sludge_15_08-R3 | ecosystem: Engineered > Bioreactor > Anaerobic > Unclassified...
ATGGATTGTCCATTAGTTGTCCAGACAAATGTGAATAAGATTAAGAATGAGATTAAATATTTTTTCATATTTACGATGTTGTTATGGGCGTAACTGTTTGTCAAACTTGCCGCCAACGGCTGGGGGTTGTGAGCAGTGGGGGATGGCGTGGCGCAGCGTCATCATCCGCCGTTGGTGCCGCCCCCGTGCGGGTTCTGCCGACTCGAAGTCATCACATCCCCCACATTGCTTACACCCCTTGTTACCTGCTGGCATTTATTCCTTAATTTTATAATAATCTGTTGACCAAATTTCCTCACACATCCGTTCTACCAAGTTTTGTCTTTCTCCAATATCATCAGATTTAAACTCAGGATGTGCTTTAAAGTCAAGTTTTTTGACAATCTCTGATTTTAAGAAATTAGGATTCTTCTCATAATAATTTGGGTGCAAAGTTTGAGCATAAGTATTCTCTTTGATGTAATGTTCAAGTTTATCTTTGTAATTATCACTATTAAATGATTGATTTGTTCCATTTGGCAACAAAATCAATGCTCCAATTGAATTTCTCCACTCTTGAAAATCATGTTCTTGTTCAAATTCATCCTTATGTTCTTCGAATTTATTTCCCCAAATATGTTCTATTTCAAATTGTCTACCAGATGGATGATGATATGTTTCGTAAGTTGTTGATTTCCCTACTAAACTATCGACATAACTTGTAATTCTTGATAATAAATGCTTTACAAATTTTCGGTTCTGACCGTGCATTCCAAACTCCCATACACCTGACCATTTCTGCTCAAATTCATTAATCTCGTTGGATAAATTAACCCCCAATGTATTTAAATCATTATCTCTAATTAACTTAATGATGTTAAACATAGTGTATTTAATAGTGGTCTGTCCGAACTTTTTGTAATTAATTGATCGTCTAACCGTAAAGGTTTCAATAAATCGTGCTGTAAAATCAATTTTCTTTTTTATTACTTCATCATTATCTCCATAATTTATGGATGCTAATAAAAGTGGGTCTTGCAAAGATTCTGCAATACCCCAAACTTTTGTATAATCAAGGTGAGGCATATTTTTATCATTTGCATTCCAAATATTTTTAAACCATTTAACAAAAAATGGAAATTGATTTTTAAAAAATGAATAAAAATCATCTGAATCATTTAATTTAAATATCTCTCGATGGTTGTCCTTAAACCAGTTATGAAATCGAGAACCTATTAATTCAAAATCTTTATTTTCAGAACCTGCTTTACCAGGACGTATTGTTTGTGAATATTTTCCTCTAAACCATGCTTGAAAAAAAGATTGGTCTGCATTTTCTCCATATTCATGTAATTCTTGAATTTTATTTTTCCACAGTTCATTTATTTCAGTGCGTTGTTCTATATCTGTAATTTTTGAAAGCACGAATCCTTTAAGCATTTCAGATGGAGTTAAATTTAACCCTCTGTCATTCATGGTTTCAAATATTGTATATGCATTTTCATCAGAGTATGCGATTATTTCAACTATAACAACATTTCTTATAAACCAATCAATAAAATATGGTAATGCATGTTCAGACAATTCTTCAGGAAAGGCTTGTGCAATATCCTCATATCTATCAAGCATATTTGCGACAGTTTCATCATCTGTTTCCTTTAAATCATAATCACCTGTTTCAAACAATTTGGTTAAGCAATCTTCTCTTGACTCATCAGTCATATTGAAAGATTTCTCCCCATAGGATTCAGAGAATATTAATTCGCTTATATTCACTTTGTCATCACGTTCAGCTTGTAAGTGATTTAAATAAATAAGTATTAGCGTAATCGAAGTGATTCTCTGTTGTCCGTCAATTATGGATTTTTTGCCATCTTCTGTGTTAATATTAAAAACTACTGGTCCAATATAGTAGCTTTGATAATTTGCTACAGCTGGTCGCTTATCCGTTGGTTTATATGATTTTAGAAATGTAGATGTTAAGTCTTCAATTAGCAATCTAATATGCTTTCTTTGCCACCTATATTCTCTTTGAAAATAATCAATATAGAATTTTTGGTCTTTCAACAAATTGATAATACTTGTATCAGATGCTTCAATTTTATTCCTTAAATTTTTTGTCATATCAAGTGTATTTTATGCAGTATCGATCTTTATGCTTGCAGGTAACGGATGGCGGTATGCGCAGTACGGGGTTTCGAAGCCACTTCCTTATCAAGATGCAGAAAGGCTGAAACGAGCCACAGACGCTGAATTACGCTGTACCCCCCGTATTGCGTATGACCGCATGTTACCGCCTGGTGTTTATTCATTATCAATTAGTTATCTGTTTTTTATAATCCAAAATCCTTTCAATCAAAGCACTGCCGTTTCCGAAAAAATTAGTTTTAGGGTCGGCAAAAAAGCGGTGGCAGACAGACAAGCTCTATTGCTATTTTGGGTAAAGCGTTGGCTTGTGCGAATAGCAATTGTGCTTGGCTGTGTGGGCTGATTTTATAATTCCATACTCATAATTAAATTTTCCAACTTATTATTCAAGTACTGCAGATTTCTCTCAAAGAATATTGCAATACCTAAATCATTACATTTTTCAATAATGTCTGGTCGCGGTTTGTATTTGCACACCAATATAGACCGACTCGCTATCCCACCATATAGTCTTTTTACAGCTCTAATTTTATTTATATCATCTTGTGTTACATTTCCTGATTTACATTCAATAAATATTAAATTCCTACCTGTGTTTAGTACAATGTCAATTTCGTTTTTTACATTCTGATTAACTGTTTTTGAATATAATTCTACATTGAGTCTTAATTCATAAATCTTATTCCAGTTTTTGATTTGGTCCGCTATAACTAATTCCCACCAAGAGCCATTAAATGCAATATCAAAAGCTTTCTTACTTGATAAGATAACTGTTGAATTTCCATTACTAAAGCTGAAATTAGGAGAATTCCAGTGTAATTTTATGTTGTCATGAGAATACGAAAACGTTTGACAGGATTCAATATTTTGGACTTTAGTTTTAACTGCTTTTATTAAGTTCTTATAAGTATTTGTACCCGATAACTGGCTAATGTTTTTGGAAAAATTAATCTCATCTTTCGTATAATCAACTATTTTGCTTGATGTGTATTTTTTATGACCAGATAAGTTAATAAATGTGTCAAGCTTAATTTTTGACTCAATATTCTTATAAGTATGCTCTTTGAAGTCAAAAATTCTATTTCCTTGGTCAATATAAAATGTATTAAATGATAAAATATTAAAAATATTCTGACATGCTAAAGCCATAACCTTTGTTCCTCCAGTTAAATTCAATTCGAATGCATCATCAGGGAAATTCAAAATAATATTTTCAACTTTCTCCTTAATTTCTTCAAAATCATAAGGATTAACTTGATAGGAGAATAGTTCTTTCTCTGAAAAAAGATTCTTTATGATTGGAACATGGTGTCGACTATCTTTGGTGTAAAGAATATGAATCTTATCGGGATTTCTCTCTTTAATTCCCCAAAATATTGGAGTTATTTGACCCCCAACTATAGATATCTGATGTTTCATTTTAGAATGTTTAATTCTGGTTGATTTTCTATGGGATTGTAAACAACATTAAGTATTTCGGTACCTGGCATAGGTTTTCGCAATTCTTTTATGTATTCATCAAAATCAACATATGTAATTTTACATCTATAATCCTTGCCAAAAATTGCTGCAGAAGCAACCATGGATTTTTTCCCGCCAGTAATATCTAAAGTTATTTTTGAGGACTCATTTTCATAGATTATTTCCTTAAGAGATTTATAAATTGTGTTAAATGAAGTATCCTTCAATATTATCATGTTATGTTCGTGTTCAATAAAGTCCTCTATTTTAGCAATGACGCCCTCTTTCTGTTCAGTCGTAACGATATAGTGTTTTATTGGATTTACAGCACTCGCTGTCAAAATTATTGGTTCGGGTGAAAAACCTAATATTGATATTAAAACTTCATCATTATCAAAAATTGGTGAGTACTTTTCTTGAAAATTGTTTATTATTTCAGGAAAGAGTTTATCAAAGTATAATTTTTCTGCCAAATCAAAGTTGCCGTGTTTTGCCAAAGACAGCCATTCCTCTTTGTATTTTAATTCTAATTCCATACTATACTGTAATTAATTTGATACTTTCATAAGTAAAGAGGTACGATTCTAAATTGTATTCAGGCTTTGTAACTCTCTCTTTAATATATAAAGTGTTATCGCTAAAATTTGCATAATAATTCAGTTTCCCAATCTGTATCTGGGTTAATTCCTTGTTTCTAATTTTTAAATAACAAGTTTTTAAATCAATATCCTTGAAAAGATTTTCATTTCCGTTTCCAATATTCAACCTGATATTACTAGGTAGCAAAAGGGGTTTCATTTCCTTTTCTTTACAGTAAAAATAGTATTGATTGAAGCATTCTATTTTTGAAGGAGATAAAACAAATTTATAAGGTGATGTTTGTATTTGCCATTGAATAAATGATTCAATATTTTTTGATTGTTCGTGATTTAATACTGCTCCTATTTCAAAACCATTTTTCAAGCCATGAATGCCGTCAATATTTGCAGTAAATATCATCGATTTGTTTTGGGTAAAAATTCCTTTAGAATGATTAAATAAGTCACCATAAATCACACATCCTAATTTGCTTAATTCTATACAACTTTCAACATGGTCTGAACGATAATTCATTCCTCTTGAAAATATTGTTATAGATTTTCCTTCTTCAATTTTTTTCGTAATTGCTGAAATAAATTCTGGTAAAAACTCTAATCCAACAATGCTGTATGTTGAAATGAATATATCACTAGTAGAGTTTTCAATTATTGATACAATTTCTTGATACAGAGAATTGTTTATGGTTTCGTACGTGAAACGGAGGTTTGTTGATTCATTAAATGATAATAGTTCCTTTGTGATTTGACTATCCCTGGAAATGATGAATTGTTTATTTGAATTTGCTGTAATGAATTTAGTGTATTCTGTACCATACTGAAAAATCAAATCAAATAACCTGTCTAAATGCTTTATTGATTCTATTTCGCTAATAAATATACCACTTTCAGGGTTATGAGTAAGAGATGGAGAAGTTAAATTAGCACTCATTAAAAATGCAGAAGTTCTGTCTGAAACAATAAATTTTGCATGGGTCGTTTTTGTCGCTCTTACATGTGCTCCTTTTTCGTATAACTTTTTTATAATATCAAGGTGGTTCTGATGATAATTCTCAGTCATTTCCTCTTCCGACAAAAGTGATGATGAAAATTTCGAATCATCTAATTGTGTTAATAGAAAAACGGCAACGTTATATTTTTCTAGAACCTTTTCAATTTCTTCATAAATATCTTTGTCTGTAATGATAAATGAGCAAATCTTTATTGATGTTTCTGCGTTCCTAATCAAATCAATGATTGCTTCTTTTATCGATTGTTCAGATGGCAGAGTAACAAAGAAATCTTTCTTTTGAATCCAAGGAATCTCAATCTTGTTTTGGTTTAAAACAAAATAGCCCCCATCAAAGTTTCCTGTATTATTTATTTCTTTAGTATCATTCATGAGCTACTACATACATATTTTCTTTAATGTCAATCATTTCTAGAAGTTCTATTTCCTCCAACAAAACTAATGCTTGACGTGAAATTTCATATTGCGATAATCTTTCTTGTATATGACTTAAAACCAAGTGCTTGCTGCGAGCGGTTTTCAGGAAATCATGTATTTCTAAAAGTTGTTTAACAAAAGGGCAGTTCGTATAAAATGAAATAAAAACTAACCATATTCCATTATTTGTGGAAAACATTTGATAATCCCTACCTCGTTGAATGTTCTTTATGAATTGATTTCTGTTACTCTTTACATCCAGAAATAATTCCCTTGAAACATTAATACCAATTTCAAACTCATTGCTAATAATATTATCGTCTGAAAGTGATTTAATATTGTAGAACTTACCAAATGCAAGCTTTAAATCTTCTTTTGAAATAAATTGTAGCTTTTGCTGCTCTGATAAATTATCAATTTCTGACCAATTAGAAGCGAATGTAAATTTCTGTTCCTCTGTTTTTTTATCTTCCCATGTGTCCAATCTTAATTCTAAGTTATTGATTTTATCTCTAATCTTAGTTTCAAATGAAATTATCTTTTCTGTATCACCTATTGCAGAAAATCCATTAATTAGTTTTCTATAAGGTTTGTTATCTTTAACCATCAATCCAACCAATACAGGAATTGACATCTTCGTAAAATCAATACTTTCAATTTCTTCAAGCCCCACCGGTATGGAATATAAGCACCTTTCATTTTCTGATATATCGAATATTTTTTCAATGACTCTATTCTTAGCTAATGGTTCATGGACAATATTGGGTCTAAAAGGTTTAGAAGTGACTGTTTCTCCTTTTTTATTAGTGTAGTAAGTGTATTCGTTTTCATTATAATAAGAGTTAATATATTTCAACGAATACAACTCTTGCTTCAGTGGCGCAAAATCAATTCCATCAAGATAAAAATCATAAGACCTTTTTTGCATTCTTTTTTGCTTCCCTTCAACTATCACATCAATACCTTCTTCTGTCACAGTTAGATTTTGCTTCCCCTTGATTAATCCCTCATTATGCATTGCCAGCAACCGTAATTCAACTGTTTTTTTCTGTACACTTAACAATTGTGCAATTTCAAGAGGCGAAATAGTTCCATTTACTATTACACATTTAACTATTGCTTTGTCTAGTTTTTCAAGGGGGTCAGGAGTACTATCTAAAATGGTTGCGTGAATGCAATAAATTGGATATTGAATATATGCAATAGATTTAAGTTCAAATCCTTCCTCAAGCTGAGCTTGGTAATACCTCTCTATGTCTAAACTAAATAAAGCCATATGCTATTGAATAAAGTCAAATATCATTTGTTTGCTATCCTTATTTGCTAATTTAAATGAAGCTTTATACATTTTATTATTCTCAAAAACTTTTGATAGTTCTGTTTGCGAACAATAACAAACAGCATCAATATTTCCGTTTGAAAAAATCCTTGAATGCAACGTAATTATATTTCCTTGCCTTTTATAAATGCCAAGCTTCAATTCTATTTCTGGATTTGATATAAGTTTCTTTTCTACTTGGTTAAAAAAGCCATCAGGGTAGAATGGTTTAACTGATATTTGTTCTTTTTCCTTATCAATTTTTATTATTTGTAGCTCAATATCAACTTTTTGTTCGAAATCAAAAATTAAATAAGGGTCATAAAACAGAGCATCAATATTAGAGTTTAAACTGAAAAAATGTCCAAATTTAGAATTTGCCTTATACGTGCCAGTTACAAGTCCTCCCTCTTTTTTACTTTCGATAAATATCTCAAAAGGTGATTTTAAATCAGAATAATCCGTAAGCTCAACATAATTTCCGATTTTTTCTTTTTTACTTAAATCAACAAGTTTTTTAAATAAACCTGTGTAATTAAATAAAGAGTCATAATGACTTCCTGGGTTTGTAAGAGTTTCAGCGTTACCAACAAGTATCAATTTCTTCTTTGCTCTGGAAAATGCGACATTTAACCTTCTTGCATCATCGAGAAATCCTACTTTTTTACTTTTTTGTTCAGGTGATGCTGCTCGTGTAAAACTAAAAATGATAACATCGAATTCCATTCCTTGAAAAGAATCTAAAGTAGATACATCAATAAGATGTGAATTTTGAATGTTACATTTCAACGATTTCTTAATATGTGCAACTTGGGATTTATAAGGGGCAATTACAGCAAAATCCTTTGGCGTTAGTCCGCTTTCAAATAATTTGGGTACAATTAAATTGCTTATACAATATGCTTCTGCATCGTTTCTGGCTGAAAATCCATCAAAACTCTCATAAGGTTTCTGAGCACTTGATGTGTTGATAAAAACAACTTCTTTATCAAAAGGACTTTTTAATGGAAGGGTATTTTTAATAGTATGTTCACCCATTTTGACACGTCCATCATAAAATGAATCAGAAATAAACTCACCAATATGAGGATGCATTCTATGTTGGTAATTTAGCAATTCAATATTTTCTTTTGGAAATTGGTTTTCCTCAATTCTCTTAATCAGAAATTCGAAGAAAGATGTTTTTAGCGCATGTTGAATATCTTCTTTTAAATATTGATGTCCATATTTTGACCTTGGGAAACTGTTGCTTTCATTTTCATCAAGTAGACTACCATCAATATAAGGTGGAAGTTGCATTTGGTCTCCAACTAAAATTACTTTCTTTGACATAGATATTGCAGCAAGTGATTCTGAAATATTTGCTTTGCCAGCTTCATCTATTATGACAGTATCAAACTTTAGCCCATATTCATTGATTTCTCTGTCTGTTCTGACACCAATACAAGTTGCAAAAACCACATCAACAGACCTATATAAAAGTGGTTTGATTAATATTTCCTTTTCATGGATAATGTTTGCTTTCCAATCCAATAGAACTTCTTTTACATCGTTAAGTTTTTTAAAGTCAGTATTCGATAAAACCTCTAAAAACTCATAATTTTTATGCAACAATACCTCCTTAAAACTCTCTGTATATTCAGTACCTTTCTGATTGATAATTTCTTTTAAACCATCCCTTATTGAAGAAAAAGCATTTTCTTCACCTTTATCGTAAAGGAATTCAACAAGTGATATATTTATAGATATTAATTTCTCAAAATCAGTCGAATAAATATCAATAAGATTATCGATTTGGAAGGGTAAAAGTTTCTCTTTTATACGTTGGCTATTACCTAAGCGAAGACATACTAGGCTCTTGTTTTCAGAAACTTTCTCTAATACATTATCAACAGCAATATGAGTTTGACTTGTGACTAAAACTTTCTCACCTTTTTTCACCAATTGCTCAACAACTTCTGCTATTACAGTTGTCTTTCCAGTTCCTGGAGGTCCTTGGATTAAAAATATATTGTTATTTCCAACAGCTTTTTTTACAGCTTTAACTTGGTTGTTTTCGGGCTGTTTTTTTTCAGTTTCCGCAATTAGATAATTAATAAATTCTATTTGTTCCTCAGTGGGTTGAGTAATTTTCTCAGGTCGAACTAAAAGTGACTCAATATGGTCTAATTTTAATTTTTTATCGAAAAAGTCTTTAATTACTTCTCTTTGTACTTGGAATTGTCTTAATGAGATTTTTCTTTCAACAGTAAAGCCTTTTTTTAATAGTTCTATCGGCTTGTCTAATTCAATAAGATGCAATTTAGTTTTAGTATCTAAGCTTTCAATGAAAGCATCACAAAACCATACTAGTTCTGTTTCTTCTTTCTCCTTATGGGATTTTTCTTCTGTTTTTATGGTTACTAACAAATTTTCATCATTTTCTCCACCAAATAAATCTTCAATGTCACGTTCTATCTCAATTGCAATATTTGTCTTTGAGTGCGGGACTTGTTTAAATGTTTCAATTTGAACTCTTGAACTATCTTTGCCTTTTCTTTCAATAGCTTCTTGGTATTCTAAAAATTTGTCAAAAATTGCAATTGACAAACCTTCATCTCTTAATATAACACCTGACTCAATTTTTAATTTGTTAAGGAGTTGTAGCGCTGTTAGTTTATTTGTAATTAATTTGAATGATTGTTTTTGGTCGTTATCAAAAGGTACTGCATCATATGGAGTCAAAAATCGAATGTTTGAATTAAGAAGTAAAGTACCATGGTTCATGTTCTTTTCTTTTTCTATTGAACTCCATTTTCTTGTTCTTCCTATCGATAAGCTTGTAACTATAAAGCTGTATTCATTAGAATCAATGGCAACAAATCCTGATAGATAAAATTCTTCATTAAATAGTGTCCAATCATATGTTATTTCCTTGTCTCTATATCTGGTGTTAATTCTTATCCAGTAGATTTGTTTTTCTAGATGTTTTATTGCTTTTTTTACGTTTTCACTATTCGAGTTTTCATCAAACAGATAAGGAACCAATGAATTTTTAAAGTGATTTTCCCATGCAGGTAGGTTTAATGCGAATTTTATATATAATGTTTTCTTTAAATTAATTGCATTAGAAAATAGCTTTTCATCTTCTAAAAAGAATCCTTCAATTTTCTCTTTATCTTCTTTGCTTGCTATTGAAAAATAGGTGGATTTTTTAAAAGCTTTAAATGAGACTAAATCTATATCTTGAGTTTGAAAATCTTCACTAATAAGATATTCTTCATCTTCAAAGATTTCCTCAATGTCAATAGAAACGTTTAAAAAGTTATTGATTTCGTCTTTGCCTTGTAAAATAAAATCAAGCTTGCTTCCTACCGAATATTCATTCTTATTTTCGGTGTTGAAATTTGATATTGCATAGAAATCATTGTCAGTTTTAACAATTAACTTATTAACAAGGATTTCTTGAATCGTACCTGATACTTTTTCACCTATACTAAGATTTATCCATTCATTACTTTGATTTGGTTTTGGAAGTAGGTGTTTTCTGCTAACAATAACATGATTCTTATTATTCTCAAGTATTACTACTTGAATTGAATCGTTCTCGTTTAAATTATTAAAAGTGCTTTCTGCTCTAGCAATATTCCAAGCTAGATTTCTCAATTCCAAATAAGCCTTTTTATCTTGGTTGAATCTTAATACTAATAAAGAGGGATAGATTATTTTTTCAATCTGTGTTTCAATGACCGTACCTCTCTCAAATTCTTCGTGAATTTCTTTCTTCTCAATCTCCTTTTTGGTAGATAGGTATTTTTCAATTAATTGAAATTGCTCTTCTGATATTTTTGTATTTGGATTGTTAGAAATGTCAAAACCGTTTTGATATAAAATATTTGTTATAGTTGAGATACCAATATTAAGTTGTCTTGCAGCTTTGCTTAGTCTTAAATATTTTATATCAACAGGTTGATATTTTGAAATTATTTTGTTGATTTTAGCTTGATTGTACGTTGATTCTGAGTTGTTTATTTTTGTAAGTACTATATCGAACTCAACTATGTCACCCAGTTTTATGTCTGAATCTTCTACATTGAATGATATTCTTTTATCAATATCATATTCGATAAAACCTAAATAATCTGATATTTTAACAATTTTTCCTTCCATGTATATTTATTAGCGGTGGCTAAAATTGCACTCTTTTGCAAATTTTGGATTGTGGGTTAGCATGTGCGATTTGCAAATGTGTGCAATGTGCGTTGGCTTCCCTAACTGTCCCAAAGGGCAGAAGTGGGAGGGCAAAAACTAATTTTTTCTTGCACCAACCTTCAATCAATGCGTTAATATTTTCTCTACTTTTTTTCAAATTTCTACAATCAAGTTTCAATGTTCGTTTCGGTCTTTTTACACTTGGCGGTAACGGCTGGGGGTGTGAGCCGTGGGGGAGTTCGTGGCGCAGCGTCTTCATCCGCCGTTAGGGCAGCCCCCGTGCGGGCTCTGCTGCCCCGAGGTCATCGCATCCCCCACATGGCTTGCACCCCATGTTAGCAACCTGTGGTTTAAGAGCTGGTTGAGCGGTCGATGTACCCATGTCCCCCGTGTTAACGCTGCCCAGCAGCAAGCCACTTGCCTATCAGCCAGCCCAAATGCTGGCGAGGTGCGGTGGGGTAAGGGGAAATATTTCATCGAGTCCAGCAATTCCTTTCCATTTTTCAGCGCCTAGCTAACAAAATTTCTGTCTAAGGCTGCTGACGTAACATTTTTCGAGGGCGGGCTTCATCGCAATAATTTTTCATTTCTAGCCTCGGGTTGCATTTTCAGCCCGATAACGCTAAGCGCCTTTTCCTTTTTTCAGCGAGGGGTTTCCAGCCCAAATTTTCAAAGCAGCCCTTAGCAAACCAACCAGGCTAGGCGTCATCCGCCATTCTGGTCGAGGGTAGTGAAATATTTTCTAGCCCCTCGAAGGCCTGTTCTTTCCAAACTGTTTCCTAAATGCAGAGTTTTTAGCCTACCCGCTCATTTCGATATTTTCAAACCATCTACGCCCGAAACAGGCTGCCGATGGGTTAAATCTTCGTTCTCGTCCACCATGGTTGCTAACGGCCGGGGGTATGTTGCGTGCCCTGTCGATACAGGCGTTTAAAGTATCCCGCCCAATAAACATACGATGCAGCGACCTAGTTGCCAAATTCTCAAGCCGTGGGGCATGCGATATACCTTGT
>Ga0334901_1003389_pt1 | contig 12125 bp, 11 predicted proteins | sample GraSluR3_MG_3_FD_207216 | JGI IMG/M metagenome (GOLD analysis project Ga0334901, IMG submission 207216) | Sludge microbial communities from methane-producing bioreactor in Wageningen University, Netherlands - Granular Sludge_15_08-R3 | ecosystem: Engineered > Bioreactor > Anaerobic >...
CTGAAACCGAAACCACGCCTCAAAAAACTGACACTGGAAGTGGACATGGGTGAGCTGGCCATTAAAGGCCGGCAATCTATGGGAAATATTCTGACCAAACACGAAGTGCATAAAATTTCGCTGAAGGAAAAAGGCGTTTCTACACTGGGTGGACGGAAAATCTGGTTCGATGAAGACGTACTGCGCCTCAATGCCGACAATCGCGGAAAATACCTCGGCGAATTTTCGGGCGAAGATAAAATTCTGGCAGTTTACAAAGACGGTGAATTCGAACTCTACAACTTCGACCTCAGCAACCACTTCGATGCGGATATTCTTACCATTGAAAAATTTGACGCCGGGAAAATCCTTTCGGTGGTTTATTTCGATGCCGAACAAAACTTCTACTATGTAAAACGCTTTGAGATTGATGAAAGCGAAGGTAAACGCGTGCGGTTTATTGGCGATCACCCCGACAACAAACTGGTAAGCATCACCTGGGTCAGGTATCCCCGCCTCGAGATTGAATTTGGCGGAAAACATGCCGAACGCGAAAATGAAATTATTGAAGTGGCAGAGTATATCGGTATAAAATCGTGGAAAGCCAAAGGAAAACGGTTGTCGAATTACAGCATTGAAAATATTAAAGAAGTTGAGCCGGTTGTAAAGGATGAACATGATAAACCAGCAGATAAGGAAATTGAAGAAACCGAAAAAACAGAAGACAGTTTCGATGATATTCCTTTTGAGGTGAAAAGACCAGGGAAGGAGGATGACCCAAATCAAATGTCATTGTTTTGATACCGGAATTTGTCTTTTTCGTTTTGCCTGCTATTTTTGCTGAATGATGAGAATTTACCTGATAGGATATATGGGGAGTGGAAAATCGACACTCGGCAAAAAGCTGGCCAGACATGCCGGCCTCCAGTTCATCGATATGGACCGCTATATTGAAAAACGTAACTGCAAAACGATTCCGCAAATATTTGCCGAAGAAGGTGAATCTGAATTTCGCAAAAAAGAGCGCAAAGCTTTGGAGGAACTTTCAGCGTTTTCCGATGTGGTTATTGCTACCGGTGGCGGAGCTCCCTGTTTTTTCGATAATATTGATTTAATGAACCGAACTGGCAAAACCATTTACCTGGATATCGATCCTAAAATTCTGGCCAACAGGTTGTTGAAATCAAAAACCGAGCGTCCACTCATTAAAGGAAAATCGAAAGAAGAACTGGTGGCTTTCATTGATGAAACCCTCCAAAAACGCAATGAATTTTATACACAGGCTCACTTCCAGATTACCCGGCCAGAAATGAGTCTGGATGAGGTGATGGAAATGATTCAAAGGGATTGAAAATAAAAAGCCACCTGCTTTCCGGCAGATGGCTTTTCATAAGCACTTATGTTTTTAAAATTAGTTGTTGTTTTCTTCCGAAGGCATTGGAGGAATTTCATCTCCCGAGCCGGTTTCCGGAACGGTTGTCGGGAAATTGGGAACCTGTGTGGGATCTACTGCGGTTTCAATCTGTTGCCGAACCCTCGATTGTTCCTGTGTCATTCTTTCGCGTGGAATAAATGCCGACCCCATGATGGAAAGTACAAGCAACGCGCCTGCTAAAACCCAGGTTGCTTTCTCCAGAAAATCGGTGGTTTTGCGAACGCCCATGATTTGATTCGACGACTGGAAGTTACTGGCCAGCCCGCCACCTTTTGAGTTTTGTACCAGCACAATAAGTACCAGCAAAACACAAACAATAAATATTAAAACTGTGATTAACGTGTACATTTTTATTCGCTTAAATATTCTTTAACTTTTCTATCTCTTCAATTCGGCTTGCAAAGTAAACACTTTTTTCCGGATATTTCAAGCTTAATTTTTGAAAAGCCTCCAGCGCTTTATCGTATTTTTTTTGTTCGAAATAAAGCATCGCCAGGGTTTCGGTAATCAGTTCGTCGTTTTCACTAACTGATTTTTCAATGATTTCATTATCAAAATTTTCCGGCAGATCGCTCTGCGGGGTTTTCTCTCTTTTTACCGATCCTGGCTGCCCGGACAGAAATTTGTCGATTAAGTTATTGCCCGGAATGTTTTCATCCAAACCTTCCATAATGTATTCAGAAGGCACATTGAGGCGATGTTCAAAACCCGAATTCGCGTAATTTTTTTTCGCTTCAGGATTTAATATCCGGTACAGTTGTTTTCTGTCGGCAATCAGAGGTGCGGCTTTTTTCAGTTCAGCATTGAAATCCGGATTTCCGGTATCATGCAGGTTTTTAAGATACAACAACCGGGCGGTCTGAAACCAGGGAAATTTTTCAGTCAGCTTTATTAACTCAGCCAGTGTCTCCTGATTAAGTTTTCCGGGGTTTTCAAGCAAAGTGTAAAATTTTTCTTTTTGCATAATTACCAGTTTGCCAGCGTGGCATTAAAAATATCTTCCGTCAATTTACTAATAATTTCGGGTACAAGGCCATCTTCCACAGCGCTGAGTGAGCTTGCAGCATCAAAATCTTCGAATGCCGAAAACGTCTGTTCTATGCTTTGGTCCGGATCAATACTGTTGGTGTATTTTACACGCACCGAAACTGTTAAGCGGTTGAGTGCGGCCATATCTTCTTTTTGAATCGACATGGGGCGTACTTCATACCCGGTAATTTGTCCTTCAAAAATCAAATCACCATCTTCTGCCAGCTCGTTAAGCGGGGTTTGCCGTTGCAGTTTTTCACGCAGCGCTTCGGTAAACGACTGGCTGAGTGTGGGGTTAACCAGCCTTGCCCGGTTTGGGAAATAGTAAACCGAAAAGGTTTTTACCGCCGGAGAAATGTTTGCCCCGGTAAATGAATAGGAGATTCTGCATGAATTGGTAAAACCCGTCAACAGAATTACCAGGCTAAATAATATGAAGTGTTTCCTTTGCATGTTTTAACCTTTAATGTTATGCTCTTTTATTTTCCGGTAAAGCGTCCGTTCCGAAATTCCCAGTTCTTCAGCGGCATATTTTCGTTTTCCGTTGTGTTTGTCCAGTGCTTTTTTTATCAGTTCTATCTCTTTGTCTTCCAGCGATAAAGATTCCTCAATAACTTCTTCGGTATCCTGTATGTTGCTTTTGTCGATCGACGGTATGTGCACCGGCTTTGCCGGAGGTTCGTGCTGCGAAAAATTAACCTCTTCCGAATCGTAAAGATTGCGGATGATTTGCGCGTGATCGCCCGAAATTGGCGCTTCCTTGTTTTCCATAATGTCGAGCACCAGTTTTTTCAGGTCATTCATGTCTCTTTTCATGTCGAACAGGATTTTGTAGAGAATTTCCCGCTCATTGGAAAAACCTTTTTCTTCGGTTTTTGAAAACAATGCCGGTAGGTTTTTTGACGAAAGTGAAGGCAGATACCGTTGTAAAACATCAGCCGAAATATCGCGGTTCTGTTCAATAATGGAAATTTGTTCGGTAATGTTTTTAAGTTGTCTTACGTTTCCCGGCCACCTGTAATTTTCAAGTAAAACACGTGCTTCATCTTCGAGCCTTACGGGTGGCATTCTGTATTTCTCCGCAAAATCGCGGGCAAATTTTCTGAATAACAGGTGAATATCTTCGGGCCGCTGGCGTAAAGGGAGAATATTAATTGGTACTGTGTTCAGCCTGTAATACAAGTCTTCCCTGAATTTTCCTTCGTCAATTGCTTTGGGAATATCTACGTTGGTAGCTGCAATAACCCTCACATTTGTTTTTATTACTTTCGATGAACCCACCCTGATGAATTCTCCGGTTTCCAGCACACGCAATAAGCGCACCTGTGTGGAAAGCGGCAATTCTCCAATTTCATCCAGAAAAATGGTTCCGCCATCGGCTTCCTGAAAGTATCCTTTGCGGTCGGAAAGTGCGCCGGTAAACGAACCTTTTTCATGCCCGAAAAGTTCAGAATCGATAGTTCCTTCAGGAATGGCGCCACAGTTCACGGCAATGTATTTGCCATGTTTACGGCTCGAAAACTGGTGAATAATCTGAGGAAAAACTTCTTTCCCCGTTCCGCTTTCGCCCGTTATCAATACCGACAGATCGGTTGGTGCAACCTGAACTGCCACTTCGATAGCCCTGTGCAAACCGGGAGAATTTCCAATTATTTCAAACCTTTGTTTTATATCCTGAATATCCATTGTCAATTGTAATTCAATAAAAGCACAAATTTACAATTTTTCACCGGCAATATTCCCCAACAGTTTTCAATTAACCTTTTTTTGTTCTTTCTGTTTTCTGATTGTCAATAATCTGAACCAATTTCGGTATCTGGTATTTATAATCATTATCTTTGGCACGCAAAAATTTTAAAATAAAAAGATGAGGTTTATTGCATTAATTCCTGCCCGTTTCCAATCCACCCGGTTTCCGGGAAAACCCCTGGCCTTACTGGGTGAGAAGCCCCTGATTCAATGGGTATATGAAAATGTGAAGCAGGCACTTGAACATGTTTGGGTAGCCACTGACGATGACCGGATTTTTAATGCAGTTGAAGCTTTTGGCGGGAAAGCGGTTTACACCGAATCATCTCACCGAAGCGGTACCGACCGTTGTGCTGAAGCAGCCAGACTGTTGAAAAATGAATATGAATTTGATGTGGTCATAAATGTTCAAGGCGATGAACCGTTTATAAAAGCTGAACAAATACGACAATTGATGGCATGTTTCGACGGGAAAACCGAAATTGCAACCCTGGTAAAAGCCATCGATTCAACAGAAGAACTTTTTAATCCAAACCGTCCCAAAGTGGTGCTCGATAGCGAACAAAATGCACTATATTTCAGCCGGTTTTCTATTCCTTTTATTAGGGGAGAAAAAGAAAACAGCTGGTTACTGGCAAATAAATTTTGGGCTCATATTGGCATGTATGCTTATAAAGATGAAGTCCTTCAGTCAATTACCCGACTTAACCCCGGGAAACTCGAGCGGGCCGAGGCACTGGAACAGTTAAGATGGCTTGAGAACGGTTTCCGGATAAAAACCGCAGAAACCCGGTTTCAAAGTATTGGAATTGATACCCCTGAGGATTTAAAATTGGCAACAGAGTGGCTCCTCAAATAAAAGGCACAAAATTTGCATTATAGACTAAGAATTTGTAAATTTTCAGCCATGAAACGATTGATACTTTTAATACTGTTTTTTGTATCCACCATTACCGGATTTTCAGGCAATCCTGGAAATTTGTTTTTGGATCAGAACCAGCCTTCCATAACTCAGGAAAATCGTTTCGAACTGAAAATCTATCCCAATCCAACCGAAACCGGACGTATTACCCTGGAAATGAACACAGGTGAAATTTCTGAGATTCGTTTGGTAAATATTGCTGGTAAAGAAATCATTACCCGGAAAATTGAATTTGGAACTCCAAAATACCTGCTTTCGCTCAATGAAGTACCAAGCGGAATTTATTTTGTCAGGGTGAAAACCACCGAAAATAAAGTAGTGGTTAAAAAACTGGTAGTTTCTTCGCGGTAAAAACTTTTCTAGTTTCTGTTTATCCTTAGTAATATTTTTATTTCAGTTGAATCTGTTTCCATCAAGAATGGTTACTTTTTTGAATCCCATTTTTTTACCCTTCTAACCTGCAACGGTTACTGTTGCACCGCACCGTAAACAAACAGTTTTTTGAGCTGACAGTAACCCATTCAACGTACGAACACCGCCGCCGGCTTTTATTTTAACTCCTGCTGTAACTTTATTTTCATCATTACCTTTCATAGTTAAATAATATTAGACAATATTTGTAGTAGTATTTTCTAACCAGTTTTATAATTTTCTGAGATTATTCATAATTTAAATTATCATGAAGAGTTTAGTATTATTTCTGTTGCTTTTACTATCGATTGCCTCGTGCAATACAAACAAACAAGTCGATCCCTGGATTGCTTCTGCCCCTGCCGGCAGTCGTTTTGTGAAAATCGATAAAACCGGCGAAACCGTTATTCCCAACGGAAGACTTTTAACTCCTGCCGGAAAAAGTATTGTAGTTGCACCACATCCTTTCGGCCTCACGTTAAGCCCCGACGGAAATACAGCAGTAACCGCCAACTCGGGAACCAGTCCGCTTTCCATAACCATCATTCGGGATATTCTTTCTGAACATCCGGAAGTTCAGCAAATTCCACCCGGGCCGGCCACCGACCGCGGTGTGTTGGCATCTGTGTTTATGGGTCTGGCCGTTTCGAACGACAACAGCGTGGTATATGTTGCCGGCGGACAGGAAAATAAAATTTTCATTTTCGATTTAAAAACCGGGGAGAAAAAAGGATTTATTGATTGTTCTTTTCAATCAGACACTGTGGATTATACACACGGATACATTGGCGATTTAACACTTTCAAAAGACGGTAAAAAATTATATGCGGTTGACCAGATTGGATTTCGGATGATCATTGTAAATACCGAAACCAACCAGCCGGAACACCATGTTCCCGTGGGGAGATATCCCTTTGGCATCTGTCTTTCTCCCGACGAAAAAAAGGTGTATGTTGCCAATGTTGGAATGTTTCAGTACAGCATGATAAAAGGAATTACACAGGAAAATGTAGTGGAGAAAGCGTTGAAGTTTCCGCCGTTCGGATATGGAAGTGACGAAATGGTTGAAGGCATTCACACCGACAGCCTGGAAATTCCCGGGCTGGGGGAAATGAATTCACCGGAAGCTTTTTCGGTTTTTACCATTAGCCTGGAAAACCCGAATGAGCCCGAAGTAATTGCGAAAACCAAAACAGGGCATTTGGTTGGCGCCATGGTTGAAGGTATTCCGGCGGTAGGCGGTGCAAGCCCTAACTCGCTGGTTGCCACCACCGACTATGTTTTTGTTACCAACGGAACCAACGATAACATTTCGGTGATTTCAATTGAAAAGGACACCATTGTTAATACCATATATTTAAAACCCGATAACCGAATCAAACAGTTCCGTGGTGTAATTCCATTCGGTTTGGCACTTTCGCCCGATAATCAAAAACTGTACGTAGCCTGCTCCGGAATTAATGCTGTAGCTGTTGTAGATGCAAAAAAACTGGAAGTTCTCGGATACATTCCTACCGGCTGGTTCCCAGCAAAACTAAAAGTTGGCAACAACGGGAAACAATTGATTGTAGCCAACGCCAAAGGTTTTGGCAGCGGGCCAAACGGCGGTTCAACATTTAATCGCGGGCCGGAAGGAAGTTACATCGGGGCGCTGATGAAAGGAACCGTTCAGGTACTCGATATTCCTTCCGATGATGAACTTAAATTATTTACAGAAAAAGTAATTGCAAACAATTTTAATTTTGAAAAGGCTTCTTCTGAAAAATTTACGGAGCGAACAAACAATCCTGTACCACTCTACCCGGGGGAAAAGGAAAGCCCGATAAAACATATTGTTTTTATTTCGAAGGAAAACCGAACGTATGACGAAGTTTTTGGGCAAGTTGAAAAAGGGGAGGGCGATCCTGAACTGGCACGCTACGGACGCAATGTTTCGTTCACCAATAGTGCCGGAACCGCCTCGGTACAAAATGCGGATGTGATGGTAAACCACCTTAAAATTGCCCGCGATTTTGCCATTTCCGATAACTTTTATGTTGATGCTGATGTATCTGCCGATGGGCACCGCTGGTTGGTTAACACCTATCCAAACGAGTGGACAGAAACCTGCACCGCGGCAAGTTACGGCGGAAACCGAAGATTCAGGTTCGATTCGAAAGCCCCCGGCGTGTATGCAATGAATGGAGCTGCCGGAGCTATTTACCCTGAAGATTACAATGAAGCCGGATCGATGTGGGATCATCTGGAACGGAATGAAATTGATTTTTTCAATTTCGGATTCAGCATTATGTTTGAACCATCAATTTATGAAGCTCAATATAAGTACCAGGGAAACAGACATTATATTAATTTCCCGCTTCCGCAGCCGATTTGGGATCGTACTTCAAAAGAATATCCAACATACAACATGGCTATTCCCGACCAGTTCCGAATCGATCAATTCAAAAAAGAATTCAATGAAAAATGGATGAATGGTAAAGATACCATGCCGTCATTAATGACCGTCATTATTCCAAATGATCATGGTGCTGGCGATAGGCCGGAAGCCGGTTACCCGTTCCGTGAAAGTTACATGGCCGACAATGATTTGGCCGTTGGCCGGATTGTGGAATTTCTGTCGCACACACCATATTGGGAAAACATGCTGATTGTAATTACCGAAGACGACGCCCAAAACGGGGTTGATCATGTTGATGCGCACCGCAGTGTTTTGATGCTGATTTCGCCTTGGGTGAAAAGAGATTATGTAAGTCACACGCATTATAGTTTTGGAAGCATTTTTAAAACGTTCTGGAATATTCTGGGATTGCCTTATTTGAATCAATACGATGCAGGGGCAAATGATTTGGCCGACTTTTTTACTGAGCAGCCAGATTATACTCCGTATTTAGCAGTAGCAGTTGATTCAAGGATTTTTGAACCGCAAAAAGCACTCGATCCGTTTGATGAAAACTTCGACTGGAAAGCGCTTGAAGAGTCGCCGGTTATGGACGACAAAGAAGATATGATTCGGGAAAGCAAAGAACAAGACGAGTATCGGCTGGAAAACCGGGAGAGAGAAAAATAGTATTTACAAATTAACATAAATTATGTTTGTCTCTTTACAAAAAGGGAACAGTTTAGAAATAGTAGAATGAGGAAAACACTTTATCTGTTTTTATTAGCTGCATTTTCATCGATGCAGCTTTTTTCACAATCGTTAGAGGGAGTAGTTATAAATGCTGAAAATAACCATCCGGTTTCAAGCGCAAATATTGTAGTAAAAAATTCAACAGTTGGTACCGTTTCCGATCGTAATGGGAAATTCCAATTGGAAACTGAACATTTCGAAAATGCTGTCGTTCAGGTATCTTGTGTCGGGTTTGAAACGCAGGAACTTGATTTTAAAACGATGGATTCCGGCAACAACCTGGAAATTCAACTTCGTCCGGTTTCCATTCTGCTCAATAAAAGCATTGTGGTGACGGCTTCAAGAAATCAGTTGTTATCGTTTCAAAGTCCCGACGCTGTTTCTGTATTAACCGGCGAGGAATTAAAACATAATGCACCGCGCTCGATGGCTGAAGCATTGATTGGTACTGCCGGTGTTTGGATGCAAAAAACCAACCATGGCGGCGGATCGCCTTTTGTTCGCGGGTTAACAGGAAACCAAACCCTGCTTTTGATCGATGGAATTCGGTTGAACAACGCTACTTTTCGTTATGGGCCAAACCAGTATTTCAATACCATCGATATTTTTTCGGTAGAGCAGGTGGAAGTTATTCGCGGAAAAGGTTCGGTGTTGTATGGTAGCGACGCGTTGGGCGGTGTGATCAATGTAATTACACAGTCGCCTGAATACACGGCCGGGAAATCGCGCTTTGGTGGGCGGGGCAAAGTAAAATACATGAACAAAGGGATGGAAAAATCGGGGTTGGGAGAATTGTCATTCAGAACGGAAAACTTTGCGCTTTCGGGGAATGTAAATTATAAGGATTTTGGAGATATTTTTGCCGGCGGATCGCTGGGGTACGAACGCCCTTCGAGTTACGATGAAACCGGCGTTAACCTGAAAGCAAAACTTCGGTTTTCGGGTAACTGGCAAATTACTTCTGCCTACCAGTACCTCATTCAAAACGATCTTGGTCGGTATGATCAGGTAGCACAGCGAGGTTACCAACTGTACACATACGACCCGCAGATTCACAGGTTGTCGTATGCAAAAGTGGAACACTTTAGTAAAAATCAATGGTTCAGAAAAATAAAACTTACGGTTTCCAATCAATATTCCAATGAGATACGAAAAATCCAAAAGGAAAACTCAACTGCATTTACAGAAGAAAACGATGTGGTAAAAACCAATGGTATTTCGCTGGAAAGTTATTCCACACTGAGCAAAAAGTGGGAAGCTGTTACCGGGGCAGAATTTTATTCCGACAAGGTGGAATCGGGGAAAATTGTAACAAACACCGAAACAGGAGATAAAACCGATTCCCGCGGACTTTATCCCGACAATTCATCGATGCAGAATTTTGCAGCATTTAGCCAGTATACTTTAAAACTGGAAAAACTTCAGGTAAATTTTGGGGGTCGTTTTAATGCTTTCCGTATTCACTCTGTTGACAACGAATTTGGCGAAGTTACACTTAACCCCAGCGCGTTGGTGGGTAACGTTTCGTTGCAGTATTTTACAACTCCTGAACAGCAATTCATTCTTTCGGCACACTCTGCATTCCGTGCACCGAACATTAATGACATAAGCTCTTTTGGGCTTTTCGACTATGGAATAGAAATCCCGTCAACCGATCTTGCGCCGGAAAAGGCATTTACATTTGAAGGTGGATACAAAAAATCGTTAGAGTGGTTTTCGATGGCAATTATAGCATTTAACACCCGGTTAAAAGACCAGATTGTACGTGTGGAGGCAACCTATAACGGAAACGAATACATTGACGGCGAACGCGTGTATCACAAAGAAAATGTGGCGAAATCCAATATATCCGGCGTGGAATTCGAATCCGGATTTCGAATTAACCGGCAGTTTTCGTTTATAAACAACCTCACCTGGCTCTACGGCAAAAACCTGGAAAATGATGAGCCGATGCGACGCATTCCTCCGCTAAACGGCAAACTGGGACTGAAATATTTTAAATCAAAAGTTTTTGGTGAAGTGGAATATTTGTTTGCTGCAAAACAGGATCGACTTTCCGGTGGAGATATCGACGACCACCGTATTCCGGAAGGAGGAACCCCGGGCTGGGACATTTTGAATTTAAAAGCTGGTTATTCCTGGGAAATGATCTCAATTAATGCGGGGATTCAGAATATTTTTAATCAGGCGTACCGGATTCATGGTTCGGGAGTGGATGGCTACGTCCGCTCACTTTGGTTAACTTTGCTGTTTGAATTCTAAAAAACCCGCTCTCTCACGATTGTTCTCGCGTGGCTTAATGGTTCAAAAAGAGTTTGTTAAATTTGCAATAATGCTATACAATACAATCGTGCGCCAACAGAATAGTAAGTAGAACTAATGATTTTTTGCAAATAATGGGAATATCTGTAGTTTTACAAAACTGAAATATAAGTATTAAATATAGCACAATGTTAGCGGTAATGCTGAGAAACCGCAAAGACAGAAACAGAAAAAATAATGGACTTGAATTTACACGGAAAAAGAGCATTTATAAGTGGCTCAACACAAGGAATTGGATTTGCCATTGCCCAACGACTATTAAATGAAAATGTTGCCGTAACCATTAATGGACGACAACCTGAAAAAACAGAACAGGCAAGAAAAAACCTACAAGAACAGTTTCCTGACGCAAACGTTGCAGCTATTGCGGCTGACTTCTCAAAAAAAGAAGAAGTTGAAAACCTTCTTGCTCAACTAACCGACATAGATATTTTGATAAACAATATTGGAATTTTTGAAGTCAAGGACTTTGAAAAGATTACGGATGGAGATTGGTATAAATACTTTGAAATAAACGTAATGAGCAGTGTCCGACTTTCAAGACATTTAATGCCCAAAATGCTCAATAAAAATTGGGGACGAATTATATTTATCAGTAGCGAATCGGGAGTAAATATCCCCGCTAATATGGTTCATTACGGGATGACCAAATCGGCTATGATGGCTATTGCCAATGGTCTTTCAAAATTAACTAAAGGAACAGAAGTAACCGTAAATACCATTTTGGGCGGACCGACATACTCTGACGGAGTAGCAAAAGTTGTTGAACAAATTGCAGAAGCTCAAAATTTAAGTGTCGAACAAATGAAAAATGCGATTTTGCAACAATCAAACCCTCATTCCTTATTAGAACGATTTATCGAACCAAATGAAATTGCAAATCTTGCAACTTATCTTTCAAGTCCATTATCACTTGCAACAAATGGTTCTTCGATTAGGGCTGACGGTGGAGTTTTGCGAACAACATAAAAGCACATACCGCCAACAATTAGCCTCCAATAAAGCGTTGCTTGCATACGCTTTACATTGGAGGCTGTGTTGAACTAAACATTTGCTACTTGCAACCACCTGCCAGATAATGTTTTATCTATAGTGTTTTCAATCGGGTTTTCCGGTTTCCACCCTGCCGGAATTTTCCCCTGGTCAAT
>Ga0334901_1003390_pt1 | contig 12124 bp, 12 predicted proteins | sample GraSluR3_MG_3_FD_207216 | JGI IMG/M metagenome (GOLD analysis project Ga0334901, IMG submission 207216) | Sludge microbial communities from methane-producing bioreactor in Wageningen University, Netherlands - Granular Sludge_15_08-R3 | ecosystem: Engineered > Bioreactor > Anaerobic >...
CGATAATTGATATTCCCATTTTGATATCTCAATATTTCACTCAATAAAAGCTGATCATCCATCTCTACCTCTCGGAGATAAGTTAATTATCTACTACACGATGTCAATGAGATAAAAAAAACGAAGGGTTGATTACGTCTTAATACTTAAAAAATGAGATAAAGAAATCAAATAGTATGAAATAGAAGTTGATATATTTAATATACCTTGACAGGAAATTGATTATGGAACTTCTTTGTCTTGAATGAACAGGAGGTACTATGGTCAAACGGTTAAAAAAATGTCCCGTATGTAATGCTGATCTATACATACGGGAGTTTCACTGTCCAGATTGTGATATCACTATCAAGGGCAGATTCAGTCAGAGCGAGCTTGCTTCCTTGAGTCTTGCCCAGCAGGAGTTTGTGAAGATATTTCTTCTCTGTCAAGGCAATATCAGAGAGGTGGAGAAGAGATTGGGTATATCATATCCGACAGTTAAGAGCAGGCTTTCCGAAGTAGTTAAGATACTTGAAGGAACTTCAAACAAAGAGCAGGACATTTTACAGTTGTTGGATGAGATAGAAGAGGGTAATCTTTCAGTAGAAGAGGTGATTACCAAAATCAAAAAAGAGAGGGATTAAAACCATGATTAACATTAAGAAAGAATTTCAGGTTAAGGAAGGGTTGAAGTTAGTAGTGGATTCGACGAATTTCGATATTCGGGTGCACCGGGGAGAATCTGGTAGAGCTGATGTAGTGTATCAATTTGCAATTGATGCAAAACATACAGATCCTGTAGAGGAACTTTTCTCTTTGAATTATGACGAAGCTGATAACACCTTAAAGATTCAAGAGAAGAGGCTTAAAGGAGTATTACAGATATCAGAGGCTAAAATGGAAATAGGTATTCCTGGCACCAGTGATATTTTAATCAAGAATGAGAATGGGATGCTATCACTCAAAGAGATCGATGGCCATATAGATATCAAAAATGAGAATGGTCAGTTAGCTATAAAAGATTGTAAAGGTATTCTGTTAGTCGATAACGGGAACGGTTCTGTCAAAGTGAAGAGATTTTCCGGAAAGCTGGAAGCCAAGACATTGAACGGTAGTTTCAAAGCCACCGGTGGTTCAGGGGCATTAAAAGTCAGAAGCAGCAACGGCCGGATAAAGATTCAGGATACTTCATATCAGGAATTGGATTTGATTTCCAGCAACAGCAGTATTCACTGTCAAATCCCTTCTCTGAATAAAGGAACCTTTCGTCTGAGAAATGTAAACGGCAAGATCAACCTATTAATACCAAAAGATCTTTCCTTCAAGTTGCAGGCGAAAAATGAAAACGGCAGCTTTCATATAGGACTGGAAGATAACTATGAAACGGAGAAGATTGGTCATTCCAGGTCAATAAGTATGGTCAGGGGTGTGGGAAAGGTCAACATAGAACTGGAGAATCATAACGGCTCTATTAATATTTTGAAAGATACGCAACCCATCATCAGTTTCAAATTCCAGCATTTTCCAGAAGTGAACAACATGTCTGAAGCGATGGAGAAAATCTTCTCCGAGTTTGATAACTTTCCTGATAGTAAGCTCAAAGATAAGTTAAGACTCAAGATTTTGAAGAATATGGATAAGATGAACTTTGACCCGGAGAAGTTTGTCGCTAAGATGCAGAAAAAATTCGGTAACGGGTTTCTGAGTGGGTTTAATGATATTCCTGACAGAGAACCAGATGAAGATGATGTTCCAGATGAAAATGATTTTCCAAATGAAGATGTTATACCCGATGAAAAAGATTTCCCAGTTAGCGGTAGTGGAGAGAATCGTGAGATGAACGAGGAGAATATGGAAGAAGAACTTCAGCAAAAGGTTCTTAAAATGGTAGAGGCGGGAACGATAACAACAGAAGAAGCTGAAAAGTTAATACAAACAATCAAAGGAGATTAATATGGATGACAAAAGAAGGATTCTGGATATGGTTGCAGAGAAGAAGATCTCATCAGAAGAGGCCATGAAACTATTAAGTGCCATTGACGAAAAGAAGATGGGGAACGGTAACCCGGGTAGATATCTGAAGATTGTGGTCTATAAGAATGACTTAGACAAACCGAAAGTGAATATCTCCATTCCTATTATGTTAGTAAAGCTGGGTGCAAAATTCGCCCCAAAGGATAAGCAGTTGAATCTGGATACAGAAGCTGGCAACACCAATTTTGACTTATCAGGGCTGGATTGGGATGAGTTGTTGAAGTTGGCCAGCAAAGGGGAGATAGGTGATATCTTCTCAGCTGATATCGAAGAAGACAATGGAGGAATAACGAAAGTCAGGATTTTTATCGAATAGTTTTGGAAGTGGGGATTACATACTGGTCACCAGGCAGGTTATCAACGAAGAGCCTGGGTTTCGGTTCGTAACTATCAACGCTCGATATGATTACCAGAGTATAGTATTCTCCCTTTTCTAAAAAAACTCTGAATTGAGTCTCCTTACCGTCTTCTATTATCTTGAGGTTGTAATAGTCTTCGGTGAGGAGTTTATATTCTCCCTGCTCTTCTTCAGTTGAGGAAAAGTTATGTTGAATCTCTTCATTAATTTGAGATAGTTGAATATCTCTTTGAACAAGAGGATCAGGTATAAATCGGAGAGCAGTTCTGTTTCTGGGTACTGATGCGGGGGTATTCAGCCTGTAGTAATGATCTGGATTAGCAGAGTAAAGGACCAGTGTATTAAGAGAGTCAGGAGCCAGGGGGATGTTATTGAAGGCTAGCTCATGGGAATCTAAAGTTATGACTATAAGATCGATAGCAGTCCTTCTATTATCAACAGTAATATACTCACTGCTCGTTCCGTAGCTTATTGTATAGGGAAGTTCCCAATCGTCTATCCTTGCCTGTAAAGTCAACCATTCATTACTCAGATTGATGATTCTTACTTTGACCGGTTGTCGTTCTAGATTAATATATATAGATATTCCAGCTAACAGGAGTACCAGCGCTGATAAAACAAACAATAATCCTTTTTTCAAAGCCATCTCCCTTGTTTCTGTTTGGATTCTTTATAATTCATTCAGCGTATAAAGCTTTTTTCTGTTAGATATTTCATAATGATAGCTACTGCTATTGTATTAGCCAGAAGACTTGAACCTCCGTAACTGACGAATGGCAGGGGAAGTCCTGTAGTAGGGAATATGCCAAGATTTATAGCTATATTAATGGTTATTTGAGAGGCAAACAGCGTGATTATCCCCATAATGACCAGTCTCTGTTCTTTATCGGATATGACTTTCAGGCTTCTGATCAGTCGATAGATGAAGAAATAGAAAATGAAGATCAGTATCATCGAACCTAAGAATCCGAATTCCTCTGCTATAACCGAAAAGACGAAATCTGTGTGCCGTTCCGGAAGGAAATTCAGGCTTTTTTGTGTTCCTTCCAGAAACCCTTTACCCTGAAAGAGCCCTGAACCAATAGCAATTCTAGACTGAATAGCCTGATAACCTGAACCGAGTGGATCTCTGGTAGGGTCGAGAAAGGTAAGGATCCTGTTTTGTTGATATTCCTTCAGTCCATTCCAGATGAAGGGCATGAGAAAGAAGATGAAGATATTGAAGACCGCAGTAAAGCCAATGGTAATCCAGGCCAGATTGAATCTATTCAGTACCAATATCAGAAGGATGATGAATACAATGAAAGCGGGAATATAAAACGAGGTTGCTATGGCAATGAAAGGGCTTATCGTTAGTATCAACCAGTAATCAGAGAGATCAGAGAACGCTAGAATAGCAAAAATGATTGCCCCGAAAATTACTGTTGAACCGAGATCTGGTTGTAGAAGTAACAAAAGGATCGGTGGTGCACCAATAACAACTAACCTCACCAGGATTTGCATATCTGTAATGTAAGGTTTTGCCAGGGCTTTGGCAAGTAAGAGAATAGTGGTGATCTTGGCGAATTCTGCTGGCTGGAGTTGAAACGGCCCGAGCATTATCCAGCGTGTAGCTCCTTTAATCTGAGGCATGGACAATACGATCAGCAGCATTGCTAGGCCGACAAAATATGCAGGAATGATTATCAGGTCGAACAGAGGATAAGGGATAAGAATTATAATTAAGAAGAAAATGAGAGAGATTACGATCCATGTTAATTGTTTGAGGTATTCATTACTGGTATGTCTTTCTTCACCTATTTGAAAGGTTAATGCGGAGTATATGATAATAACTCCGATCGTCATCAAGATAAGCATAGTTGCAAAAAGTGACCAGTCAAAATGCCGAAAACTTCTCTTCAAATCGATCATAATGCTTTATTCGTTGTGGTCTACACCCAGTGCCAGTCCGTTAGTAGGCCTGATTTCATCCTGATAGTACCTGATGATTCTACCTGCCAGGGGTGCTGCTGTACTTCCACCGGTTCCCGGATAGTTCTCAATAAGGACGACAACAGTTATTTCCGGGGTATCCCATCCGGCATATCCGGCAAACCAGACATGGGGTTCAGGGCCCGTTGCATTCTGGGCTGTCCCGGTCTTGCCATAGACTCTGCAACCAGGAACTCTTGCTCCGATACCTGTTCCTCCGCTCTCATTTACACCTCTGTAGATACTTTCCTGGATGAATTTCAGTGTTTCGGATGATATATTGAGAATCTTATCTTTATTTGGGTTAACTTCTATCGTTCTGTCATTTTCTCTACCTATTAATCTTGAGAAGAGATAAGGTTTTTTTATGCGGCCATCGTTAGCGATAGCGTTGAAAAAGGTTCCGACCTGAAGAGGTGTCAACAAAACCTCTCCCTGACCAATCGCAAGATTAATTTTATGACCTGTAATCAGAGAACTCGATCCGAGCCTGTTAACATACCAGTCTACAGAAGGGAAAAATCCTCTTCTTTCGGTTGGTAAATCAATTCCGGTTTTGTCCAGTAAGTAGTTATTGTGCATGAATTCATCAATCAGTTGAAGGTCAACTCTGACGGAAAGATCAAAGAAATAGACATTACAGGAATGTTTTATAGCATCAGAAAGGGCCAGACTACCGTGCCCATCCCTGTTCCAGCAACGATAGGTTCTGTTACCATACTGATAACTGCCGGTACAGCGTGCCAGGCGGGTATTGGGTTGGATAAGGCCATTATCGAGAGCTACGGCAGTCATGACTATCTTGAATGTCGAAGCGGGGGGATAGGTTGCCATAGTAATCCTGTCCATCAAAGGGAAGGAAGGATCAGAGACCAGATCAGACCAGTAATCTCTTCCTACTGTTCTGGAAAATATATTTAAATCAAATTTTGGACGACTGACATAGGAGAGAACACCACCACTCTCAGTATCCATAACGAGAACAGCACCATTATACTTATCGGGAAAGATCGATTCTATAAAATCCTGTAGCTTGAGGTCGATAGTAAGGATCATATCAGAACCGTTAATAGGAGGGAGGTCAAGATCATCGCGGAAAACCCGTATGTTTCTTCCCGAGGCATCTACCTGTATCATCCTGTATCCGTTCTTTCCTCTGAGATATTCCTCATATTGCTTTTCCAGGCCTGTCTTACCAATCTGACAGTTTATAGAATAACCAATCTGCTGATGTATTCTGGTTAGTTCTCTCTCCTGATCCCTCTTTTTTTGTCTTTCTTCATATTCGGAACGGCTGATCTGCCCTACATAGCCGGTAAAGTGGTTATCTCTTGTATAGTGTCGCATATTCTCAGTTCTGAAGAAGAGTGAGGGGTATCGCTCAAGCTGTTCAGCTAATTCTACCACTTGTGCATATTCGAGATTACGGTAAACAATCAGTTCCTGATACGCCCGGAAGCGATTCTGATGTATCATTTCCCGTAATTCTTCCTGAGTTACTGGCAGATGCTGGCTGATGAATGCTGCAACCTCTGTAAGGTCTTTAACTCTTGCAGGTAGTATATAGAGATTGGTAGCAGGCTCATTTACTGCTATCGGCCTGAAATGACGGTCGTATATCTCTCCCCTTATGGGATAGATTGTCTGAACTCTTACAAAGTTAAACTCAGCAATTCTCTTATATTTAGCTCCTTCAAGTATCTGAAATCGAAAGAGGAAAACTGTCAGAATCAGAAATGGAATAATAAAGATAGCAGATAATAGTTTGATCCTGTTTACATTAGACATCTATATAGACCCTTATTTTGATTAATATTGTCAGAATTATTATGAAAACGAATGTGATTATACTGTTATAGATTAATTCTAGGGGGAATAATCTGATTAAACCTGGATCGAAGCCGAAAACTATGCCTGTGATGAAGCTGTAGGGAATCAGGTAAAGCAGGTTGAGTAAAAGAACGCTTATCATTACCGGCCCTGCTTTGTCTTTGGTGACAGATGTATGATACTTATTCACCAAATGAGCGATTATCAGGAGAAGTGCTGTATTCGCACCCAGGATGTATGTATCGAGGATATCGATAGCCAGGCTCATAATGAATACAATAATAATAGCTTCAACAAAACGGAGCTTCATGTTAATAAAGATAACGAAGGGGAGGATGAAGAAAGGGACAATGCCGAAAAGCTCGAGCTTGGGGGCAATAAGGATCTGCAAATAGAGAACCAATATTGCTGCGATGGCATATTTGATGACTCTCACAGATTTACCCCTCTACTTTAAAAGTTTCGTCAGTTTGTTCAACTTTTCGGACAAGACATATTGGGGTGAGTTCAGCACCCTGTCCTTGTGGATTGTCACGCATGATCTCCTCTAATAACCTGTCATCTATGCATTCACTACTTCCGATAACCCAGGAACCACCTATATCATTAATATCCATAATGGCAGTTTCGTATCCCAACTCATCTCGAATTCTTTCGGCAACTCTGTCAGGATCTTTAGGTCCTTTAATAACACAACGATCATAGGGTGGAACGGGAGAAGTATGAGCTGCATCTACAAGAGCTGCCTGCTTGCCCGCGATACGGTAAAAATCTCCCTTTCTTCCAATGAGTTTCCCCAGACAGGATATTGCAGCAGCAAGCAGAATTCTCAAATGACCGCTCTCTTCGATAGCACATTGCATGCTTGTCGGTGATCTCAAGCCGATACCGTAATTAACCTTACCGACAAAATGCCAGAGGATTGAAGCCAGCAATCCTACTTTTATATCCTTCTCAGCGATAGCTCTTCCCTGGGTGATGGCCAGGGGACTTTCACTGATCACGATAATATCACCCGGTTCAATAACACCTTTTACAGAATCTTGCACGACATCTAAAATGTCGTCATCTCCGGTCAGTATCCCGGTTTTCACAGGGATTCTCAGAAATTTCTTTCCTCCAATCTCCAGAGGATTGACAATATCTTTATTCTTCATAGGGGATTTCCTTACGGAAGTAGAGAATTATGACCTGTTCAAGATCATTAATACTGGAGTTGGGGATTACTTCTGCTCTCATATAAACGTCTTCCGGAGTCTTGATCAATCGTGATATTTTCCCTACAGGAAAACCGCGAGGAAAGAAAGTGGAGACACTGGAAGTCTCTATAACATCACCAACATTGACATGTGACCCTGTCCGGATCATGTTCATATAGTTCTTACCATAAAAATCTGCTTCCAGAAGACCCTGAACTCTCGATTGCTTGGTTATAACACCGAGTTTGAATTGTGGATTGGTCAGGGGAAGAACTACCGAATGATTCTGGAAAACACTTAATATCTTCCCAACAACTCCAACTTCTGAAATCACCGGATAATCGGTCTCTACTCCGTCGACCTTACCTTTATCGATCAAAAGAGTCCTGTTATTGAGATTACCTCTGTGAGCAACGACAGAAGCAACCATAAAACCTTCTGGTTGAATACTCTCAAAGTAGAAATTTTCTTGAAAATGAGCTATACTCTGCAAGGTGTAAAGTTCATCTTCAAGACGGTTTGCAGTTAGAATCTTCTCAGCCAGTCTTTCTGTTAGAACCTGATTTCTTTCGCGGAGTTCGAATACTTTATAGATATGACTCAGGGATGAAGTCCAGGGTAGATATACTGTCTGCCCCAAAAAATTGGCTTTCTTGACCCGCTGTTCAGTACTCCCAAATAGCAGAATGAGGCTGATTAACAGAAAAGTCAACCAGAGTAGCTTTTCACGGGAAAGACGCATTATTCATCAATTTTTTTAATCAGGACATTACGGTAACGTTCCAGATTATCCAGAATCATACCACTACCCTTAACAACGCAGGTTAAGGGGTCATTAACCACATGAACCGGTAAGTCAACAGCCTCCATTATCTTCTTATCGAGGCCTCGCAGTTTGGCACCACCACCGGTGAGGATAATACCCCTCAGGGCTATATCGGCCGATAACTCGGGGGCTGTCTTTTCAAAAAGTCGTTTCACTGCATCTATCATAGTGGCAACAGTCTCCGAGATTGCTTCCCTGATCTCTTCAGAAGTGATCTTGACCGTCACTGGATAACCTGTGATAATATCCCTGCCACTGACATCCATCGAGAGCTCTTCCTCCAGTGGATAGGCTGAGCCGAGTTCAAGCTTGATCTTCTCAGCTGTCAGAAGTCCGACAAAGAGATTGTTCTTCTTACGCAGAAAATTGATTATATCAGAATCCATCTTGTCTCCACCGACGCGAATGGAATTATGAATAACGATGTGTGATAAGGAAATGACGGCAATCTCACTCGTCCCACCACCAATATCCATGACCAGATTACCAAAAGGTTTCTCGATTGGAAGGTCAGCACCTATTGCTGCTGCTACAGGTTCGGATACCAGATGAACCTCGCGTGCCCCGGCATGCAGAACACTGTCGCGAACGGCTCGTTTTTCCACTTCTGTAATTCCGGACGGGACCGAAACTATTACGCGCGGTTTGATCAAAAGTCTTTTCTTCTGGGCTCGTAAAATGAGATTCTTTAACATCAGTTCTGTAATCTGAAAATCAGCTATAACGCCATCTTTTAACGGCTTGATGACTTTTACCTCTTCCGGGTTCTTGCCAAGCATCTCCTTGGCTGGTTCTCCTATAGCTATGATCTTCTTCGTCTCATTTGATACTGCAACGACAGACGGTTCATCAATAACGATGCCGCAACCTTTACGATAGACCAGCGTGTTGGCAGTTCCCAGGTCTATTGCGATATCGTTAGTGAAAAAATCCGAGAGTTTAAATAAAGGCATCTATCCTCCTGTAGTATTGGCTTCTAGCCGGTAACATAACGTGCTAACGGGTTATTATTCATATAATTATGACACTCTTTTGTAGTTTCTCAGTCAATAAACATTTTTCATTCACCGATATTGTCAAGAGTTTTAAACGAATGGCATCCACCCGTTTTTTTTTCAGAACCATGACAACTGCACCTCCCCGGTTGCTATTCCCCGGTATGGTAATTTACTGTACCGCTTTAAAACCTTGAAGATCTCGGCTCGTGTAACGACCGACAACCAGATCAAGATAGATTATCCCGGGCTTTATATGTTATTCTTCAATAGCTTATAATACCACTGAAAACAAATTCCGGATGAATGCCTCTTATAAACGTTTTTCTTCCTGGCGGTTTATAGACAGTCTACACATCCTCTTAAATAAATAATCTTATTGATCTTTAACTTATGATTATGAGGTTGGTGAGTTTGTCTGAAATTTTATTACTCTCTCCTCTCTTCAATCTTCAAGGAGAAAAAACGCCCTTCTCAAGCAGCTATGACCTTCGCACGTGATGGTCTGTATCTTTTTTATCGATAGGGGCGAGCAGGTTTTTTATGTAACGAGCAGGATAGGAGATCAGTATGTCCTGGCATATTTTTTGTTTTCAAATACAAACGAGCCTGAGTTAATTATATCAATCTCAGGCTCGTTATAAAGAAATCCATTCTGAAGGTTAACGTTATTTCATTAGCAACATCTTCTTAATCATAACATAGCAGGTGTTTGTTTCCATTCTGTAGTAATATACACCAGATGAAGCTAAACGTCCATTGCTATCCTTCCCATCCCAGTTCACTGTATGATAACCTTTGTCATAGGTTCCGTTATCAGTTAATGTCTGGACTTTCTGACCTTTGACATTGTATATAGAAATGGTAACTTTTGCATCTTCAGCTAAGGTGAAGGCAATATTTGTATCGGGATTGAACGGATTAGGAAATGCTCCGACAAGTTCGGTTTCATAAAGAATAGAAGGTGAGCTCTCATCGTTTTCGTCAATCAGGATTGTAATCGGTCCATAGAACCGAGAAGTTAGGTCGAGATCGCTCATTTCAAGCCAGTAATAATAGGTAACATTACTAGTGATCTCCTGATCAACATAAGTGTAAACCTGTTGCTGTGAGGTGTTGCTTGCTGGAATAATCAACGGATTGATCCTGACCGCTTCATCAATGAAGTCCTCTGTATTGCGGAAGACATTGTAACCCAGCATATTACTCTCTGTTTCACTCACCCACGTTAACTGCACGAAGTTATTGAAAACAACAGAAGCGGTAAAGGAAGAAAGCTCGACAGGTAAGGGCGGGCCGTCAGCGTGAAACTTCCAAGGCCAGAAGCAATAGTAATACGGATCAGGATACCAGTACTCAATCACCCCTCCCGCTGTATCTACATAATAGTAGTATGGCCATACTTCCCACCACCAGTAGTAGCAGGGGATACACCAGGGCCACCAGAAGGGATCACCAATCCAGTAAGCCATATAACTTGTAATCAGATCGTCATTAGAACTGATTGATGTGACATCACCCACATTGACCCATAACATACCGGGCCAATCAGAAGGTGGATCAGGATAAGGAGGTTGAGGATATGGTTCAGGAAGGGGTTCTAAAGGATCCCATGGTATTGGGAAGGGCCAGGGAGGCTCTCCCTGACAATACCAGGGGTCCCACCATATCCCTAATAAATAGCCTCCGAAATCATAACCCGCAGGAGGATCAAAGACCAGATCAGGATAAGATTGCCATTGAAAGATGAATGGCTTGATGATATCTATACCGTGTGGTGGATAGAGCTTATCTATTGCAGGATATGAATCATGGAATATCCAGGGATTGTAAAGTGTAACGTCTAGATATTGAATTACATCATCAACATAGATGTAAGGCCATACTTCCCACCACCACCAGTGACAGGGGGTGCACCAGGGCCACCAGGGCCAGAATTGAGCTATATAACCTGTTATCAAAGGATCATCATGGTTCAGGGTAGTGTTCGTACCCACATTTATCCAGTACTCAGGTAGAGGATTGCCATCAGGATCAAAGGGGTCAGGTGGCATTCCTTGAGTGCCATCAGTTTCGAACCATAAGCCGAATAAATATCCATCAGGTTGAACTCCTGTTGGGTCCGGATAGTCCCATTCAAAGACAAAAGGTTTGAGTATACTGGTTCCTGGGGGTGGATAAAACTTATTTACCGGAATAAGAGCCGATAACGATACAACAACCATTCCTGAAAGAAATATCAAGAATAAGCTAAGGAACAACTTACGTTTCATATTTCCTCCAAAAAACAAAGATTTCCTGATAGTCATGGATCTGTAAAACATAATCAACCTGTTCTACAATGAACATAATAAAAAAGATAGTCAGAAAATAAATCCCCCTAACTTTTGTCAGGTCCAAAAATGACATTAAGATTGCTGAAAATAGAAGCCTCGTTATGAAGTTAAAGATATGTTTTTCGTTGCATGATATACAACATGCAATACCTATTTAGATACCCCGTATTAACCATATATCCACCACATCAATTAATAAGTTGTGAAAGCGAATACTAACCCCTTAAAAAACAACAGGGGGTAACCCTCAAATCCATTGACTATCTGACTAACCCATATATATATTTAACATATTTTGTCAAGCTATTTTAAGGTTATGATTTTATCCCTTTCTTTACAGCCTTCGGGCAATTATAAATATTAACATTCAGGCAGCGAACAGGCTTAAGTGCCCTGCTTATATTAAGTTACTGGTTTGAAGCAGATCTAAGACAATGCTTGTTAACATCAAATGATCAGCTACTTTAGCGTTTTTTTGATTCTCTTCAACCCTTGGGGAGGAGTGGAGTCGGAAGGGGGCCGACTCCCATAGTCCCTAAAGATTGACCGGTGGTGATCCTTTTCTCACCTTTATCTACAGTAGCAGCTCCGGTTCT
>Ga0334901_1003400_pt1 | contig 12082 bp, 11 predicted proteins | sample GraSluR3_MG_3_FD_207216 | JGI IMG/M metagenome (GOLD analysis project Ga0334901, IMG submission 207216) | Sludge microbial communities from methane-producing bioreactor in Wageningen University, Netherlands - Granular Sludge_15_08-R3 | ecosystem: Engineered > Bioreactor > Anaerobic >...
AACTATGAACAAGCTCGTCAGGACGCTCCATGCCCTGTTGACCAAGGATGAAACATACTCTATCTAAGCTGAGAAAAACATTATCGTAGTCTTTCATTGTTTATAGTTGACTCCTTGTTATTACAGCAACACCATCAGGAATTACCGTAACTGTTGCATCTGTTCCTTTAATCCGAAACGCTGTTTCCATAGCTTCTTCGATACTTGAGGCGTACACAAAATTCATCTTCTCAACTAACTCTTTGTTTAAATTTTTAGGAACGAGAATGATGGTGTATGAGAGTAATGCTTCAGCAAAACGTTGAACGCACCACTGTTCACTTATTGTGTGTTCAGGCTCAATTGCCATAATTCGTTCCATTAATTCAGCCGGACTCCCTTCCTGCATCATGCGACCGAAGTTTTCTCCTCCAAGTCCGTCTCTACAAGCAACTGCCAGAATTATGACAGCATCCTTTTTTGCACAGTTAAGTGCAGAAGAGAGGCCTTTTGGACATTGATACAGATTCTGATCTAACGGGTATCCTCCATTAGTAGTGACTACGATATCGGCTTGCACAGCATCCACAGCACACGATGCAAGAAGTTCATCACAACCTTTCTTGTGGGCATCTTCAAAATTCCCACTGTAGGCACTGGTAATTCGCTTTTTATCGTCCAACAGTACATTTAAAATGAAGGCAAGCTTAGCAAGCTGAGCTGCGACCACCATATCTTCATGTATGGGGTTTCCTTCAAGTACTCCGGTTATTGAGTTTGGATGCTGAATAGCTTTTGCACTGTGATTTATATTTACGCAATCCTGTGAAGCTATTCCCGGCAGAACGCTCTTTCTTCCTCCGGAGAATCCAGCGAAAAAGTGGGGTTCTATGAATCCTTCTGCTACTAAAAGATCGGCATCGACTGCGAGCTTGTTTATTTCACATTTTGAACCGGAAGGGAGTATTCCTAAATCTACTAGTAGAGCTCTATCGGTACTGTCATGATTCACAATGGTTTCACGGTTAACGACTTCTGCACCAAATTTTGCAACCTTTTCCTCATGAGTCATCCCCCGGTGTAACCCAGTTGCAACTATGATTGTAATGTCGGCCTTTGGGTTTCCTTTTCGGATTTCGGCTAGAAGGAGTGGAAGTGTAATGGAACTTGGTACGGGTCTGGTGTGGTCACTTGTGATGATGACAACACTCCGTTTTCCTTTAGCAAGTTCACTGAGCCGTGGTGAATTAATTGGATGCTCGAGTGCCTGCTGAACAAGAGATTTTTCCTGTTCCAAGGTAATCTGAGAGTTCTCGCTAGTATGCTTTTGTGGAACAAGCACTCCTGCAAGATTCGTTTGCGGCACGTGTAAGGTAAGCTGCGTTGTATCATACGGAAGTTTTATTGTCTTATGCATGCATTCCTCTTTATACTGTATTTTGTATACATTATACAGGCAGAGAAGAAAAAGTCAACGAAATAATCGTGAAATATAAGGGGTTAGTCTAAGCTGTAGAAAGTTTTTTTAGGTATCGGACAATTTCATTTTTTGCTAGTGTGAGGTGAGTCTGGCAGTGTTCAATTGCCTTTTGTACATCTTTTTCGCATAACGCATTAATAATACCTACGTGCTCGCCGATAGATTCTTTGAAACGCTCTTTACTCTTTAAGGAGATAACTCTGAACGGGGTAATCATTGCACCAATGCGACCGAAGGTTTCTATAACTAATCGGTTGCCGGTGTGTTCAATCAGATACTTGTGAAATTTGCTATCGAGTTCCACATATTTCAATAACTGATCGTATGTACAACAGTTCTTAAAGTCGTTGGCAAAATTTTTTAACTGGACAATCATATCTTCATCAAGAGATTCTACTGCCTTTTCAATTGCGAACTGTTCCACCAGCAATCTGAATTCATAGACTTCCAGGATTTCTTTCTCAGTTAATTTGCGTACTCGCACATAGTGGTGTGGTTTCGATTCAAGCAGACCCTCACCAACTAGTTCATTTATTGCACTGCGGACAGGTGAGCGGCTCACTCCGAGCTCTTTTGCGAGTGACACTTCATTAACTTTTTCACCCGGCTTATAATGCTCTGATAGGATGTTTTCCTTAATTATGTTGTATACCTGATCCTTGATAGTCAAGACGATTCGTTTATTAGTTTGTAACATGTGCATAAATTACTCCAAACACAATCCTTGTGCAAGCTGAATTTATCTTTGTATTAAAATTTTTGTATTATTATGCTTTTACAGGAGCTAGAGAGGGTTTTGGAGTTAGAGGTCGCATAATTCTTGGATGAAACTGTCACTGGTAAATCAATGGTAAAAGACACATTGTTCTTTGAACACTGTATACAATTAAAAAAACATGAAGTGAAAACTATCTAAAAAATAATCTAACTAGGGAGAAATGATTTATCATCACCCTTGATATTTCATTAATCGTCTAGACGTGTTCTTGCTCGCCAATCGGCACTGGGAAATCCACTAATCAACTTGCTTATATTTTCCGAATTCATGATTACTTTTGCAGTGGGATATTCTCCTCCATCATTATTAAAGGTGATTGTTGCACCTGTACTGTTTTCCGAAGGAATTGCTAAAGGATTTCCGTTTAAGTTCATAAAAGTTGATTGGTTATAATCTGACTCATTTTGAACCATGTAATAGTAATAAGCGGTAGAATACTCAAGATTCTCTTCAATTACACGATGCCCCAGAAAAGGTCCATAAGTGTTTCCCGATGCATTATATACTTCTTCTTCAGAATCCCTAAGCAAATCTCTTATCTGAGTAACATTGCTTTGAGCCTTAAATGTTCCATCGGTATTAAAAAATGAACCTTCTATCCCAGAAGGGATGCCATTATCACTAAAAACAGAATTGTCACCTGCCAACTGTGTATATTCAAGGAAGGCGTATCCTGTCACCCATTTTTGTGTATCTGGGCCACTGTAGAATTCACCATCTTCAATCATTTGAACAAGTAGCTGATCTGTTGGCATTTTTATGTAACAAATTGCGTTAAAAGTCGCTATAAAAGAGTTATCAGATTCTATATCCGTTAGGGGTATTTCATGTATTACATACACATGATTTTCTGGTGAATCACTAGAACTTGGCAGATTTTCTCCCTGTAATAGGATTTCTGAATAGTAACTGAATTTTGAATTAACTTTATCATACAGAATTTCAATTTTACCAGTTTCAATATTGTTCTCTTCAGTAATAGTACCGTACAGCTTAATTAATCCGTTATCAAGGAGCGAAGTGCTCAAATCAAGTTCAGTTCCAAAAAGATTAATTCCAATAGTATCTCCCACTACCAGATTCTCAGGTGCAGATTTAAACTTGGTAATAGGGGGTGCAAAAACGGTATAGAAAAAATCTGCATCACTGGACATCGCCGGAACAACTATACGTGAATCAATGGTTCTGTCAAGAACTGAGAACTCTGGGATTTTATCAATAGTATTTAGTTGAGACATGTTCCCATCACAGGCTACGAATAGAAATGCTAATGAGATTATAAGAATCCCAAGGGTTTTCTTCACCACGAATTACCTTCCTGAATTTAAATTTATTTAAAATTATACCATAAGTATTTGTATAAGATATTGTAATTGATAATGGGTTATGAAAGGTTTACCGAAAGAGAGCCTTCTATTTTTAGTCCTAGATGATTTATATAAAAATAACTATCTAATCATAGAGTGAAGAGTTGCCAAATATTGAAGCAAAAAGGAGCTTGCACCAGTAATTCTAATACCAGCGTGTTCTACACGTGGTAAAGGAGTAACTATGAACGATCTAAACTCAGTTCTCATTGAAGGACACCTCACACAAAATCCGGAATTAAAAACTATTCCAACAGGTTCAAATCTCTGTCGTTTTGGTATTGCATCAAATCGATACTACCGAAACTCAGAAAAAGAGCTGATGAGTGAAGTTGCTTTTGTGACCGTGGATGCTTGGGGCGGGCTTGCTGAAACCTGCAATAAGTACCTAAAAAAGGGGCGTGGAGTCCGAGTAGTGGGTAGATTGCGACAGGAACGGTGGCAGGATGAAGAGGAGAATCAAAAAGAACGGTATGTGATAGTTGCAGAACATGTTGAGTTCAAGCCTGATCCAAACAAAAAAGTAGACAGTGGTGAAACGGATAGTGAAGAACAGGGTGGTTCTATGGTCTTTGAGGAACCGGGATTACCTAAGAAGAATCGGAAGAAGTAGCTCATACAAATTCACGACCCCTCCACGGCATGCTTATCTCTTACAAAGGTATTCATGCCGTTTAATAATCCGCTGAGAATGGTAACGAAAAACTTTCTGGTAAAAGTTCTGTGCCATTGTCACTTTTCATTTGCCAATCACCATAGTATACTTGGGTTGTTACATATCGGAGGAGGAACCGAATGAGTGAAATTACGTTGACTAATGCCAACTTTGAAAGTGAAGTATTGAAATCAGATGTGCCCGTTTTAGTAGACTTCTGGGCTGTATGGTGCGGACCCTGTAAAATGGTAGCACCCGCTGTTGCCAAGCTTGCAGAAAATCATGTCGGTAAGCTAAAAGTGGGTAAGCTGAATGTTGATGAACAACCAGAACTTGCAGAAAAGTATGGAATTTCGAGTATTCCTACACTTGCATTATTCAAAGATGGAAAAGTGATTAACCAGCGCATTGGAGCTGTTTCACTTTCAGTTCTTGAATCGTTCGTTGCAGAATATGTATAAGATTGTGTAGATAATACACTTTGAGCCGGGTACAAGCGTTTGTATCCGGTTTTTTTCTGATATGTGTACCTAGCAGAAGGAGCCGAAATGTGAAAGAAAAAGATTGCAGCGAATTAGAATTGCTTGTGAATACACTTATTGAAGAAAAAAATCGCGAAGAGCTTTTAGACCTCCCATGGGCTGGAAACCTTGGAACATGGGTCTGGACTGTACCTTCTAATCGAGTCGTGTGCAACAGTCAGAAAATTTTAAATCTTGGGTATGCAGAGGATGAAATTCCAGAATATATAGGCTTTGAGTTTTTCACCGACTTGCTGCATCCAAACGATTATGACCCTGTCATGAACCAAATGCGTAGGCATCTGGCAGGCATAGATTCTGTATATGAAGTGCAGTATCGAATCAAGCATAAAGATGGTTCGTGGCGGTGGTACTACGATCGAGGTAAAATCACTAAACGTGATGAGCAGGGCAAACCTCTCATACTTGTTGGAATTGTATTCGATATCACACAACAAAAACACATGGAAGAGCAGCTTGAACGAAAGAATAGACAACTCAAGCATATGGTTGATCATGATGCTTTGACCGGAATATTAAGTAGACGGGCTCTTTTTTCAATTCTGAAACGAGCATTAGTCCAAAATCAGGAAGATGAAACATCCTCAGGCTCCAGTTTGGTAGTACTTATGATCGATATTGACCATTTTAAACGGGTAAATGATGTACACGGACATGTAGTAGGCGATGCAGTTCTTGTAGAGGTTGCACAAATCATTCAGCAGTCAATTAGGAATTCCGATTGGATAGGTAGGTACGGTGGAGAGGAATTTTTGGTGATATTAGAGAACACCCATGTTGACCAAGCATATGAAATTTCTGAAAGAATCCGTACTAACATTTCACAACACATCTTTACCGAGGGGCTTCATCTTACCATTAGTGGAGGACTCGCTCGTGCCGATGGTCGCCATGTTGATGCCCTGTTACAAATTGCCGATCAGCGTCTTTATGCTGCTAAAAATGGTGGAAGGAACAAAATCGTACAGAGTGAACATTCCTAGGGATTATATATTTCCGTAATATTTTGAGCACCGAAAGTCGCTCCGCGAGTGGGAACTATATGCCAATCGCTCTTTGTATTGGTGTCTGCTTTCCCTTCAGTACGGCAAAAAGTTCGAGTAGCAGTGTGATTGGTGCTATCAATACCGCTCTCGGGAGCCAGAGGTCCTGATCCCCACTCTCCGGAAATCTCTAATTCCTGTACCCACTGATATACTTTGCTTGTCCCAAACCCTCCGTACGTATCGTCACTTGAACTTGTCCTATTACTGTAAAGTACCGCATCAACCACAGTTCCCTCGGGGCGTTCACAGAGAGATATAACCCCGTTGTTGGCACCAAGACCGACAACCCCTCCAGCGAATTCCAGTGGAATTGACCCGCTTGGCTCCTCACTATATACAATAACAATATAGTCCCCTTTATCCACTTCTACAGATGGGAAAATGTATTCGGAATCGAAGGATTCAGGCATGCCATGATACAGCGTTACACCCGCTAGGTTTCCCGAGGAGAGTGCAATAAGTTCAACTCTATCGGGATTATTGCCACTTCCTTTTGTGGAAAACTCATTAATCTGTACCTGCGGCACTCGTTCATTCACTCCCCATACTCCTGCTGTGAACGTCAATGAATTTCCGGAACGATCGGCAACTTTACCGTTTACCGATACCCGTTCGCCTGGCACAAGAGGAGCTGTGAATGTAATCACTACACAATCCTCGTATGGGTAAACTGATTCAATCTGTTGACCTACAGAAGCTGATGAGAAATCGGTTGATGAGCAAAATACCATTTCGTCGAACTGATACTCAGCGGTATACCGGTCGGTTGCAGACGTCTTTAGAAGCACTGGGCTTTTCGAATCGGTTCCTAAGAGAACGTTGAATATTTCGTACTGTGGTTGTGCCTCACATGAACTCAAATTGCCTAAAAGCATGAGTATGATTATTGTCACGCAGGTCTGTTTCATGCTAACCCCCCTCATAAGAATAACGTTGGAAAGGTGTGAATTGATTGACCACATCACATAGTTCCTCTACACTTTTTTCTGTAAGGAGGCCGTATATGAGCAAGTTATGGCAGAAAGGGTATACACTTGACACCCTCATGGAAGAGTTCACCGTTGGGAATGATTACCTTCTTGATTTGCAACTAGTAGCAGCGGATTGTCTTGCTTCCATTGCTCATGCACGCACATTGCACAAAGCTGGATTGCTTACAGGGGAAGAACTTGCCAGTTTGGAAATAGGACTAAAGGAAATCCTTTCATTACATAGTGCAGATGAGTTTGCCATCTCGCTTGCCGATGAAGATTGTCATACTGCTATTGAATCCTATCTTACAAAACGGGTAGGAGAAGCTGGGAAAAAAATCCATACAGGTCGCTCAAGAAACGATCAGGTTCAAACGGCATTACGACTCTGGATGCGAGAGTTTGTACTGCAAATCGCACGAGAGTCGGCTCAATTGGCCAGAACTTTATTCGAATTTGCCAAAAACTATGAGTTTATACCCATGCCGGGAAGAACTCATATGCAATTAGCTATGCCCTCATCTGTTGGCCTGTGGGCGGCTTCTTTTGCCGAGGAATTGCACGATGAGGCTTTGCATCTACTGAACTTAGTACCTATGCTTGATCAGTCTCCTCTTGGATCCGCTGCAAGTTATGGCTCACCGCTTCCCTTGGATCGTTCCTATGCCGCACAGCAAATGGGATTTGCTAAAGTTCAGAATAATGTACTATATGCGAATAATAGCAGAGGTAAATTTGAGGCAGTCGTGCTTGATGCATGCGAATATATTGGACTTACACTCAGTAAGCTAGCTCAGGACCTCATCCTGTTTTCATTGCCCGAGATTGGATATTTTTCTCTTCCCAGGGAGCTGTGTACGGGCAGCAGCATTATGCCGCAGAAGCGTAATCCTGACGGGCTTGAACTGACGAGAAGCAGAAGTGCTGTGATTGGCTCATGTGCTCAACGGGTAAAATCGATTATTCGCAGCCTTCCATCGGGATATAATCGAGATTTTCAGGACACAAAAGAACCACTGTTTACCGGAACAAAAACAGCATTATTGTCTGTTCGTATCATGAACCTTATGGTACAACGGCTCAAGGTGAACGAAGATGCTCTTCGTGCAGGGTGTGTGAGTGAAGTTTACGCAACCGACGAGGTTCTCAAGAGAATTGTCTCGGGTAGTTCGTTTAGAGATGTGTATCGAGAGGTGGGTATGAACCTAGATTCGGTAGCATCATACGATGCGGATCTGACTATTCGGAATCGGACAAGCGAAGGAACTACGGGAAACCTGGGGTTAGCTCATGTGCAAAAACTGACTGAAGACCTCGAACACGTGTGCACACAGAAAATTGCCACCCTCCTGGAGACCTATAAGGTGCTCGGAGGAGAGGCAGCAACAGAATTGGTCACGTGGTAGCTGCTAGAGAGCCCAGAGTACTCCGGCTGTTGTGGTGAAGAGCCCTAACAAAGCTATTGCAGGATCAGCTTCATACATAAAGCCGTCTGCCTCAGTTACTCCATATACCATAAGTGGAGAATTCAGATGCACATACAGCCCGTAATTCTTATTGGGAATCCAATATTCTCCCTTTATCGCAGGGCCGAGCATACCAAATGCACTGGTATTGAAATCGGTGAAAGCAAGTGTACTCACTCCAATTTTCAAGTCAAAATTCTCGCCAAGTGAAATTGGAAATGTTACATCGGCTGTTGCAACGAATATGGAGTCAAATAAACCGGTAAGTGCCCCTCCTAAATCAGCTATAGCATCAATGTAAGCTATTCCAAGTGGGTAGTTCACCCCTGCCTGTATTGCAATTGGCCCAAGGGGGATATCGATTACAGCACCTGTTGCAAGAAATCCTAATTGACCGCCTATTGCAAGTGACTCGTTCGCCCGTGCTGTGAGTGGAGTAGTAATCAGAAGCAGCACTATCAGCACCATTACAATCATGAGAAGTCGTTTCGTAAGCAATCCTCCTCAATTCCCTCAGACTTACACAGTCTTATGGAATAGTAATCGTTATGATAACAATTATATAACTATTAGAATGTACAATTGTTACAAGCGATAGGCTAGTCTTATTTCTGAGAGCCAAAATTGAGGTGCCACAATTGTACTTAGCTGCGTATGAGAGTTGAATTCTCATAAGCGAATGTGGTAGAGTACAGCCATGAGTATCGTCAAGCCACATAAACTGGGGATTATTGCTGGTCCCGGTTCAGAATATTTTGCTGGAAAAGTTGTTAAACACTTACGCCGGCTCTATTTGGATCGGTATCAAAAATTGAGTGCTGCTTTAGGTAAACGTCACAATATGACACCCGAGCAATTACTCGATATAGTCACACTGAATGACGATATGATCAGTAAGAAGATTCCGCGTGGGAGAAAACCCAAAACATATACCTGTCCTGACTTCGAAATACCGGTAAAATATACTCGATTTGCAAACGGTGAAGTGAAGGCTGAAATACTTCAGGCCGTTCGTGGGTTGCGCATGTTCATTGTATACGATATGTCCAACCATTATCCAATTAAGATTGCTGGGAGTGACGAACCGGTATCTGTCTCAATAAATGATCATCTCATGTTCCTGTTTACTACCGTGAACGCCTTAAAGAATGCCGGTGTTGAGAGTGTAACACTCGTGCTCCCTACCTATCCGTATGCAAGACAACATAAAAAAAGTGGAAGAGAGGCCCTTACAGCAGCGATGTTCGGCCGTATGTGTGAAAACATGGGGGTTGAACGCATTATCACCCTAGACATCCACTCACGTGAAATTGAGAACTGTTTCAACAATACCCACCTGGAAAATCTCCATGCCAGTTATCAGGCATTGATTAAACTCCATAAAATCATTGATTTCAGTGATCCTGATCTTGTAGTAGTAAGTCCCGATACCGGTGCGGTACAACGAAACAAATTTTATGCGGAGGCACTGCACAGACCCCTTGCCATGCTCTACAAAGAACGTGACTACTCAATCGTAAGCAAGGACGCAAAACACTCAAATATTAGAAGTATCAGCCTACTAGGTGATGTAAAAGGGAAAACGGTCCTCATGGCAGATGATATGATCGGAACTGGAGGAACGTTACTCATCGCAATGCGTGAGCTGCGGTCCCTTGGTGCGAAGAGAATTATCTGTCTGGTGAGTCTTCCATTCTTTAATGGAAATGCTCGGGATGAGTTTGATCAAGCCTATAAAGAGGGCGTATTCTACAGGATTATTGGAACGAATGCTGTGTTCCACGACAGATCACTCACCGATAAAGAGTGGTTTGTTCAGGCAGACGTCACCGAATTGTTTGCACGGGTTATTAGCAGATTGCACCATGGGCGGCCACTGAGTCCGCTGTTAGATAACAGGCAGTTTATCCACCGATTCGTGGATATGAGCCAGGCAAATCCGCAAGCTCCATCGCCGGGGAGCAAGGAAGTCTACCGAGACCGTTAAGGGACTCAGAGACTCTCCTCCTTCTCGGCTGGTCACCAAGCCCTGCACACATGTGACGGAGTCACGTGGTACTCAACAAAACAGGAGATGCACTATGCGGATGTCAGATAGAATTTCAGGATTTCAAGCTTCACCCATTAGAAGATTAGTTCCCTATGCGAACGATGCAAAACGACGAGGAATACATGTATTTCACCTCAATATTGGTCAGCCGGATATTGTAACACCGCCACATGTCATTGAGGCGGTCAGAAATTACAGCCCTAAAATTATAGCCTACGGACAGAGCGAGGGTGAACTCGAACTGCGCGAAGCTCTTCCCGGTTATTATAAAACCTTTGGTGTTGACGTTAATCCAGAGGATATCATGATTACCACCGGAGGCAGTGAAGCCATTCAGTTTGTCTTTATGACACTGTGTGATCCTGGTGATGAAATCATTGTACCCGAACCCTATTACACGAATGTCGGATCATTCGCACGTGGAGCGAGCGTAGTACTCAAACCGGTAACTTCACACATAGAAGATGGTTTCACCCTCCCGGATATTGACCACTTCAGGGCTCAAATTACTGAAAAGACGCGAGCTATATTGCTTTGCAGTCCCAATAATCCCACTGGACACATCTATACAGATGAAGAATTCCATCAAATTCTTGAATTGGTTAAAGAACACGATCTTTTCCTGATTGTTGATGAGGTCTATAGAGAATTCTGCTACGATTGCAAAGAATTCACCAGTGCACTTCGCTATACCGATTATGCCGACCGAGTGATTGTAGTTGATTCCTTCTCAAAGCGGTACAGTATGTGCGGTGCTCGTATTGGCGCTCTGGTGTGCAAAAATCATGCGGTACTTGATGGAGCTATGAAACTTGCTCAAGCACGACTCTGTCCGCCAGATATTGAACAGGTAGCAGCTTTAGCTGCTGTAAAGACACCACACGAGTACATAACCCGAGTGAAAGCTGAGTACCAGCTGCGAAGAGATTTTTTGGTAAAGGAACTTATGACTATTGACGGGGTATTCTGCAGTGAACCAAAGGGTGCTTTCTATTTAGTCGCTCGGTTGCCAGTTGAAGATACCGAAGATTTTTGCATATACCTGCTAAAAGACTTTCAGCATAACGGTCAAACAGTCATGCTCGCTCCAGCAGAAGGGTTTTATGTAACACCTAATCTTGGAAAGAATGAAGTGCGAATAGCATATGTGCTCAATACAACCGATTTGAAGCATGCGGTAGCCTGTCTACGTGCTGCACTTGACTCCTACCCAGGCACAGTACGATAGAAGGGTTTTGTTTGTGCTACTCACGGATGCTATCATGTGGTCGGGGATACGAAAACATGGTAGAATCTATTCTTAGCTCATGCAGAGATCAGATGCTTGGGGTTACTTTGCAGTAGGAAGGGTTGAGTATGAAAAATAGGATAAAACGGGTGCTTCGTCGCGGACTTATGATGGGTGCAGATGTCTTAATCCTCTATTGCTGTGCCCTGTTTGCCTCCTTCGCGGTAACTGCAAATTTACAAATTGTTTACACCAACTTCCCTGTCATATTAGGCATTATCATCATCCAGATTTGTGTGCTCCTGTTTTTTCGAGTGTACCATATTCGTTTAGTCGATAGTTCACTGGACCTTGTCATGCGTGGAGTAGGTGCTTTATTCTTATCTTCTGTAGGTGTGCTGGTACTGGTACTTCTAACGTTAAAGCAAGTCGATTTCGCATTCAGAATCAGTAGTGTATATGCAGCTTTTTCCATACTCGTGCTCTTAGGTTATAGAATTCTGTATCGTATTACATTCAG
>Ga0334901_1003404_pt1 | contig 12066 bp, 7 predicted proteins | sample GraSluR3_MG_3_FD_207216 | JGI IMG/M metagenome (GOLD analysis project Ga0334901, IMG submission 207216) | Sludge microbial communities from methane-producing bioreactor in Wageningen University, Netherlands - Granular Sludge_15_08-R3 | ecosystem: Engineered > Bioreactor > Anaerobic > Unclassified...
TGTATCATGCCATCGCTCAAAAAGATCGTGTCTTGAGCTTTGACGACTTCCGGCAGGAGAGGGAAGGTCACAGATATGCGCTTGTGATCCCCCAAAATGGTCTGGGTGGTGAGGATCAGATCCTCCTCCGGCTTGAGGTAGATGATCTCCTCTTTGAGCTTGCCGATCCTCATCTTGGGCCCCGGAAGATCGGCCATGATGGTGATCCGCCGTCCACACTCATGAGCAGCCTGCCTGAGCTTCTTGATGTTGTCAGCATGATAGGCAAAGTCTCCGTGGGAATAATTTAGCCGGGCTATATCCATGCCCGCTTCGATCAGAGCACGCATCTGGGGCAGGGTCTCGGTTGCAGGGCCGATCGTGCATACTATCTTGGATAGGTGTGAGCGTATCTTCATCCTCTCTCCTTATCAATTGCATGAGTCTTAGAGATAATATATGCAATTGCAACAAAAATACATCATGGAATCTTACCATGGAGCTGCTCAAAGCAGATCTGGGATTTAATGCACATTTTTGTTTGACAATATCATCTGCTCTGAGGATTATCGCCGCATTGGTGACGTGTCTCTTCATCTTGTCCCAGACACAGTGCCAAAAGTTCAGACCAAAGGAAACGCGATGGAACAAGACTTCTCTCTGCTCGAAGCAAGCATCGAAAAGTATCGGGGTAAGCCCGGTATCCTCATCCCCCTCTTACAAGAAGTTCAAGAAATCTTGGGTTATCTCTCCAAAGACGCCATGCGCTATATTGCCAAACGCATGGAGATCCCTGCGGCGGAGATCTATGGAGTGGCGACCTTTTACTCCATGTTCAAGCTCAGGCCCCAAGGTAAGCACATCATCCGCATCTGCAAAGGCACTGCCTGCCATGTTTCCGATGCAGACGGGATCAAGGAAGCCTTAAAAAATGCGCTGCAATTGGAGGGTGACCAAGACACTACTGTCGATATGAATTTTACATTGATGGAGGTGGCGTGTCTGGGCTGTTGCTCCCTGGCTCCGGTGATCATGATCGACGATACCACTTATGGTAAATTGAGCCCTGATGGCATCCCGAAGATCCTCGAGCGCTATGCTTTCGTGGAGGAATCATGAGCGAACTCACAGTAAAAGTAGGCCTGGCAAGTTGCGGAGTGGCAGCCGGGGCGATGGAAGTCTTTGAGACATTGGAAGGGCACCACAAGGGTGCCGGAGGTTTTAGATTGGGGCGCACTGCCTGCATCGGGATGTGCTTTGAAGAGCCGATCGTGGAATTCAGCGGCGGAGCTTTGGGCAAGATCAGCCTGGGCAAGGTGGATCCTGCCAAAGTGCTTGAGCACCTGCAGGACTATCAACAGGGCGTTCTGCCCAAGGCTAATATCATCTTGGCGGATCAAGCCGAGGGGAGTCACAACGAACTCCTTGCCGGTCAGACCCGGATCGTGCTTCGCAATTGCGGGGTGATTGACCCCAAGTCCATCGAGGATTATGAGGCTCATGGCGGCTATACGGCGCTGAAAAAAGCGCTGGCAATGCAGCCTGAGGAGATCGTGGAGGAAGTAAAAGCCTCCGGTCTGCGCGGCAGAGGTGGAGCGGGATTTTCCACCGGGCTGAAGTGGAGCTTTGCCCAAAAAGCCAAAGGCCCAAAGAAATATGTGGTTTGCAATGCGGACGAGGGAGATCCCGGCGCATTCATGGATCGCAGCACATTGGAAGGGGATCCCCACAATGTGATCGAAGGCATGATAATCGGTGCCTTTGCTATGGGCGCAGATGAAGGCTATATCTATTGCCGGGCGGAGTATCCCATGGCGATCCAGCATCTCATGATCGCCATTGAAAAAGCAGAAGCCAAAGGCTATCTGGGCAAAAATATCATGGGTAGCGGTTTCAATTTTGCCCTTCACATCAAAGAGGGCGCCGGAGCTTTCGTCTGCGGAGAAGAGACTGCCCTGATGCAATCTATCGAGGGTAAACGCGGCATGCCCACGATCCGGCCACCCTTCCCTGCCGAAAGCGGGCTTTGGGGCTGTCCCACCAATATCAACAACGTTGAGACTTGGGCAAATATCACCTGGATCATCAACCATGGTTCATCGGAGTTTCGCAAGATTGGTACCGAGAAATCCCCCGGCACCAAGGTCTTTGCCCTTGCCGGAAAGATCGCAGGCAGCGGACTCATCGAAGTGCCCATGGGCATCACCCTCAAAGATATCATCTACAAAGTAGGCGGTGGCATGAAGACCGATAAGCCCTTCAAGGCGGTGCAAATGGGCGGACCTTCTGGTGGCTGCATCCCGGCTTCCCTGCTTGATACCATCGTGGATTACGATTCCATCAACGCCACCGGGGCGATCATGGGTTCCGGGGGAATGGTGGTCATGGATAGCGGCACCTGCATGGTCGATGTTGCCAGGTTCTTCCTGAACTTTACCCAAAACGAATCCTGCGGGAAATGCACTTTTTGCCGCATTGGCACCAGGCGTATGCTTGAGATCCTGACCCGCATCACCGAGGGAAAAGGGACACCCGAAGATATCGGCAAGCTTGAAGACTTGGCAGCGAACATCATCAAAGGCTCTCTCTGTGGCTTGGGGCAGACTGCGCCCAACCCCGTGCTGACTACCCTGCGCTATTTTCGTGAGGAATATCTTGCTCACATCAATGAAAAGCGCTGTCCGGCCGGAGTCTGCACTTCCCTCTTACGTTATGAGGTGATTCCCGATAAATGCGTGGGATGCACTGCCTGTGCCCGCAAATGCCCGGTATCGTGCATATCCGGCAAGGTCAAGGAAGTCCACTATATAGATCAGGATAAATGTATCAAATGTGGCGCGTGCTATAGCGCCTGTAAGTTTGACGCCATCAATAAAGGATGAGATAGATGCTAGTAATTTTAAACGGAAAAAGTATAGAGGCCCCTGAAGATATCACGATCCTGGAGCTTGCCAAACGCGAAGGCATCCGGATCCCCACCCTGTGTCATGATGAAGAGCTAAATCCCTATGGATCATGTTGGGTATGCGCGGTCAAAGTGGAGGGCCGCAGAGGGTTTGTGACATCCTGCGGCACCAAACTGAGCCCCGGCATGGCGATCACTACCGATAGTGAGGAGATTCACTCTGCCCGCAAGATGGCGCTGGAACTGCTCATTAGCAATCACTATGCGGATTGTGAAGCACCCTGCAAAGTAGCGTGTCCCGATCACGTCGACGTCCAGAGCTATGTGTCGCTGATTGCAAACGGCAAATACCATGAAGCGGTGAAGGTGATCAAAGAGACTCTTCCCATGCCGCTTTCCATCGGTAGAGTTTGCCCCGCATTTTGTGAAGCAGAATGCCGCCGGCAGATCGTGGAAGAGCCGATCGCCATCCGCCAACTCAAGCGCTTTGCCGCAGATGAAGATCTCAATGATGTATGGCAATATACACCTGAGATAAAGGAAAAAACCGGGAAGAAGATCGCCATCATCGGCGGAGGCCCCAGCGGGCTCACTTGCGGATATTACCTGGGCATTGAGGGACACGATGTGGATCTCTTTGAAGCCGAAGATGCCTGCGGCGGATGGCTCCGCTACGGGATTCCCGAGTACCGCCTGCCCAAGGAGATTCTGGATCGTGAGATCGAACTGATGCAATCTACCGGGATGCAGATATACACGGGGAAGGCGCTGGGCAGAGATCTTTCCTTAAGTGAACTAAACCGGGATTACGACGCTGTCTATCTGGCGATTGGTGCGCAAAATGCAGTGCCCATGCCGGTTCCCGGGAGTGATCTTAAAGGCTGCTATCTGGGAGTAGACTTCCTCAAGGCACACGCCAAAGACAATGCCCCTGAGATCGGCAAGAAAGTCGCAATCGTGGGTGGGGGAAATACCGCCATAGATTGCGCCAGAACCTGCATCCGTCTGGGCGCGGAAGTTACCGTGATCTATCGCCGCACCAAAGCCGAAATGCCGGCAGAAGCCTTTGAAATTGAAGCGGCAGAACACGAAGGAGTAAGATTTCATTTCCTCTGTAACCCGATTGAGTATCTGGGTGCAGCTGGGAAACTAAGCGAAGTAAAGATCGAAAAGATGCGCCTAGGTGAGCCCGATAAGAGCGGAAGACGTCGCCCAGAACCCACCGGGGAACACTTTAGTGAGGATTTTGACAGCATCATTGCTGCCATCTCGCAAGTGCCGGAAGTCACTGCATTTGCCGATACAGACAACAAGATAGACGGGCAGATGCTGCAGATCTCCCGCTGGCAGACGGCCATCGTGGATCAAGACACCATGTTTTCGGGTCTTGGCAAGATCTTTGCCGGAGGAGACTTTCAGCGTGGTGCTGCCACTGCCATCGAAGCAATAGCAGATGGACGCAAGGCTGCAGAAGCGATCGATAACTGGCTCAATACCGGAAGCTTGCCCACAGCGCGCTTTGTCTTCGACGCCAAAAAAGCTAAAAAAGTGCAGGATGTATCGAGTGAAGAATACGAGATCTTTGCTCACGCTCCGCGCGCCAAGATGCCGGAGATCGCCCTGGAACAAGCCCGCAGCAGTTTCGAAGAAGTGGAACTTGGCTTTGAGGAAGCTCAGGCTCGGGCTGAAGCTGCCCGCTGTATTGAATGCGGCTGCCAGGTCAATGAAACTTGCTCATTGAGAGACTACTGCAGCGAATATAAGGTTGAAATGGATCGCTTTTTGGGCAGCATCTCCAAGCATCCCATCGATTACAGCCATCCCTTTATCGTCCGCGATTCAAACAAGTGCATCAATTGCGGACGCTGCATCCGCACTTGTGCCGAGATCCAAGGCGCCTCAGTCCTGGGCTTCATCTACCGCGGATTTTCCGCTGTGATGGCGCCAGAATTTGGTGAGTCTCTCACCCAGACCTCATGCGTATCTTGCGGTAAGTGCATAGATGTATGTCCTGTGGGAGCCTTGATCGAGCGCAATCTGCACTACAAGCTCAATCCTCACGCCAAGGATCAGTATCGCCAAAATTGCGGACTCTGCGGAGTGGGCTGTGATATCGTGGCCGAAACTCAGGGCTCGGAAGTGGTACGCATCTCAACACCGACTGATGAGGTAGGATTCAACGGTAAAAACCTCTGCTTCAAAGGCCGCTTTGGCTGGCAGTGTGAGAAAGAAAAGTTGAACCTGCCGCTCATCAAGATCGAAGACGAGTATCGAGAATGCTCCTGGAAAGAAGCTTTGGAAGTGATACAGACCAGATATAAGCTCGCAAAGAGTCATAGTCTGGAGATCACACCCCACGTGTCCTGCGAAGAAATGCTGATCGCAGAACGGATTGCATCCACAATGCAGGTTCCCCTTTCAGCAGATCCGGAGTACTTCAGTTTCTCGGATCAGTATTTGGATCTTAGTCCCAAGCTGGATGCCTATGCCCGTCTGGACGATTTTGATGCGTATGTAGTGGTAGGGGATCTCAATCGTACTCTGCTGAGCATGATTCGTCTTTCGCAGCGGGCAGGCAAGAAACTGATATTGGTCAATTATCCACAGGGAGCCCCATTTGAGCGCTTTGCAGATGAACTATATCCAGATCTGAGATCGTTGCCTTATGCAGATGACCAGCTCTATCTCTACAACCAAAACCGCATCAGCGAAGAACTGGCCTGCGAGATTTGGGAAAGAGCAGCCGCAAAACAGATTATGGTAACCACGGACTACATGAACCACTCCGGTTTCCTCCTGATGCAACCCTCGCCTACCAAGCTGGCTCATGTGGATTTTGCGCTATGTTTTGGCAAAAGTCCATCCCTAAATGCCGGGTTCAAGCTGGCGATCTCACCATATAAGACTGATGATAAATCGGCAGATATCATTCTGCCCGGACCCAATTTCTTGGAGATAGAGGCATCAGTATTAGGAGACAACGGCAAGCTCTCCCACTTCGTAAATCCGCAGAAATCCGCGGTTATGGGTGAGCTGCTCAGGCTCTTCTACATGATGGAGTGGATCTCTCCCGCCACGGCAGACATTCCGCATTGGAATGCCCTGGCTCAGGATCGCCTTGCCCAGTACGCTAAGTATCGTCCCTCGGAGTACCAGCATGCCAGCAATGTAAGACCAAGTAAACAAGTTATACCCTCTGATGCACCGATTGAAGAGTACATGAACCAGCTATATAAGTTGCGGGAGACACCCGTAAGATTCTAAATTCTGACAAGCCCTGCTGAATAGCGGGGCTTTTCTTTTGCCGAAATAATACTTTGCCGGGACTCACGGGCAGCTTATGATATCCTCATTAGAGATTTGCCTGCTGCTCATGACTATGGTTCATCAATGTGAAGTCTCAAGTTAGATCAGTATAAAGGAGCATATATGAATAAAAGAGAAATTGTCGCAATACTTTTGATTGTTATCGGGATCAGCTTGGCTGCCCGCAGCTACCAGCCCCCGTTTGAGCTGATTCCCTCAAACGCAAGACCGCCAATAAATCTGGAAGAAGTGCCTGATTCCGCCTTCGAGCCGGGTGTAGTGCGGATCAAGCTTCATCCAGAATACTCTGAGTATCTTAACCTTCTGGAAGCTCAGGCTGGAGAGATAGTGGATTTTGGCATAGCCGAGCTGGACGCCTTAAACCGCGAACTGCAAGTAAGTTCCATTCGCCAGTTGTTTTACTCAGAGGCCTTCGATCAGAAATTCCTCCCGCGTCATAGATTGTGGGGCTTTGATCTCTGGTTTGAGCTATCCTTTGAGCAAGAGAAGGATGTCAGGCAGATCGTTAAGCGATATTTTGAGCTCACTGATCTCATCTCATGGGCAGAGCCGGAATACCGGAAAAAGCTAAACTGGACACCCAATGATCCCATATTTAATGCGCAATGGCACTATCACAATACTGGGCAATCCGGAGGAACGCCAAATGCCGACATCGATCTCCCGGAAGCCTGGGATATCGAAAAAGGACATCCTAATGTACTCGTCGCGATCATTGATGGTGGCATCCAGATAGACCATCCAGATCTCTCTGCCAATGTCTGGAGCGGAGTGGGCTACAACTTTGTGAATTCTTCAACGACGATAATACCTCATGGCCACGGCACCCACGTCGCGGGAACAGTAGCCGCCACAAACAACAACGGCATCGGCCTGGCTGGCATTGCTGGCGGTTCTGGAACTGGCGATGGGGTTCGCATGATGTCTATGCAGGTCTTTACCGATGATAACGCCGGCGGATTTCACCTCGCCCCGATCTATGCTGCAGATAACGGTGCGGCCATCTCTCAAAACAGCTGGGGATACGAAAATTCCGGAGTCTACAATCAAGGAGATTTGGACGCAATTGATTACTTCAATACAAACGGTGGTGGCACGATCATGACCGGAGGCATCAGCATTTTTGCCGCTGGCAATGATAGCAGCTCGGACAACTGGTATCCCGCCTACTACAGCGGAGCATTCTCTGTGGCTGCTACAAATAATATGGATCAGCTGTCATACTATTCAAACTACGGCACCTGGGTGGATGTCTCAGCACCGGGGGGAGAGACCTCGCCGTACAGCGAAGGAGGAATAGCCAGCACCTATATTAATGATGGATATGTCTACATGCAAGGCACCTCCATGGCTTGTCCCCATGTATCCGGAGTGGCAGCTTTGGTGCTCTCAAAAGCGCATCGCAATCAAGTTTCCATCACTGCTGCAGAACTGGCGGACATCCTTCGTGACAGCGTCGATGACATCTCCGCCGCAAACCCATACAATTACCAACTCTTGGGCACGGGCAGGACCAATGCTCATCTTGCTCTTTCTGGGGAAGATCCTCCTCAGCCCCCGATCCTCATCACGGCGCCTCTGGATGGCAGCAGCCATGAAATTGGCGATGGGATACAGGTGATTGCCACAGTCTCGGCAAGCGCTGGAAATGTTTCGCGGGTGGATTTCCTTCTTGATGGTTCTACTCAAACGATGGACTGGTCTGCTCCGTATCAATGGAATTGGGGCACCATGGGATATGTGCCTGGGAGTTATGAGATTAAAGCAATAGCATACTCAAGCTTGGGAGCGTTTGAAGACATCATTACTGTTCAACTGGTAAATCCACCCGATGAAGGTTTTGAAAGCGGCGATTTTTCTGGTCAAGCTTGGAGTATTTCGGGCAATCAGCCTTGGCAGATTCAAAGCTCAGAAGTATATAGTGGCAGCTTTGCCGCGAAGTCTGGTGACATCACGCACAATCAATCTTCTACAGCCACTTTAACCCTGAATCTGGCGGAAGCCGGAGAGATCAGCTTTGCCGGCAAAGTATCCTCTGAGGATGGCTGGGATTTTCTCCAGTTTTATATAGACGGAATATTGCAAGATGAATGGTCTGGTGAGCTTGACTGGGGAATTGTAAGTTATCCAGTTTCTGCCGGGCTTAGAACCCTGAGCTGGAGCTACAGCAAGGATGGTTCAGTATCCAGTGGCAGTGATGCAGCTTGGCTGGATCACATTAGATTTCCTGCTTTGGCTCCTCCTCCCCAGATTCAGGTCAGCCCGTCTCAGATTCAAAGCAGCCTGATCTACTCCGAGGAGGTAGAAACTAGCTTCACAATCAGCAATACAGGTCTTGGCTCTCTCGAATACAGTATCCAGGCCCTAGATTTCGGAAACAATCCAGCACCCCTTTCACGCAGTATTGCCGGCAGTACTCTGGAATTTTTCCATCGAACGTACAGCCCAGGCGTTGAGATGGATCTCAATATTCTTGTCTACAATAACAGCACGGATGCGGAATGGTTGACGGATGTGGAAATCCAGTTTCCGCAAGGTGTGACGGTAAATAGTGCCAGCAACTTTGTGGGGGAATCATCGGGGACTATGGTTCCGGATCTTACCACAGGAGAAGCTATTACGATCAACTGGCATGGATCAGATACATCCGGCTATGGAGTTATTCATGGAAATGAATATGCGAGCGCGACAGTGAATCTTACATTTGCTCCCGATCTGAGCGGGAATCTGAGTTTCCCCTATCAAATTTATGGAGATGTCTATGGAGCTGAACCACATAGTGTGAGTGGCGAGATTACCATGCTGCATCAGTGGTTCGAGCTTAGTCCTCTATCCGGCAGTCTTGCTCCTGGGGGAAGCCAGCAGGTTAGTGTTCTGATTAGCGCAGTGGATCAAAGCTTGGGCAGCCACTATGGGGAGATCGTGATTGAATCAAATGACCCACAAACTCCATTTGTGTCGATCCCAATCATGCTGGAAGTAAGCCCATTATCCCCACAGGTTGTGATCAGCCAGCATATGAATGGTGTGCATCTCAGCTGGGATGCTGTCCCGGGTGCTACCAGCTATGAGATCTACCGCAGTGCCAGTCCCGCAGGAATATACACATTGCTTGGTTCCAGCTCAAGCCCAGAGTATACGGATTCTGGGCAGCTTGACAAAGCGTTCTACCAAGTCAAGGCAGTAGCGCGCTAGCAGATTTGAGCTGTTCCAATGTTAAAGCAGCTGGAGCTATGCCTGCAAAGGTATCTCCGGCTGCTTTATTCTGCACGCATCATCCGATGCTCAAACCCCTGCAATCAAAGGAATTGCCTGCCACGGAAATGGCTTCCCCGCTTCTCTCCCATTAGGCGACTACTCAAGTAGTGGGAAACAAGAGACTTAGAGATCTGATCCGAGTTAAGCTCAGATCCGCATATTCTTTGCTTGACAGATTGATGGATATGCTCTATCTTGAAGTATAAGGGGAAATTATAATGCACAACTACTTGGGAATTGATATCGGAGCCTCCAGTTTTAAATATGGTGTGGGAAACATGAAGACAGGTCTGCAAACCTTTGGCAGCATCCCCGTAACCCACAAGAATACTGAATCTTTCAGGGAGATCTTTGCCGAGATTATCTCGGAAGTTTCAGACTATGGAGTATCTGGCATCGGGATCGGTTGTCCGGGAACATTTCGTGCCAAGGACAAGGTGATAGTCGGCAAAAACCCCAATATCCCCTTTTTAAAAGATATCTCTCCCGCAGAGTTATTGCCCAAAGGCATGAATCTACCCGTGTGGGTCGATAACGACGCCAATCTGATGGCATTGGCAGAAGCTGAGCTGGCAGGCGTGGACTCTTGCGTTGGGATCACCATCGGTAGCGGGATCGGCTGTGGAATTGTCCACGAAAGCAAGATTTATCATGGAGCCAGTGGTTTCGCCGGTGAGCTTGGGCATATCATCATGGTTGAAGGCGGAGAGCCTTGCAGCTGCGGTCAGCACGGTTGCCTGGAAGCATATAGCTCCGTGGATGGAATCTTCAGAAGACTGCGCAGCCTGGACTCTGAATATGCGGATCTTAGCCTGCCGGATCTCATCTTTCATCGCAAGGATGCTGCCGAGATTGATCGCATTATCAGCGAAGCTGAAGATAAGCTGATCCTTGCTTTGGTGAATATGGCTGCGATTCTGGATCCTGGATTGATCGTGCTGGGCGGAGGAGGCATGGACTTGGGTTTATTCAATCTGGACCGCATCAATTTCCAGATCCAAAGCAAGCTGCCCAAAGCTCATGCAGAGCAGATCCAATGTGTCCTGGCGGATAATGGAAACCGCGCCGGAGTCTTGGGTGGAATCATTCTTTGTGAAAGAAATCTGAGATAGGAACAAATATTGCACGCTAAGAAACTGCTAAATAGAAGAATGTGAGGAAATCATGAAAAAAAGAGCCCTGATACTTACCGGCATTATGCTGTTGTTTGCTGTTGCTCTTATAGCTGAAAGCAAAAGCAATCTGATGTATTTTGAAGTGGGACCCAATCCCATGGACGAAAAATGTATGATTGAATTGGGCTTTGCCGAAGATACCGGCATTGTTTTGACCATCGAGACTCTTCGTGGAGAGGTGATTCGTACCATATATAGCGGAGACGTAGGCAAGCATCAAATTTTTTACTGGGAACGTGATGACGCCCATGGCAACTGGGTATCTGCTGGAACCTATGAAGTAGTGGTGAACTACCAAAGCCGCTACACTTCCACAAAGAAGACCTTGATATTGAAGTAAACAAGATTGACACCCTCAAAGATGTCTCTAAAAAGCGAAAAAAAGTCCGCTACGGGCTTTTTTTTGTTCGCTGCAGCCACATTGCAGGAGGCCTTTAGAGTAAAATCCAACCGCCATGTGAGCTCGATGGTAGTTCTCAGGCAGATACTCTTTACCGGTTATGAAGCCTTGCCTTTGATCAGTTTTCTGGCTTTGGCGATTGGCGGACTGGTAATTCTGCAAGGAACAAACTTGCTCACCGGATTTGGACAGGGGATCTGGGTGCATATGGTCTTGGTAACCGTTGTTGTAAACGAGTTATCCGGGATCCTCACTGCCCTGGTCGTGGTCGCCCGCAGTGGCACAGCTATATCCACGGAGCTGGGCAACATGAGAGTGCGCCGGGAGATCGATCTGATCGAATCTTTCGGAATCTCTCCCATCGGCTATCTGGTGGTATCGCGTATTTTTGGCGTGGTGGTGGCCATGGTAATCCTGGTCTTGTATTTCAATCTGATTGCGGTGCTTGGCGGCTGGCTCTTTTCCCGCATGTTCAGCCCTCTGGAATTCCGCGCTTTCATGAATGATTTTCTCTCGGTCTTAAAGATCTCCCATGTGATATCTGGCATCATCAAATCCATTTGTTTTGGAGTGATCATCTCATTGGTTTCTACCTACCATGGGATGCAGGTGGGGCATGCCAGTACCGAGGTTCCCCAACGCACGATCAAAGCCGTGGTGATCTCGATCTTTGCCGTAATCCTCAGTGACATGCTCATCACATGGCTGTTTTGGGTGTTCAGATGATAGTACGTTTCGATAAGGTTTCCAGCCACGGAGGTTTGCGGGATATCAGTCTGAGTTTGGATCTGAATCGGGTTACCCGGATCTACGATCCTTCAGGCAATCTCGGGGGGAAGATTCTGGCTGCGATTGCAGGTCTGGATGAGATTTATGAAGGCGAGATCTACTTTGACACACAGCCTTTGGAGACTTTCATCAAGGATGGTCCTCAGATTCGCAAGCTTGGCTATGTCTTTGATGAGGGGATCATGCTATCCAACCTCTCATTAAAGGAAAATCTCTTTTTGCCCTTGCGATGG
>Ga0334901_1003407_pt1 | contig 12052 bp, 10 predicted proteins | sample GraSluR3_MG_3_FD_207216 | JGI IMG/M metagenome (GOLD analysis project Ga0334901, IMG submission 207216) | Sludge microbial communities from methane-producing bioreactor in Wageningen University, Netherlands - Granular Sludge_15_08-R3 | ecosystem: Engineered > Bioreactor > Anaerobic >...
GCCGTCCGCGGTGTTTTCCAGACGGGACTGCAGTTCGCGGTATTGCACCATGGTTTCGTGATATAAGGTGGTTACGTCCCGGCTTTCGTCCTGCCGGTCAAATACCGCTCCCAACCTGCCCAGCTGCGCCAGTAATCCGGAGGCGCCGCCCGCAGGTGCGGTAATCCTGACCACCACGACTTTTTTGCCGGCGCTCTGTTCGGGGAAGACTTCGGTCTGCGCCCCGGCCGCCGCCGCCAGGGACACCGCCTGGTCTTTAGCTTTTTCCGGTTCGGCGGCGGTCACTTTCAAAAGCGTGCTGTTGACAGCTATTTTGCTGCTCACGAAAGCCCGCGTTTCTTCCGGGGCGGAGCTTCCGTTTCCGGCGGGGTTGATGCCCGTGGCCGGGTTGGTATCCCCGGAATCAGCTTGCGCTGCTTCATTGCCGCTGCCGGTTTCAGCAGCGGGACCGGCTTGCGTTTCACTGCCGGCGTCACCGGTACCTGCCGGCGCGTTTCCGGAAGTATCTGCTCCGGGAGGCTCACCCGCGGTGCCGCTGCCCTCCGGCGTTTGCAAACCGCCTTCAGGCGTTTCGCCCGGGCCGGCTATTCCCCCGTCCGGGTTTTCCACTCCCGCCGGCGGTGTCTGGTAGCCAACCGTTTTCCCGCCGTCCCCGGCCAGCTGCAGCCCGGTATGAATACCCAGTGAGCTTCCGGCAATCAGCAATGCGGCTGCCGCGGCGGCCGCCGCCGTACGCCAGGACGCGGGCAAGCGGGCTAAAAGCGGCTTCTTGTGCCCGTCCCGCAGTTTTTCCGTCACCGCCGCCGCCAGTCCGGGCGGCGCCGGTACTTCTTCCCGGCCGAGCTCCCGCAGCGCCCCGGAAACCCGCTTCTGCAGCGCCAGCGCGCGCGCGCACTCCGCGCACCCCGCCGCGTGCCGCTCCAGCGCGGCCGCGTCGGTTTCCGCCAGCTCCCCGTCCGGGTAGAGCGCTATTAAAAATAATGCTTCGCGGCATTCCATCAGTTTTCACCTTCTTCTGCTGCCCGCGGGCAATTCCTCGCCGGCGTCCCGCGCCAGCACCGTCATTGCCCGCCGCATGCTCTCGCGCGCCCGGTTGATCCGGGACTTCACCGTCCCCAGGGAGCAGCCCAGCAGGCGCGCAATTTCTTCGTAACTGTAACCGTGGATCTCCCGCAGCACCAGCACCTCCCGGTGCTCGCCGGACAATTCGCCCAGCGCCGCCCGCACCAGCGCGCGGAACTCTTTTTCTTCCAGCGCCTCCAGCGGGTTGCCGCCTTCCGCCGCCACTTCGCGCCTGATTGCGCCGCCTTCCGCGTTCCGGTACGGTTCGTCCAGGGACACTACCTGCCGCTTGCCGTTCTTGCGGCGAAAATTGAGGCACACGTTGACCGCGATACGGTGCAGCCAGGTGCCGAAGTCGGCCTCGCTGCGGAAACTGCCCAGCGCCCGGTAGGCCCTGATGAAGGACTCCTGGGCCAGGTCCTGGGCGTCGTCGCGGTTGCCCGACAGCTGCAGGCAGAGCGCGTAGACCCGGTTCTGGTGGATGCGTACCAGTTCTTCAAAGGCAAACAGGTCTTTATTCTTGGCTTTTTTAACCAGCAAACCGGTACCCTCATCCACGGGAAGTCCACTCCTTGCCAAATACTTAAAACCTCCCGTTTACCTTTTAGACACGGGCAGGCCGGAAAAAGTTCCGGCCCCGGAAAAAGATCCGCCGCCGGGAGGCGCTTAGAAAGTTTATGTTAAAGGAAAGTTTTTCTGGGTAAAAAAATTTAACCGCCCCGCAGTTATTATAAAAGGGCGGGCGGCAGGGTGTCAATTAAATCCCCGTTAAAAACCGGCCGGTGATGACTGGTAAAAAATTTTTGCCGCGGGGGAACTTTTGGGACCGGTTGGCTGTCTAACTAATCAGGTGGCAATCGAGGAAAAGACCTTCTGCGGGGCAGGAATTTGACTGTTTATGTAGAATATGTCTTTTGCCCGTTGCAATTGTGTTTCACACGCCAACGGCTGGAAAACGCGGCGGGGCCTGCGGCCCGGGCGCCGCAGTTGCGCGCGGAGCAACCTTGACAAGGGGGGATGCGGGAAAATTTACACGCCTTATATAAGAGCCGCCGTAAATAACGGCCGGTTCCGGTGAACCAAAAAACAACTTTTAGGAGGGAAACAAGTGATATTAAGGAGAAACAAGAAGATTATCTCGATTCTCGTCACGCTGTCTTTCTTGCTGACCTTGCTGGTGCCCATGTCGACAGCGTTTGCCGCAACGAATAACTTTGCCGAAACCACGCCCTGGGTGCAGGACGGTGAGGATAAAGAGCTCGGCACGCTGGTAATCAGTGAGGATGAGGATCTGGGTACTAAATTCAGGAAAGGCGATGTTGTCACCATCTTCCTGCCCGAAGGGGTGGAGTACAGCACTCCCCCGAGCGTAGCTGAAGGTGTTTATTATGTAGATTCTGACGATATTGAGTTGACTGTCATTGCCGGTGCGGATAATTATGTATCTTTTGAAATAACAGCGGATGGAAGTGGCAATGATAAAATTAAGGTATATTTCGGTGCGGATGGAAAAGCCAGCACGGTAGACATCGATAGCGGCGTTACCGGCGATATCGACGTTGAAATTAGCGCTGCCGGCACAACCGTCACTTCCGAGTTTGTCACCGTAGCGCGTATTGTGGAAGGCGACACCACTACCACCATTTCCTCGGTGAAAACAATTGGTCTCGGCGCAGTTGGTGCGATCGGAACCATACGCATTCAAGAAAACGCGGCCGGGGTTCTGAAGGCTAATGATGATTACATTAAACTGGTACTGCCCAGCAGCAAGTACGAGTGGGTAAAAGGTGATAGCGAAGTAAGCAGTGCCAATTTAAATAAAGATGGAAATGAACCAGCAGTTGAATTTGTAGATGATAGCTTCGGTACTAGAACTTTGGAAATCAAAGTGAATGATACCAGCAGCAGCCAGCCCGGCTTTATCACCCTCAGCGGGTTGGAAATTGATGTCGATGATAGTGCAAAAGAAGAAGAAGAAGTGGAAGTGACCATCAAGGGCAACGAAGTGACCGAAGAGGACATCGTTGTCGCGAAGACCGGGGATTTTGGTTTTGACGTTTATGTCGACGGCGACGTGGAAACCATCATCGCGGGCAGGACCGGCGAAGAACTGCCCACCATCGTTATTGATGAAGTGGTAGCGGACAGCTGGATTGCTGGAAGAACCGTGAAATTTGAACTGCCTTCCTGGGCGGAGTTCGCAAACCAACCTAGTGATAATGATGTATTTGATGGTGCGCCTAAACTAAATAGTAAAAAAGATGAGCTTAGATACACTGTAAAAGATGGTGCTAGTGACGAAGCAGAACTAGACTTTGAGGTTAAAATTGACGCCGACGCTCCCGAGGGCGACCTGGTGCTTAAGATTTCCGGCAGCGCCGGTGTGGAAGACGAACTGGTGGTTGCTGAAATCGTGAAGCCTTTCAGTATTACTGCGGGCAAGCCGGGCATCACCATTGGTGAAAGAAACCAGCAGCTCGGTGACATTATCCTCACCGAAGCTGAAGACGGGGCGCTGGAAGAAGATATCTGGGTAGTCTTTGAAGCCCCGGCCGGGATAACCTTTGCGGACACCCCGGCGGTGGAAGTAACGGACGGCGACCTTGAGGTCGACGACGAAGACGCGAGAAAAGAGTATTTTGCCTTCCGGATTGACGAGGAAAGCAACAAGGAAGCCGGCACCATCGAAATTAGCGGTATTGAGTTCGACGTGGACCGCACTCTTCCCGCCGGCGACATCGCATTTGATGTCTATTTGATAGCAAGTGAAATTGAGGAAGACGACGGCGATATTATTGAGACTAAAGACATTTACGACATCGAAGACAACGAGAAGTATTTGGAAAAAGTAACCAGCGTAGTGGTGGGCACTATTGTGGCCGAAGGCAAGAGTAAAGCCGAATTCGTTATTGGTGAAACCACCTACACTTTAAACGGTGAGGAGCAGACCATGGATGTGGCCCCGTACATTAAGAACGACCGCACTTACATGCCGGTCAGGTTCGTGGCCTACGCCGCCGGTATCTCCGACGACAACATCATGTGGAACCAGGCCGAGCAGAGCGTGGTCATGATCAAGGGCGACCGCGTGGTCAAGATGTTCATCGGCAGCAACACCATGCTGATTAACGGCGTTGAGTTCGTCATGGACGTTGCTCCGGAACTGGTGGATCCCGGCCGCACCATGCTGCCGGTCCGCTGGGTAGCCCAGGCCCTCGGCTGTTCGGTCGAGTGGGATGAAGCCACCCGGACCGTAACCGTTAACTAACCGGTTGGCGGGTTGATTTGAAGTAGTTGTTGGAAGCCCAGATCCTGCGGGACTGGGCTTCCATATCTAACAGGCCGCCGGGAAGTGCGGCCAAATATTTAAGAAAGGGGGGTGTCAATGTGTTCAAACGTGGATTATCCGTGCTATTGGCGCTTTCCTTTGCATTGGTGTTTTATACTGCCCCGGCCCTGGCCGCCGGGGAGGAAGCTGACGGGTTGAGCCTGGACCAGGCCGTAAAAATGGCCCTGGAAAGGAACCGGGCCCTCAAAATCCAGAGACTTGCGGTCGATAAGTCGACCGAGCAGCTTGATGACCTCAGGGACACGATCAAGCACGTGCCCGCGACCGGCGTGTATATCCCGGAAGTGTCCGCTGTCTGGAGCGGGTTTCTCCAGGCGCGGGCCGGCGAGCGCATCGCCCAAAAGGAATTTGAATACGCGCTGCAGCAAACGGTGGTGGACGTGAAAGAAAAATACTATGCGGTTTTGAGCCATGCCAGGCAGGTGGAGCTTGCGGAAACTGATCTGATGATAGCGCGCACCAAAATGAACCACGCCCGGTTGAAATACCGGTTGGGGATGCTTACCCAGGCGGAGCTTTTGGGAATGGAGACGCAGTTGAAGAACGCGCAGAGCAGCCTGGTGACGGCGCAAAACGACCTCGACCAAAGCTATACGGAGCTTGCCATGTTGACCGGGTTGAACGAAAATGACCGGCCGGAACTGAAAGACGAGACGGTTTTTGAGGAGGCGCAGTTCACCTCGCTGGATGCGGTGCTTGCCCGGGCGCTTTCGCAGAACCACAGCGTGTGGGCGGCGGAGCAGGCGGCTTTGGTTGCAAAGAGGGTTAGAGAACACGCCGCCAATTACGAGGTCGGCGCCATCGAAGCAAAGATCAAGGATATTGAAGCCGGCAGCGCCAGGGAGCAGGTGCGGGCGCAGGTAAAGTTGCTTTACCTGACGCTGCAGGGGTTGGAAAAAGCTCATGCCACCCTGGAGCAAAAGGTGGCGGTGTGCGAGGAAGCGCTGCGTGTAGCCAGGATTCAACAAGAAGTGGGCCTGGCCACCGTCCTGCAGGTGCAGGAGGCGGAGGCGGCCTGTAATGAAGCGGTAAAAGATTTGCGGCAGCTGGTGTACAGTTACGACCAGGCCAAGTCGCAGCTGGAAATACTGACCGGTAAAGATATCATTCCGGCATAGCAGCGGTGGTTTTTTACCCGGGTCAGGGAAAGATATGCCTAACAGCCGTATCCGGAACGGGGCGGCTGTTTTTTTATAACCGGCAATCCTTGACATGGGCGGCAGCCGGACATTATACTTAATCTATTAAAACATTTAAAAGATTAAGTGGTGGTGGGCCGTGGAGCATAAAAAAATAGAGCATTACTTCTCCCGCCTGGAGGAAGTGTTTATGGAAATGAGCCGGCGGCTGCACGTCGAGCTGGCCGGGCAGATGGTCGCGGGCATTACCGGGAGCCAGTTCCTGGTTTTGAAGATCATCAGCGGCCGGGGCCGGGTGACGGTTTCCGGGGTGGCGGACGGGCTGGGCGTTTCCCTCAGCGCCATAACCGCCCTGGCGGACCGGCTGGTCAAGGCCGGGCTGGTGGTCAGGTCACGCGATGAAAATGACCGGCGGCTGGCCTGGCTGGAAGTGACGGAGCGGGGCCGGGAAGTTTTTAACCGCTGCAACGAGGGCCGGAAAAAGGTGGGCACGAAGTATTTCGGCCGGCTGGGCGAAGCGGACTTACGGAAACTGATTGAAATTTACGAGAAACTACTGTCTTTTATGCGGGCGGAGAACGCGGGAGAAAAAGCAGGCCGGTAACTTGTTTTTGGTTGATGCGGCTTCCTGCGGCCGGTTTGCACACTGATATTAATACTGTAAAACATGCTATTAATACTATTAATATGGAATTAAAGGGCGGTATAAAAGTAGATGGCGGAAAACAATCCTGCGCCGGCAGCGGCAGCGGCCAAAGGAAAAGGCCTGAGAAAAAGGACCATTATTTTGCTGGTCCTCGCGGCCATGATTTTTACCCTGGCCGCGGTGGCCTTGTTTTACTGGTATCAAAGCGCGCATTACGTGGCTACCGGAGACGCGCGGGTGGACGGGGTTATCGTCAAGGTCACCCCCCGGATATCGGGCCGGATCCTGGAAATGTACGTCGAGGAAGGGGACGTGGTAAAAGAAGGGGATTTCATTGCCCGCCAGGACACTATAAACCTGCCTGCCGGTACCGGCATGGACCTGGCGGTAGTCAAGGCGCCCACCGGCGGCACGGTAATCAAAAAGACCGCCCATGCCGGTGAAATGGGGGTGCCGGGCCAGGCCGTGGCCATGGTGGCCGACCTGGAGGAGCTTTACATAACGGCGAATATCGAAGAAACAAAAATCTATAAGGTCAAGCCGGGCCAGAAAGTGGAGTTCAGTATCGACGGCATTCCCGGGGTGAAGTTTGCCGGGTGGGTGGAGTCTGTCGGGGAAGCCACCTTGTCGACCTTTTCCCTGCTGCCGGCCCTGAACAGCAGCGGCAGCTTTACCAAGGTGGTGCAGCGCATCCCGGTAAAAATCGGGATTGCGGACTACCGGGGACAGCGCCTGCTCCCGGGCATGAACGCCGGGGTGCGGATAATCTTAAAAGACCGTTGACGGTCACCCAATTATCTTATCATGAGACGTTAATATTTTCACCGGTTTGCGGGGCCGGTGTTTGTTTTTACCTTTGAGTAGGTTGTTGACGAAGTAATCAATTTTGCTTTTCCAAAAATTAGACAAATTTCTTAATATCCTGCTTGACGGGTTAAATTTGTGGTAGAATAGTCGTGAATATATTGACTGCATTTCAAAAAGACAGGCCGGGGAATTACCAAATGAAGGTGCATTTGCTCGGGGCGTCTGTCGACGCGCTGACCATGGAAGAAACGGCCGGGCGGGTGGCGGGCTTTATTGAAAGCGGCCGGCCGCACCGGATCATAACTTTAAATCCCGAGTTTTTATACCGCGCGCAAGCGGACCGCCGTTTGCTGGAACTGGTGCACCGGGCCGACCTGGTGACGCCGGACGGGGTGGGGATCGTCTGGGCCTGCCGGATGGCGGGCAATCCGGTGCCGGAACGGGTAAGCGGTATCGACCTGATGCGGCGCCTGCTGGAAATGGCCGCCGGCGCCGGGTGGCGTGTTTTTTTGCTGGGCGCGGCGCCGGGAGTGGCGGAAGAGGCGGTCGCCGGGCTTGTCCGGTGCTTTCCGGGCCTGCGGGTGGCCGGTTGCCACCACGGTTATTTTAGGGAGGCGGAAAGCGCCGCGGTGGCCCGGATGATCCGGGACGCCCGCGCGCAGCTGGTTTTTGCCGGCATGGGCGCCCCCCGGCAGGAAATGTGGCTGGACCGGTATCTGGAAGCAACGGGAGCCGCCGCCGCCCTGGGGGTGGGCGGCAGTTTTGACGTTCTCGCGGGCAGGGTGCAAAGGGCCCCCGCCTGGGTGCAGCGCCTGCACCTGGAATGGCTGGCGCGTCTGCTGCAGGAGCCGTCACGCTGGCGCCGGCAGGCGGTGTTGCCCCTTTTTGCCTGGCTGGTGCTCAAGAAATACAAGTTGAAGCTATTTTAACGCGGGATTTCTGCAATCGGGAGAACTGACCATGCCAAAAGTCGTTATTTCGGGTTACTACGGTTTTTATAACAGCGGTGACGAGGCGATTCTGCACGCCATGCTCCCGGCGCTGCGGGAGGCGGTGCCCGGCCTGGAGGCCACGGTGCTTTCCGGGGACCCGGCCTATACCGCCCGCGAATTCGGGGTGCGTTCCGTCGTCCGGGATAACCCGGTAACGGTGTTCCGGGCCCTGCGGGAAACCGACCTGCTGATCAGCGGCGGCGGCGGGCTGTTGCAGGATGTCACCAGCCCCAAAAGCATCATCTACTACCTGGGCGTCGTGACCATGGCCCTGCTGCTGAACAAACCGGTGTTTTTTTACGCCCAGGGTATCGGGCCCGTGAACACGCGCCTGGGCAGGACGCTGGTGCGCCTGGTGGCCAACCGCGTGGACGCGATTACGGTACGCGACCGCGATTCCCAGCGCGAGCTTGCCGCGCTGGGGGTGACGCGCCCGCCGGTGCGCGTGACGGCCGACCCGGCCCTGGGGCTGGAGCCGGCCCAGATCGACCGCGTGCGGGGGAGAGCGGTTCTCTCCGCGCTGGGGCTGGACGGCGGCCGGCCGGTGGCCGGTATCTCGGTGCGGCCCTGGAAGGGACAGGACGGCTACGTGGAAGCGGTGGCCGGGGCGGCGGACGACCTGGCCCGGGACGGGTGGCAGGTGCTGCTGGTGCCCATGCATTTTCCGGATGACGATGTGACCTGCCGGGCGGTGGCCGCGCGGATGAAAGCCGGGGCTTTTGTTTTGGGGCGCGGGGCTGATTACCAGGACCTGCTGGCCGTTACCGCCAACCTCGGGCTGGCGGTGGGTATGCGGCTGCACTTTCTTATTTTCAGCGCTATTTCGGGCGTGCCCCTGGTGGGGATTCCTTACGATCCCAAGGTAAACCTTTTTTTGCGGGCGGTCGGACTGCCGCCGGGCTTGAGCGCCGAGGGGCTGAATTACGGCGACCTGTCCGCCGCCATCAGCAGGGTGCTGGCCGACCGGGAAAGGATCAGCGCCGGTATCCGGGAAAAAGTGGCGCTGCTGCGCGGGGAAGCGAAAAAAAATGCCGTGCTGGCGGCTGAACTTTTTGCGCCGGTTTGACGTCTAAAGGTATAAGCAGATTATTTCCGTCATTTTAGCGCCGTTATGCTTGTGCGGGGCGGGAATATTTCACCAGGGTTTGCCTGCAGGAATAAAACGGGCGATGTCGAAATACACGCCGGGGAGGAGTAATTTTATGCCTGTTAAGAAAAAAACTAAAACGCTGTTAATAGCTATTTTTGCCGTGGCACTTTTGTTTTTGGGTTACACGGCCTTTGCCGCCGGGACCAACGGTGCGCCGGGCGGGAGCGAAGACCCGCTGGTGGCCCGGAGTTACGTGGACTGGAAAGTGGTCGAACTGGAGGCCGGCCAGGTGCTGGAGGGAAAAGCCAGTGCGGAGTTTATCCTCAGGCGCGGCCAGGCGGAAGTCGTTGACACTTCCGGGGACGGCATTCCCGACCTCACCGCGGGCGTGGACATTTTTGCGGGAGACCGGGTGCCGCAAAACCATTTGCTGCTTATTCCCAGGGAAGACGGGCGGGGCATTAAAGCGTTGTCCGGCGGCGTCTGGGTTATGTACCGGGGCGCGGCCGGGGTGTGGTAGGTGTAGGTGAAGAGGCTGGAGCGAGGTGAATTGTTGTGAGGACCAAAAGACGCCGCAAACTGAAGCGCAAAACGCCTTTTATCGTTACCTGTTTATTGTTGCTGGTGCTGCTGGCCGGCGGCGGCATGCTGGTGAAGAGCGTGTTTTTCCCGGGCGGCTCCGGCGGGGGCGGTGCGTCCGTGTCCGATGCGGGGGAGGAAGCCGGGCTGGAGGAGCGCTTGAACGTGCTGCTGCTGGGTATAGACGCCCGGAGCGGTGAGACCAGGGCCCGGTCCGATACCATGATCCTGGCCAGCGTCGACCCGGAAAGCAAGCAGATGTGCCTGCTTTCCATCCCGCGGGATACCGGGGTCAGCATTCCCGGGCACGGCTGGGATAAGATCAACGGCGCAACCGTTTACGGCGGACCGGAACTTGCCTTGAAAGCGGTTTCCAACCTGCTGGGAACCACGGTTAAATATTACGTGATGACCAACTTCAGCGGATTTAAGGATGTGGTCGATACCCTCGGCGGGGTTACCCTGAACGTGGAACAAAATATGTACCACTGGGACCCGGAGGACGGGGGTGCCTACGGGATTAACCTGAAAAAGGGCCTGCAGCGCCTTGACGGGGATGAAGCCCTGCAGTTTGTGCGTTACCGGAAGTACGATATGGCAGACATCGACCGTGTTAAGAACCAGCAAAAGTTCCTGGCGGCGCTGGCCGGTGAGGTTTTGCAGCCGGGTACCCTTCCCAAGCTGCCCAAGCTGGTGCCGGTAATCAACCGTTATGTGGACACCAACCTGGGGTTGAGTGATTTGTACACGCTGGCCGCGGCTGCGCGCAACCTGACGGACGGGGATATTGTCACCCAGACTTTGCCCGGGCGGCCGGTAACAGTGAACGGGCTCAGCTACTGGGGGGTTAACCCGTCGGAAGCCAGGCAGACGCTGGCGCAGCTTTTCAAGGGGGAAGCCTTAACTCAGGTCGTGCTGGCCACCCCCTTAGACCTTAGTTACCTCCCCCGGAGCGCGGTGCTCGGGCCGGTGGAGGCGGATGCAGGGCAGGATGAGCTTGATGAGCCGGAAGAACAAGATCCGGATACGGAAACAGAACCGGGTGAACCGGAACCGGAAACGGAAATGGAACCGGAAGAACCGGAAACGGATGAATCAGAACCGGGAACGGAGCCGGTGGAGAACGAACCCGGAGCAGAGCCGGACGAACCCGGGACTGAAACCGGGCCGGGAGCAGAATCAGGGGTACCGGAACCGGGTGCGGATGAGGAAGGTTCCAGTGCGGATGAGGAAGGTTCCAATGACTCAAGCGTATCAGAAACCTCAGACGGAACCCCCGGCGACACAACCGTGATTATAACCCCCGTGGACGATAGCGGTCATGACGGCGACGGCGAGACCGGATTCGTTCTCGACAGTACTTTTGAAAATGAATAAGCAAAGACGTGACAGGGGGACGGTTCTTTTGAACCGTCCCCCTGTCACACTTTGTCACGCTTATTTTATGGTGACGCCGTAAATGATGCCGGAGGAGGTGACCAGGTTGGTCTTGACGGAAATCTCGGCGCCGGTTTTGATTTCCTTGTTGCCGATGGTGATGTTGTTGTCGGTGATAATGGCGGGAGCATGCGCGGTGACGATCACGTTGTATTTTTCCGGCACATCCGCCAGCACTATTTTACCGTCCAGGGTGGGCACGGCTTCTTGATAGGGCAGTACCTCGGTGTTTACAATCGTACCCAGCAAAATGTTGGTATCGACGTCCCGCACCGTCAGACCTTCTTGAAAGCCTTCCACGGTGGGCTGACGCACTTCCTCGATTAAAACCTTGAATTCAATCTCGCCGTTTTGCGCGGCCAGGCCCCGGTTGACGAAAAAAAGTTTGTATACTCCCGCCGCCAGCAGGGTCACGACCAGGCAGACTATGATTGCATCGACAAAGTTAAACCCCGTTTTTCTCTTTTCAATTTTATCCGGCATCAAATTCATTCCTTTCGTGGTCAGGTGATGACTGGTAAAGTTTATGGAGTACCAGCAGAACTGCCGCCAGCAACCAGATTAATACGGCCAGTTTGTAGTACCAGAGGAAGTAGTCCACCAGCGAGTGTACTAAAAATCCTGCCCCGGCCCCCATGATGCCGGCGTTCAGATTGCGGATGTAAGTACTTCCCGCCGCGCGCAGCTTGATTCCCAGGCGCAGCAGCACCAGAAACAGCCAGGCGCCGGCCGCCAGGCCAATTATACCAAACTCGCTGATTACCTGTAAATACAGGTTGTGTGCGTGGGGGACCGCGTTATTGTTGATCATGTGGGGGTAATATACCCGGGCAAATGCGTTGCGGCCCAGCCCTACCCCGGTGAACCAGTGCTCCTTGAGCAGAGCCAGAGTGGAAAGCCAGGTGTCGAGCCGGTAAGCGATGGAAGAGTCTTTTAAAGAGGTAATGGTGG
>Ga0334901_1003408_pt1 | contig 12046 bp, 6 predicted proteins | sample GraSluR3_MG_3_FD_207216 | JGI IMG/M metagenome (GOLD analysis project Ga0334901, IMG submission 207216) | Sludge microbial communities from methane-producing bioreactor in Wageningen University, Netherlands - Granular Sludge_15_08-R3 | ecosystem: Engineered > Bioreactor > Anaerobic > Unclassified...
AGGTTGTCTCGTGAGTTTGAATTGCTGGTTTGAACCAGCCTCGAATTGCTCAGCAATGGCTCCGTTTGTAACATGCCAGTTCACGAAACGAATGTAGTTCTGAATGTTTGGTTTCCCGTTCAGTGGGTAAGGGTAGTTATAGTCAGGCCAGTTACGATCTACTATCTTCACGAACGGGATGAGGTCGCCTACTTCAGAAATGCCTGTAAGGATATAGTCTCCCTTATCCGATTTTTTGTTGCTGAGTAGCACATTTCCCATATGGTCATCATGAAAGTGTGTCAGGAGCATATAATCCAGTTTTTTCTCCGACAAAGGACGCATCATTCGAACGATGTAACGGGATATCCACTCTCCGGCACTTCTAGTGCTGTCAGGCTTGAAGTTACGCTTGTCTGAGCCAGTCTCACCGGCATCAATCATCATCGTGGTTCCATCGGGCAGGATGGCAAACATACACTCCCCCCTGCCGGTATAGATGTGGTGGATGTCCAGATAGCCGTCAGCCCAATCCGGAAAAAGATCTCCGACCTTCACCTGTGCACTGGCTGCAGCGGTAACACAAACCCATAGCGTAACAGTCAATAATGGAAGCTTTCCTATTTTCATATTCATACATTCTTAATACCTGATACTTACCTTCCAACCTCTACTCTCTGCGATGCTTCTGTCACACATATTTTCCCCCGGATTGCCGCCAATAAAGATTTTACCCGCGACACCTCTATTGAAAGTGGTAAACAACGCGTTCAGCCCCTCGGCTGTTAATCTGTTGTCGGTGCAAACCGCGTAGTATAATGCCCTGTTTCTGCTGAAATCAAGCGACGTCAAACGATTTTCGTAACAATCCATCCTTTTCAGTTCGGTGTTCATTCGCAGATCCAAACGGGTCAGGAGGTTCTGCGAGCAATTCAACCTTGCCAATGCCCTGTTTTTGCTGACATCCATCTTCGTCAGTCTGTTGTTGTAACAATAGAGTTCCTTTATCAGTGGATTGTTTTCGAGGTTCAAATTTGTCAATTGGTTACCATTACACCATAACACTCTAAGCGCGAAATTGTTGCCCGTATCCAGCCATCTTAGTTGATTATTGCTGCAGTCCAGATAGGTCAACTCCCTGTTCTTGCTCACATCCAGAAAAGTAAGGTCGTTGCCCTTACAGTCCAGTGCTGTTATGTTCTCCCCATCGACAACGATGGCACGGGTTGATTTGCCCGGGTAGGTATGGTGATAAACATCACAACCTTCATTGCTCAGCGTGATCATCTCTTTATCAGATCCGTCGCCCCAATCGATTGTTGCCGTGCCACTTCCCGATAAACGAAAAGCAACGTGGCTACCGCTTTGTGTGGTCATATGGATCTTGCCGCGATTCTCCCTTATTTCCACAAACGATTCGGGGTACGATACCAAGAACATCTGTTCCCGACTGTGGGTAGGGGTCCAAATATCCAGGTCCCGACTGTTGTCGTATAACTTCAAGATCCAGGAATCAAATTTACGTTCTCCTTCATACAATTCAATCACACGAGCTCCCGATCCCAACTCTCCATAAACCTGGCGTCCGCTTGTCTGTCCGAATCCCAGACAAATATCGTGTAAGCAGCCGATGTAATTGTTGTTGTGATGGTGACCTGCAAATACGCCCATTACATCTTTACAGTCTTGTATTGCGGCAAATAAGTTAGAACGGCTATTGGGTGGAGAATTGAAAACTTCCGATTGAAATCCCACGGTGGTTTTTTTACCCACTACCTCATTATATTCCGGAAAAGGGATATGAAGGAACGCCAGCGCCGGGAGCGGTGTGCCTCCTTTTTGGAGGGTAAAAGCGGCACTCTTGTTCTCGTACCATTGAACCTGACTGTGATCTATCCACTCATAAACGCCCGAATGGTTTTCGGGAGGACGATTTGTCTGCGAAACATCGAATACATAACACAAGGCGGCGGTTTCTTGCGACTTTGACGATTGTATGGGCAGTACATAATTTCCTGTTCCTGCAATCTCTTCCGGGCCGCTTATGGTCAGGTTATAGGGTAACCCCGCAATGACATCTATGGTTTGCTGCTTGGTAAGTTCAAACTCTGCGTCATGATTTCCAAACATAGCCGCCCATGGAGTTTTTGCGTCAATCATCACCTGTGCTACTTTTAACCAGGCTTTTTTTCTGTTATCTGAACCTACAACATCGCCGGTAAGCATAACCAAATCAGGTTTTTCATGTTCAATAACCTTTTTCATCATCACCAATACACTATCCGAACGATAGGAGTCGTACTGCAGATGAATATCGGTAAACTGGACAATTTTGAACCTGGAATTAGAGTTGAATTTCAACCGGGGTTTGTTTTGTCCGTCGAGAGTAAGAAACGAAAGGATGATGAGACAGAAAGCAACATTTATTTTTTTCATTTTGCTGGATTGTTGTATTTAAAAATTGCTTTTTTTTTACATCTCTGGTTGCAGAAAGCTGATGATTTCGGTATTAACTATCTCAGGCAGCTCTTTATGCTTTTCCAGGATGATTTTGTAGGTCTCTTTCCGGTGGAATTGTAAGAGGTCACTTGGTTGATAGTAGGGTAAACTGCCCGGGATAACATAAAATGCCAATTCGGGAACGTAGATCGCCTCATCAACGAGCTCTTTTTCTGATGGTAAATCTGTGATCAGGAGTGATTTTTCAAAAGGCTGTTTGAATGCTGTGTAATGCAAAAAAGCTGCACTCGCATTTCCTTCAACCAATGCAAATATTTTCATTGATTTAAACCGGGTGTCGGTTTGAATAAATTGAATCAACAGATCAATTGCTTCAGCCTGTATTCCGACAATACTCTTGCCAACAAGATTTGCACCGAACAGGTAATTAAAACGAGTCTGTCCAATGGTGCTATCACCTGTATAGTCAGGATTATTCAATTCACCCCAACCAGGTAAGTCTGCCGAAATAACGATATAGCCTTGTTTGATCATCGTTTTGATCAGTTTACATTGCAAGAACTCCGCATTTCCTTCAGGTTTTAACCAAACCAATATTTTATCAGGATCAACACTTTCCATTCTTCCCGCATATACCGGTAAAACATAATCTTCAAGCTGGTTTTCAAGAAAATATTTTTCCACCACTATTTCATCACTGGGCACTTTTCCTGTAAACACCGATGAGGTTAAGTTGCGATCGAACCTAATTCCTGCAAGATGTGCTATTTGTTGTCTGATTTGATTGTCAGGTATCTGCCTTCTTTGGAAATAGGTTTTGTTCAGACTGGAGACAGTCTCTCCCTTTTTGGAAGATCCCACCTGCCCGGTATTTGTTGACCAGAGCGAAGCAGCAGGAAAAGGCTCGGTTTCTATATCTTCATTGTTTCCCGGCATATTTAGGAACTTTTGAAAAAAAGCATACATCGCCTTCCTGTTTTCAAGCGTTGATTCATGTCCACCATAATCTTCCACCATCGACATATTTTCTGGCAAACCAAATGCTGCATATGACTTTTTCACCTCTGAAAATGTTTCCCTTGTTCCCTGTATACTGAAATAATCGTGTGTAGTGGAGATGATGAGGGTCGGTTTTGGTGCTCTGGCATGGATAAAGTCAGCATGATCGATCCCTCTGGCAATTCCAAACCAGGGATTTTGTTCTGCATCCTGAGGTCCTATTGCCTGGAAAAGCCTTTTGAAATTTGTCACATAATTTTCGGGAGCGGCTGCCAGAATGCGATCGTCGCATGCTGCAATCATGGCTGCTTGGGTACCCCCTCCCGACCTGCCCGTAATACCGATTCGATCCCTATCCACCTCTTCGCGTGTGAAGAGATAATCCACTGCTCTTATGCCATCCCAAATGAAATAATCGCACAGTGAAGACCCGGCAAGCAACGTTTGAACCCCTGCATAGGCATGCTCCTGTGTTGAACTACCTATGATTGATTTTCCTGACTCCAGATCAGGATATTGTAGGCGTTCCCCTTGTCCAACGGGATCGTAGGCAAGCACGATAAAACCTTTCTCTACAAGGTTGAGAATTACATGCTGGTAGGTTTCGCTCCTGAATCCCAGTTCAGAATGGCCAGCACAATAGATGATAGCTGGTGCAGGATGTTGTCTCTTCGCAGGTAGAAAAAGGCTCGCCGTGACATGGAAATTGGGATGAGACTCATAAATAATTTTTTGTATGGTAACATCATCCCTTACCAAAGTACCGGTGATTTTAGGGTTGAGGGGTGTTTTTTTAAATTTGGAAAGGGAAGCACAGAGCTTCTGATTGATTTCTTTCTGATATTTTTGCCAATCACTCCTTGTGTTGAGACTGGATATCCGCTCCTTCCTGTTTTCAAGCTGTTCGAATGCTGCATTGCTGATTATCTGATACAATACATCCTGTTTAGAAGGAAAAGACAACCATTCTTGTTTTTTCCCCCGATTGACAAAAAAGACAGAATTTCCACCATCTTGTGCGTATGAAAAAGGAATAGCTAGTAATGCCAGTATGATAAACAATATAATTCCATGATGCATCTTTAAAAAAGAAGTATCTAATTTTACATGTTGATATATACAAGACTTGTTATTCATTTTGCTGATGCCTTTACTCCACGTTACAAAATTACAATCGTTGATAAGTCTTCTTTTCCTGCGGTTTGATAGAAGTCAAATCGGCAATGTTGACCGGTACTCCTGTTGCAATGCTGTTACGTGCAGCTATCCCCACCAAACAGGCCAGTGCACCGTCTCTTGCACCGGCACATTGCTGCAGCGGATCGGAGATGTCAGGTAAAAAGATCTGATCACGCAACAAATCGTCGCCCCCCCCATGACCTGAGGTACCATGAGGAACGTTGATATATTGTCTTTTTGAAAAGTTTTTGAATAATATGATCTGATCATAATCGACATCATTGACAGGCTTTGATTCCTGGATCCATGCATCAATGCGTCCTTTTGTTCCGTTAAATGCGATTCGGTAGCCTTCGTAAGGCGAGTAGGCGGTCAACGAGTAGGATACTTGCACTCCATTCTTGTATCGAATTGATGCAGCCATTTTGTCAAAAATATTGATGTCATTTTTAAAGACACATCCATCCCTCAAATAGCCGTCATGTTTTTCATTGTCGACATATATCTTTTTGTAGTACTCGTTCTTGGTTACATCCCAATAGAAATTGCATTTTTTTGAGTGAGGACATGTGCGGCAATTTTCCGCCCTGTATGATCCGTTTTTACCGTAAAAGTCGAGGGATCCAAGTCCGAATACTGTTTCCGGGTCACTATCGATCCACCAGTTAAGCAGGTCGAAATGATGGCTTGCTTTATGTACCCATAGCGAACCGCTTTTTTCGACCAGCCGGTGCCAACGTCTGAAATAATCTGCGCCATGAGAAGTGTCGAGGTACCAATGAAAATCGACAGAGGTCAAATCTCCAATTTCATCGTTGCGAAGCAACTCCCACATTTTTGCACGATGTGGAGAGTAACGATAATTGAATGTTACGCGGCATTTCTTGCCTGTACGTTTCTCGGCATCCAGGATCGCCTGTATTTTTGTTTCATCCGTGGTCATGGGCTTTTCAGTCAACACATCAGCACCAGATTCCATTCCTTTCACAATAAACTCATGATGCGTCGAGTCGACTGTGGTGACGATCAACAGTTCAGGTCCGGTCTCCTTCATCATTCTCTCAAAGTCGGTATAAATGGGACAATTTACGCCTATGATATCACGTGCGGTTTCCAGACGTCCCGGATTGATATCACATAATCCAACGAATTGCAATTGATCGGGATAACGTTGCACCAGATCTCTTCCCCACATGCTACATCCCCTTGAGCCTGTGCCAACCAGCGCGATTTTTAATTTACTACCGGTATTCGTTAGCGGTCCGATATTCTGTGCCCCCCAAAGTGGATTGATCAGGGTACTCCCTGCGATCACACCCGATGTCTTGATAAAATTTCTTCTTGTTGTCATATGATAATTCTCTTAAAATATTATTCCGTTTTTTATAAGTTATTCAGTGCCCCACTTTTTATTGGGTGTAGGCCCCATCTCAAATATGAGTTCACCGCCCGCAGTAATGAGTTCATGGGTGATAAATGCGTGATGATAGGAGTCCCCATTTAATTTTGCCGATTGAATGAAGATGTTCTTTTCATTCAGATTTCGGGCCTTGATCGTAAACCTCCTTCCGGGATACACTTTAGGATCAAGATTTATAGTTACTTTCTCAAAGATAGGTGCTGTGAGATGGTATCTGGGATTACCCGGACAGACCTGGTATAGCCCCATGGCGCTCATGGCATACCATGCAGCCATGCATCCATAATCGTCATCCATCTCAGGCAGGTAACCATCCGGTGTGTTTTTATAGATCTTCCCAGTTATTGGCTCAGGGAAGAAGTCGTGTGTTCCGTAATGCTGTACGACAGGCTCGGTGAGCAGTTTTCTCACCCATTTTTGTGTCAACCAGGGAGCCCCAGCGTCATTGAATAGAAACGGGGCCTGCAAATCAATCTGATTGCCGGCAGTGTATAAATCATGATCGAAGAAGTGGGTCAACTCACTGACAAATGCTTCTTTTCCTCCAAAAGCACCGATCAAAGCGGGCAGATCATGTAACACATTCCACCGCCAATGCCACTTACTTCCTTCATAAGTATATTTCTCCCGGTTTTCCCTGGGGTCATCGGGGAAATCGAGCCAAGTTCCATCTGCCAATCGTGCCCTGAAAAACCGGATATCCTGATCCCATGTGTTTTTCCAGTAATGAGATCGTTTCATGAAATAGTCATAATCGGATTGATTTCCCAACTCCGTGGCCAGTTGTGCCAGGCACCAGTTGTCCCAGCTATATTCCCCTGTCTGGTCGGGCCGCGCCGGAATAAATCCGATCGTGTCGTATCGTGCAGGCATTTGAAGCAGGGCTTCCTTTCGAATATAGGGATAGACTTCTTCCAACTGTATTGGGAAAAGGTTCTTCATGAACGCATCTGTCATTACCATCAACATATGTTCGTGCCGGCATGAAAACGGCACGCTGCACCCATCTTTTCCACGAGCTTTGTAAAGTATACCGTGGGGTGGGTGGTCGTTTTCGGGAAAGGGTCCCCAATTGCCGGCCTGCACATACAGGTCGCGAAGAGAAGAAACGATCTCTTTATATACCGAGGGTTGAAACAAGCTGTAGAGCGGATATTTGGTGCGGAATGAATCCCAGAAAGCAAACCCACCATGATGCAGGTAACCTTCTGCCTTGTGCGTTTTACAATCCAGGCCGGGATATGTTCCGGAAACATCCGAATAAACCACAGGCAGGAAGCAGGTATGGTAAAGTGCCGTGTAGAAGATTGTTTTATCTTCTTCGTTCTTTCCTTTCACTTCAATATTGCTCAGCACCTCATTCCATGCGATAAAGGCGTTTTCCTTTATTTGATCGAAATCCCATCCGGGAGTATCTTTATCCAGATTTTGGTATGCAGCTTCCATGCCGGTGAAAGATATTCCCACCTTGACGAGTATTTCCTCCGAAGATTTTCCAAAATCACAAACAATACCGTTTCCGGCGCTGCCGGAAAATGAATTGCCCTGGGTTAATTCTTGCTCTTCCCAGGTCGATATTTGTTTGATGGGACTCTTTGATCTCAGGACAAAATAGTACCCGTTAACTGACCCTTCAATTGTATGATCATCCTTTTGTAGAGTCGTCATACCAAGTGATCTGTTGCCTGTATTAAGGATTATCTTCACATCACTTCCTTCTGGAAAAGTATAGCGGTGCATGCCGACATTTTGTGTAGCCGTAAATTCAGCTTTGATATCATCCTGCATCAACGCTACTGAGTAATATCCAGCCTGGGCTATTTCCGTTGTTTTATCGATCTCCAGTACAGGATTGACAAAGAACGTATCGGTTTTCTCCCCGGTAAAAGGCACAATGGAAATAATCCCTGCGCGATCAAAAATCCCTACTCCTCCTGAGCTTGACTGGCGAAGATGACTGAAGCCTCTTATATGACGATCGGAATAGTCATAGCCCGAGTGAGCGAGGTCACCGTGAGCGGTCAGGCTGCCGGGGTAGGTGTCGGGGCATAATTCTACTTTCCCGAAGGGGACCAACGCTGCCGGAGGCCAGTGACCGTGATCACCCTGGGTGGATATAAACGGATTCACATATGCTGCGGGTTGTTTGGGTGTTGAGCATGAAATTCCAATTCCCACACACAATATTGTGATGTAATTCATCATTCTCATGTTACTCATATTTTACGATAGACGTCATTCACCTATAACTTCGATGGATATATTGCTTTGTTTGTCCTTGCTTTCGTTGCATCTATTTTGAACGATAGGAGTAGCTGGCTTTCACAAACCGCTCTGCTGACAGGTCATTTAAAATGAAGACATCATATCGTTTACCGCCAGGGTATACACGTACCACGATATGACCGTTTGTTGATTTATAGTGATTGACCATATGCTCACCGAGGTATCTTTCGTTCACGGGATGAAGTGCGTTTGCAAATAGATCCCGTTCACCCGGATAAACATGGTGACTCATTATGCGTCTCAATACCTCCTCACCAGGGTGACGGATGCTCCAACTTTGGCCGATCCAGACCCTTGGTTGTAACGTACGCACATAAAACTCATTTTGCGAATTACGGTTTCCGTGATGATTCAATGTCGCCACATCCACATTTCCAATTACAGGGGCTGCCAGTGATTCCAAGCTCTCGGTGTCGGGTGTTCCCGTGTGTCCGATACCGGGTATATCTCCCCCCGTATAGAAATCGAATGGTCCGTAGCTGATGCGGATACCGGACGATAGGTCATTTTCCGGAGGCCGATCTCCTGCTTTGAATTTTCTGATGGCAATGCTACTATCAGCTACAGCTGCGATAACTCCGTTTGAGAACAGATTTTTCACCACAAACTCTGGGAATGCCTCGGGGTCATTCTTCAGTCTTATCTGAGAAAATGATCCGACCTTGAATTTCTCATACAGTAGCCCTTCTGTTTTCTCCTGGATGAGGATGAAATTCCTGTATTCTTTTATTTGATTGACAAAGAACGAATCATCCTTTTCTACCATAGGACGAAAATCATCCCCGCTATCAATGAGTTTATTGATTGGGACAATCGAACCTACTTCTGTTATCCCTGACAACTTATATCCACCTCCTCCATTTGTCTCGGACAGGGGTAAAAACGTCCCTATGTGATCGTCGTGATAGTGTGTAATGAGCACATAGTCCAGTCCGGCTTGTTTTTTTCGGGGATGAAATTGTTGAATGTAATCAGCGATCCATTGTCCCGGTGTTTTTGATGAATCAGGAACGCGCGGCGTAAGCCTATCTGAATCCTGGTTCAAATCACCGGCATCAATGAGCATGGTTGTACCGTCGGGCATCAGGATAAACGAGGCGTTGCCCCTGCCGGTACTGATGAAATGAATATCCAGATATCCTTTTCTCCAGGGAGCTAGATAGCTGTTTTGTGCATTCAGGGATGAAAGAAACAATAACAGGATCACAGGTATTGATTTGGTAGACATAGCAAAATAATAGGGTTGATGTGAACAAGAAAGTCACCCTGGAAGCATGCAGCAATGCAGACTCCAAAGTGACTTTCGAACCATTTTCAGTATTTGATTAATACTGAAATATGAACCTGATTAATCCTCATGATAGGACTGATTCTGATTCTGTTCCACCACCGGAACCTGCCAGTAGTATTCCGAGTAGGGTGGCATCACTGGTGAGAAATCCGATGGATTCCTGTCTCCAATACCGATAGGCAACTGCAACCCGATAAGGTAGTATGTTCTGTCTCCATTTTCAGTTGCCATCTCCTTAATACGCTCATTGTGAATGATGTCCGCTGTAATTGTGTTCGCATCAATATTCACCAGTCCGGCACGGTTGCGTACTACGTTCAGATCGGAAGCCGCTCCTGCTTTGTCATTGTTGTTGTACCTGATAATTGAACGGGTAAGAAATACTTCGGCAAGACGAATGAGGGGTCTGTTAGACCTTCCCCGATCAGTAGCCCGGAACCATTTATGGCTCCAAACCATGGGGGGTACCAGATTGGATCTTGGATCCACATCGTAACGGAAATAGATCTGCTGGTATCTTTTATCGTTTCTCGCCTCTTCTGTTTCAGACAAATCGGCATTCATCCAGCCAATATGTTTCATAGCCCAGTAGGATATTGCCTGACTGGCCCAGGCAGCCATATTTGCGCTCGAGTAATGGCTTCTTGCAAATATTGTTTCCATACGTCCATAGGCACCTGAAGTTTTGTCACAGGCTGTTTGCCAGATCACTTCACTGCCCCAGCCATCAGCGCCGTTTTTGTTGAACGCTTCAATCGGATCTTCGGTAAGGTCATACATAGGGCTGCCCAGGATATAGTTGCATTCGGCCAAAGCCTTGTCGTGCTCCCCCTTGATAAAGTAGAGACGCATCAGCATAGCGGAAGCAGCTGCTTTATTGGCACGGGCTCTGACATTTATCTCATTTACCAGAGTTGTGTGATTTTCAAACAACAAGCTTTTTGCTTTTGTCCAATCATCTTCGATCGCTGCATAAACCTCTGCAACACTTCCCAGCTCGGGCTTCTTCAATTCTTCCGACGAAGAGATGAACTCTCTTCTCAAGGTGAAAAAACGACCATCGTTACTGCCATTGGGATTATAGGGAGGAGCATACATGCGGGCCAAGTACCAGTAGGCAATTCCCCTCATAAAGAGTAACTCTCCTTTAAATTGGTTTACTTTATCTCTATCGGCTTGCGTCATACTGGGAAATGGATCTTTACCTGACTCTTCTGCATCATTCAGCATCTGTAACGGGCCATTACAAGCGGTAATCATTTCGTACAGTTTGATAAATGCTCCTTCCATTTCATTAGCAGGTATTGCCTTGCTGAATTCCCTGTTATAGTAAGCTGCTGAAGAGCTGCCACCCACAAACGGGGCAAGAAAAACCGCAATATCGGATTCAGTGAAATTCTTGACCGCAATAGTTCCAAAGGGGTTAAACCATGGTTCACGGTTCAGTAGAAAATAGGGCTCTCTCACTCCCAGTTCAAGCTCGTTGACATTCACCCAGGGAAACTCATTGGGTCTTTCCAGTTCAAAATATGCCTCCTGATCACAAGAGATGACCATGATGGCTGTGAATATCAATATTAAATATTTTCTGGTTGTATTCATTGTAATAATATTTTCAAAAATTGATATTTAATCCAAGGCTATAGGTACGTGCCTGTGGCATTGAATTGTAACTCACGAAGCTGGCTGCTGAAGCCTGGTCGAGTGGCACTTCCGGATTGTATCCGGAGAAGCTGGTCAGGGTAAAGAGGTTGGTAACGTTTAAGGAGATACGCAAAGACTGCATTTTAATTTTTGCAGCAACCGTTGCAGGCAAGGTATAACCGAGACTGAGATTGTTCAATTTCAGATAATCACCTTTTTCCAGAAACATGGAAGAGATGTATTTCTCTTCGGTACCATACGTAATGGGATCTGTAGACGGATTACCTTCGTTGTCATAGAAATGCTGTACATTCATTACCACCCTGGGCCATTTTGCGTTGTCACCGGGTTTTTGCCAGGCTTCACTCAGCAACTTGTTGGAAAGCGCCCTTGCTCCTCTGTTTGGCGTTAGAGTGCTCTGTAGTAAACGGTTGTAAATGTAATGACCCGTAGCAAATGAAAAATTCATGTTCAGATCAAAGTTCTTATAGGCAAACTGGTTGGTGAAACCACCCACAAATTTAGGCATGGAGGTTTTTCCCTTTAAGATCATCCTGTTTTCCTCCAGGTTGGTCGTTGTACCGGGAATAATATTCCCTGTATGAGAAGTAGTCCCATCTTCATTTACCTGCACTTCATAAATCATCGGAATCCCTCTTTCAGGGTCAACACCGGCAGATTCGGCCATGTACCAGTTGCCCAATGGAAGTCCTTTCTTGAAAATCGTAATCAATCGATCTTCATATGGTTCGGCTTGTGTGATACCCACATTGTTGGCGTCAGATTCA
>Ga0334901_1003410_pt1 | contig 12040 bp, 8 predicted proteins | sample GraSluR3_MG_3_FD_207216 | JGI IMG/M metagenome (GOLD analysis project Ga0334901, IMG submission 207216) | Sludge microbial communities from methane-producing bioreactor in Wageningen University, Netherlands - Granular Sludge_15_08-R3 | ecosystem: Engineered > Bioreactor > Anaerobic > Unclassified...
CCACCTCGGGGGCCATCCTGGTCCAGATGGGCCGTCACTGGGTGCCCTTCTATCCTCAGGGAGGGAAATGCTTCATCACGGCGTCCGACTGCGGCCTGGGGCACGTCCTGGCGCTGGAGCAAGGGGTCCCCGGACGGCGCTACCTCCTGGGAACCCACAACCTCCTGTACCGGGAGTTCATGCAACGGGCTGCGCGAATCCTGGGCGTTCGCCCGCCGATTCTGCCATTGCCCCGCGCAGCCGGCCGGTTGGTGGGACTCGCCGGATCCCTCTTGCGCCGTCTGGACCAGCACCGGTTTGCGCTCCTGGATGGACAGGTGGTCGAGGCCACCCAATCCATCCGATTCCGGGATGGCAGCCGAGCCGAACGGGAGCTGGGGCTTCCCGCCTCCCCCATCGAGGAAGGGATTGAAGACGCCGTGCGCTGGTTCCGCGACCACGGACACCTGCCGGCTCGGGGACAGGCGCCCTGAACCCTTCTGGAGCCGCAAGATCCGCGGCCCGGCGAGAGGAACCGCGACCGGCCGGGGCCAACTCCAGGGGGATGGAAGAACTCGTCGATCTGGTCGACCCTGAAGACCGCATCGTCGGCCAGGCTCCCCGCCCGGAGGTGCGCCGACTCAACCTGCTGCACCGGGGGGTGGGCATCCTGTGCCGCAACCCACGGGGGGAGGTCTACGTCCATCGCCGCACCCCGACCAAGGACGTCTTCCCCCACCTGTACGACATGTTCGTCGGGGGAGTGGTGGCCTCGGGTGAGACCTACCTTCAGGCCGCCACCAGGGAAGTCGCCGAGGAGTTGGGGGTCACCGGGGTTCCTTTGGAGTTCCTCTTCACCCACCTCTACCAGGGCCCCCACAACAGGGCCTGGGTGCACGTCTTCCAGGTCTGCTGGGACGGCCCCGTGCTCCATCAAACCTCCGAGATCGAGTGGGGCGAGTGGATCCCCGAAGAAGAGCTGGAGGACTGGTGCCGTCGCGTCGAGGTCGTCCCCGACGGACTTGAGATCTATCGGCACTACCTGGTCGAGAAGGCGTCCCGCCCCTGAGCCCCGTGGCCCTCGGGCAGGGGCCATGGGGGCCGGGACGCTCAGCAATCCAGACCGGGACGGTCCAGGAAGTTGGACCGGGCGGTGGTGGCCAGGGCATGCCAGAACATCAACTGGACCGGGAACCCCAACATGGCCGCCACCAGGACCCCGAAGAAGGGCACGAATCCGGCCAGCGAGGAGGCCGTCATGCTGCCCACCACCAAGATTCCCAGAGCCACCAGGAAGTCCAGGGGAGCCTCCCGGAGTCGACGGAGGATCTCGTCCATGCGGAAGGCCTCGCCAAGCGAGCCGGTCTCGGCGTAGAGGGCGCCGCCCTCCAGGGCCAGAAGCACCAGGATCAGACCCAGGATCGCCGCCGCCACCGCCAGGAGCACGGTGCCCAGAAGGCCCAGGGCCAGCACCGGCTCGCGGCCGCTGAAAAGCGACGCGATCATGGGGACCAGGGCCACCCCCATCATCACCACCGGGATCAACAGATACCCCAGGCTGATCAACATGATCATGAGCCCTTTGACGAAGTGGTCTCCCAGGTCGGACCACTCGGGAAGGATATCCGAGTCCTCCTTCCCCGCCAGGACGTTGCGGAACATGTTGACCGCATAACCGCTGGCCAGCAGGTTGGCAATGGGGACCAGGCTCAACCCGGCGCCGATCAGCAACTTGGTGGACCAGTTGGGATCCTTTCCGATGAAAGTCAGGGTTCGATTGAGGTCGACGGTCATGTGGGCCCTCCAATCCTGCGAGGTCTCGACGCGCCCCACGCCAAGGCGGGAGGGCGAGCCTCTGCCCCCAGTATACCCGGGTTGACCAGTTCTTCGGGGATGCGCCTCGCGCGTGTTCCCGGAGCCCCATGCCAGGGATTCGGGGACCCGACCGTCGAAGGCGCCAGGGATGGCCCCTGACCCGGAAGCCCCCCCCCTCTCCCCCGACCTGCCCGTGATCGGCAACTACCGGTTGATCCGGGAACTGGGGCGTGGGGCCATGGGCACCGTCTACCTGGCCCACCAGGAATCCCTGGCCCGCGACCTGGCCTTGAAGGTCCTGGCCCCCGAATTCACCCGCGAGCCCGAATTCCAGGAGCGTTTTCGGCGCGAAGCCCGGATCGCGGCAAGCCTCAAGCATCCCCATATCGCCCAGGTCTACGACGCCGACTTCCGGGATGGCCAGTACTACATCGCGATGGAGTATCTCGGCTCGCGGAACCTGAGGGATCTCATCCGGGAGCGTGCCGGCCCCTTTCCGCTGGCCCAGGCCCTCTCATTCCTGGACCCCATCCTGCAGGCCCTGGGACACGCGCACTCGCGGGGCGTCGTCCACCGCGACGTGAAGCCGGCCAACGTCCTGGTCGACGAGGAAGGGCGAGTGGCCCTGACCGACTTCTCGATCGCCCGGGCCACCTCCGAGGGCGCCCTGACCCGCTCGGGCACGATGATCGGCACCCCGGAGTACATGGCCCCCGAGCAGTTCGAGGGCCTGGAGGTGGATGGGCGGACCGACCTGTACGCCGTGGCCGTGATCGCTTACGAGCTGCTGACGGGAATCCACCCTTTCCGGGCCGAGACGACCCCGGCCGTGATGAAGGCCCACCTCTTCAAGCGCCCGCCGCCTCCCTCCGAGCTGGTGCCCGGCCTCGCAGCCCTGGACCCGGTGGTCCTGAAGGCTCTCGAGAAGGATCCCGATGAGCGTCACCCCGACGTCGAGACCTTTCGCCGCGCCCTGCTCGAAGCGGGAGGCCTCAGCTCCGAAAAGGAGCGCCTGAACGACTTCCTGGCCGCCATCCTGCAAGGCAAGATCAGCATGGACGAGGCGGTCCGCGCCCACGCCCTGGTCAAGGAGGCCATCGACCAGGAGTTCCGCCGCGTCCAGACGGTCCTGATCGCCGACCTGGCGGGCTCGACCCGCCTCAAGCAGCCTGACCGGACCCTGCACACCGACTCGCTGTTCCGGACCTATCGCAAGGCCGTCAACGAGTCGCTCGAAGCGCATGGCTGTCGCTCCTACGAGTGGTCGGGCGACGGCGTCCTGGGGCTCTTCGAATCTGCCGCGGAGGCCGTCCTGGCCGGACTGAAGGTCCAAGGCCGCCTGGAAGAGATCTGCCAGGCCCTGGGCAGCCCTGGCCTGCTGAGCGCTCGGGTCGGCATCAATACCGGCAGCCTCTACCTGGACCCCCGGCGCTCGCTGGGTGAGTTTGCCAGCCGCACGGTGGACGAGGCCGGCCATCTGCAGAAGGACTGCCCGACGGGAGGCGTGGCCCTCTCGGAGGCGACCACGCAGGCGGCCGGAGCCGTGGCGGACTACGTCGCCGTGGGTCGCAACCGCGACGGCGTGGTCGTGTATCTGGCGCATCCCACGGGAAGCCCCCTGAAATGCCCCACCTGCTCCAGCACCGTCCCGGCAGGAGGACGCTTCTGTCCGGGATGCGGACGCAACCTGGCGGTGCCCCCACCCCCCCCCGAAGCCCCCACCACGCTGCCCGCCGGCTCGGGCGGGCACAGCGCCTCGGGAACCTTGCAGCCCAGGCTCGCCGCCCCCGCACAGCCGCCCGCCGGCTCGGGCGGGCACGGCGCCTCGGGAACCTTGCAGCCCAGGCCCGCCGCCCCCGCACAACCGCCCGCCGGCTCGGGCGGGCACGGCACCTCGGGAACCTTGCAGCCCAGGCTCGCCGCCCCCGCACAGCCGCCCGCCGGCTCGGGCGGGCACGGCACCTCGGGAACCTTGCAGCCCAGGCCCGCCGCCTCCGCACAACCGCCCGCCGGCTCGGGCGGGCACGGCGCCTCGGGAACATTGCAGCCCAGGCCCGCCGCCTCCGCACAACCGCCCGCCGGCTCGGGCGGGCACGGCGCCTCGGGAGCGTGGCGTCCCACGCCCGCGCCGGCACGCCCCCAACCGGCGACTTCTCGCGCTCCTGTGCCGCAGACCTCGCCGTCCCCTCGTCCCCAGGGAGGCTTCTGGTGGGGCTGGGCCATCCTGGGGGCCCTGATGCTCGTGATGGTCCTGGGGGCGCTCCTGGGTGAGGAGACCACCCTGGGAGGCGCCCTGCTGACGGGAGGGGCCTCCGGCACGCTCCTGTTGGCGATCATCTACCCGGTGATGGCCCTGGTCTACCTGTTCGGCGGACGAATCAGCCTGGGAGTCCAGGCGGCTGTCGCCACGCTTCTGCTGTGGGGTGGCTTCACCCTGGCGATGCTGATGGCCTGAACCCCTCAGATCTCGATCTGGGAGCCCACCTCCATGACCAGCGTCGGAGGAATGCAGAAGTAGGCGGTGGCATCCGTCGCGTTGCGAGCCATCAAAGCGAAGAGCTTCTCGCGCCAGGTGGCCATCCCCGACCACAACCAGTGGCGAGGCAGGATGGTCTCACGAGACAGGAAGTAGCTGCACTCGGAGGCCGAGAAGGGCTGGCCCCCGATGAGCAGGCCATGCAGGGCTCGGGGGACGTCCGGACGATCCATGTAGCCAAAGCGCAGCAGGACCCGGAAGAAGGACGAACCCACCTCCTCCACGCGGGCCACCTCCCCCGCCGGAACGTAGGGCTGGTCCTCGATGGTGACGGCCACGATCAGGTTCCTCTGGTGCAGGACCTGGTTGTGCTGGATGTTGTGCAGCAGGGCCGGGGGCATCATTGCGGGGTCGGAGTGCAGGAAGACGGCCGTGCCCGGCACGCGCACCAGTTCCTCGGAGGTCAGGTTGGAGACCAGGGTCTCCAGGGGAACCCCCACCTCCGAGCGCAGGGCCGCAATCCGCTTGCGTCCCAGCCGCCAGGTGGACATGACCAGGAACATCAGGCCGGCCACCACCAACGGGATCCAGCCGCCGTGGGGGATCTTGACGATGTTGCCGGCCAGGAAGACCACCTCGATGCTGAGGAAGAACAGACACAACCCGCCCGCCTTCCAGCGCGGCCACTTCGAACTGTAGCGCAGGAAGAAGTAGAGCAGGGTGCTGGTGATCACCATGTCCATGGTCACGGCCACCCCGTAGGCCGCCGCCAGGCTGCTGGAGCTGCGGAAGATCAAGACCAGGCCGACGCAGCAGATCATCAGCGCCCAGTTGATGAAAGGCACGTAGATCTGGCCAACCAGGCGATCCGAAGTGTGGTCGACGCGCAGACGCGGGAGGTACTTCAACTGCAAGGCCTGGGTTGTCACCGAAAAAGTCCCGGAGATCAGGGCCTGTGAGGCGATCACCGTGGCACAGGTGGCCAGCCCGATCACGGGGAACAGTGCCCAGCGCGGAACCATCAGATAGAAGGGGTCGGAAGCGTTCTGAGGGTGGTGCAGGAGCATGGCCCCCTGGCCGAAGTAGTTCAAGAGCAGACCTGGCAGGACCACGGCGAACCATGCCAGGCGAATCGGCCGGGCCCCGAAGTGCCCCAGATCGGCGTACATCGCCTCGCCCCCGGTGACCACCAGGAAGACCGAGCCCAGGACCCCGAAGGCGGTCCACCCGCTGTGCAGCAGAAAATCCACCCCGTGGTGGGGCAGCACTGCCCACAGCACCTCGGGCGCGCGCAGGATGTGGGGGATCCCCAGCAGCGCCAGGGTTGCGAACCACATCAGCACAACCGGTCCGAAGAGCCGCCCCACCTTCTCGGTGCCCCGGCGCTGGACCATGAACAGGCCCACCAGGATCCCTGCGGTCAGCGGCACCACGAAGGGTTCCAGCACCGGAGTGGCGATCTTCAGACCTTCGACGGCGCTCAGCACCGACACCGCGGGGGTCAGCATCCCGTCCCCGAAAAGCAGCGCCGCACCGAAGAGCCCCATGAACATCAGCAATGGAAGATCCTTGCGATGCTTGGGCAACATCCTGTTGACCAGGGTGGTCAGTGCCAGGACCCCTCCCTGACCGTGATGGTCCGCCCGCAGGACGAAGACGATGTACTTGATCGAGACGATGACCATCAGAGCCCAGAAGATCAGGGAAAGGACCCCCAGGACCTGGGTTGGCCCGGGGTGGTCTCCATAGGCGTGCAGCGCCTCGCGCATCGAGTAGATCGGGCTGGTGCCGATATCGCCATACACCACGCCCAGGGCCCCCAGCGAGAGGGCTGCCAGATACCGGGCGCGGTGGGGATTCTTCAAGGTCGAGGGAGCGTGGACTTGGCTATTCACGTGGAAGGCCTCGGAAGGTTGGGAATCTCTAGGAGCGCTCGGAGATCACGACCAGGTCCAGCCAGGGGCACAGGCGGATGATCTGCTCGAGGAGGCTGCGCTGGAAGAACTCGCGCCAGCCGGTCTTGCGGCTGCGCCCCAGCAAAAGCCGCGTCACCCGATGCCGGGTGGCGAAATCCGCCAGGGTCCGGGCCACGTGCGATCCGTGCAGGATCCGGGTCTCCAGGTGCAGGGTCCGGGCCAGGCCCAGATGCTCCTGGGTCCGGGCGCGATCCTCCAGCGAAACCCCGGTCCAATCCTCGTCGGGAGCCACGTGAACGGCAAAGCACGAGGCTCCCATACGGTCTGCCAACCGACGGGCCCGCCGGATGGCTCGGGCCGAGCCGGGGCGCGCGTCGACGGCGACCAGGACGACCTCCTTGTCCGCCGAAGCGGCCCGGCTGCCTTCCAGGGCAGCCAGACGGTCCTGGACGCGGTCGGCGGCTAGCCGCATGGCCAGCTCGCGCAGGGCCTCGAGGCTCCCTTCGTTGAAGAGGCCCCGCAGGCCGTCGGGGATCTCTCCCCCCGAGAACACGGCTCCCCGACGGACCCGGTTCAGAAGCGCCCGGGTCGCCACGTCGACGAAGATCAGCTCTTCGGCCTCGTCCAGAAGCCAGTCCGGAACGGTGCTGGAGACCTCCAGGCCGGTGATCCTCTCGACAGCGTCCTTCAAGCCTTCCACGCCCGAGACATCCACCGTGGCGAACACATGGATGTCCCGATCCCGCAAGGCTTCCACCTCTTCCCAGCGGACCCGTCCATCGGCGGAGGCCGCCGCCAGGTCGTCCACCAGGCAGACCTGGGGCCGCCGGGCCACCACGGCCGCCACATCCAGTCCGTTGGGCAGGCCCTCGGGCGTCTGGATGGGAGGGATGGTCTCGAAGTTGCGCAGGACTTCGACCAGGTCGGGTCGGTCGTGGGAGTCACAGTATCCGACCACCACGTCCTGGCCCTGTCCCTTGAGAAAGCCGCCGTCCTGGAGCATTCTCCAGGACTTGCCGCTGCCAGGGGCGTAGCTGAGATAGACGCGCAGATGTCCCCGACTCTCCGGACGCGGGGTGGCGGAGAGCAGGCGGGCCAGGAAGGGCAGGCTGGGAGCGTCGCTGGACACGCTGGTGGACTGACGCTGGGGCGCCCCCTCATCGGCAATCAGATGGACATCGATCCCCGCAGCACCGTGCATGATACGACCGGCCACGGTTCCCGAGAGGGCTCCGCGATACGGATAGGCCGCGGCGTGACCCAGGCAGATCTGCGTCACGCCATGCTCGTGGGCAAAGGCCAGGATGCTGCATGCCGGTTCGGCTCCCTCCACGACCTGGACCCGAGCCCCCTTGGAGCGAGCCAGGCCCAGGAAGCCGCGGACCGTCTCGGCCTCCGCCTCCGAGAGGTTCGACCAGCGTGCGTCGGGGGTCACGTACAGGGCCCACAACTCGCCGTTCCACCGCTCGGCCACCTTGCAGGCGCGGTCGATCAGGTGCGGGCCACGGCTGTTGGCGGTCAGGCAGACCAGCACCCGTTCCTGGGTCTCCCATGTCTCTTCGATATGATGCTCGTGACGGTAATCCCGGACCAGCTCTTCGACGTTCTCGGCCGAATAGAGCAGGGCCATCCCCCGCAGCGCCAACAAGGTCTTCTCGGGAACCGGCAGGAGGCCGGCCTGCTGCGAACGGCCCCGGACGACGCCCGCGCTGGCGTCGACCAGCACCACCTCGTCGGCCTTGCGCAGAAACTCCTCGGGGACCGAAACCTCAGGAGCCTTGCCCAGCACCTTGAGGATCTGCTCGCGCAGATCGGCCACATACTGGATGTTCATGGCCGTGACCACGTCGATCCCGGCCTCCAGCAGGTCCTCCGCATCCTGGTAGCGCTGGGGATGCAAGCTGCCCGGCGGGTTGTCATGGGCCAGTTCGTCGACGAAGCACACCCCCGGAGCACGCCGCAGGATGGCCTCGAGGTCCAGGGAGTCCCGGCGCAGGGGCAGCACCTCCAGGCCCTCCAGCAGAGGAGCCAGAGCCGGGCGGTCCTGGGGGCGGACCCAACCCACCACCACGTCCTCGCCCCGGGATTGACGCCGACGAGCCTCCTCCAGCAGACGCCAGGTCTTGCCGGTGTGCGAAGAATAGCCCAGATAGATCTTCAGATGCCCGCGCGGAGTCGGAGGCGGCGGGAGTGCCGGCGCCGCAGCTTCGTCCTCTTCGGCTTGGAGGGCCGCCTCGGGGGCGGGCGACTCCGGCGCCGCTGCGGTTCCGGAACCCAGAGGCTTCCCTGAAAGGGATGGCTCCGCCTGACCGGCGGCAGCCTGGGACTGCGTGTTCCCCATCTGCCGGTTCTCAGGCGACGCCTGATGACCCTCGCTCATGATCCACCGTGCTCTTCCGGAAATACTACTAGACCAGCCTTCCGCCGGACTGCTGCGCGCAGGGCCTCATGGGCTGGTCACCCGGCAGGGCTTCGACGGATCCTCGGCAAGCCCTTCCACCCGATTCGCGGGACTCCGTCACGCCTTCCGACGGGCGATCTCCAGGGCCAGCTCCGCACCCAGGCGGGCGTTGTTCAGGATCAGGGCGATGTTGGCTTCCAGGCTCCTCCCTCCGGTGGCCCGGCGCACCCGCTCCAAGAGGAAGGGGGTGACCGCCTTCCCCTGGAGGCGATGGGATTCCAGCTCAAGCAGGGCCTCTTCGATCGCCCGCGAGATGGTCGCCTCGTCCAGCGAGTGATCCTGGGGGATCGGGTTGGAGACCAGGACCCCACCCGCCAGACCGAAGGCACGCTTGGCCAGGACGATCCCGGCCAGTTCCGCAACCTGGTCCACCCGGACCTGCAGGGGCAGGTGACTCGTGGCGGTGTAGAAGGCCGCCAGCTCATTGCTGCCAAAGCCGATCACCGGGACTCCCAGGGTTTCGAGACATTCCAGCGTGGCCGGCAGGTCCAATACGGACTTCACCCCGGCGCACACGACGGTGACGTTGGTCCGGGCCAACTCCTGCAGATCCGCCGAGATGTCGAAGGTGTGCGCGGCCTCGCGATGGACGCCTCCGATTCCGCCGGTCACGAAGACCTCGATTCCGGCCCGCTCGGCCAGGATCATGGTGGCGGCCACGGTGGTGGAGCCCCAGAGACGACGGGCCATGACCACCGGCAGGTCGCGGCGGCTGACCTTGACGACCCCCTCTCGCCGGCCGAACCCCGCGATCTCATCCGGGGTCAGGCCCACCACCGGCTCCCCCTCCAGGATCCCGATCGTTGCGGGAAGCGCCCCGCGAGCCCGGATCTCCTCCTCCACCGCCAGAGCGGTCTCCACATTCCGGGGATGGGGCATTCCGTGCGAGATGATGGTGGACTCCAGGGCCACCACCGCCCGGCCTTCTTCCAGGGCCCGCAGAACCTGGGGATGAATCCGCAAGACGAACCTCCGCGCCGCTCCGGACCCGCGTCCTCCAGACCATCCGGGCCAGGGCCGGAAATCCGAGGGGCGCCGCCAGATTCTGTCAGACGCTTCCCCCGACCCGGATTCGGACCGCCGGGACGTCCCTCCTTCGCGCCTCTCGGGCTTGTCCCCCCGGCGGCCAGGGGAGTTCCCGGGTCTTGACGAAGACTCCCAACCTCAGGATATTGAGAAGAGACCACGCTGGAGTCCGCCATGCAGCCCCTGATCGGTCCAAGCACCCCCTCCATCTCGCAACCGGGGATGATGCCCCAGGCCGCGCCCGCCACGCTGGGGGTCATCGGCGGAATTGCCAGCGCCATCCTGGGCAGTGTCGTGCCCGGGGCCGGCACGGCCATGGCCACCCTGATCGGGACCACCCTCTCAGCCACCATGGGAGGCAGCATCGGGGCCCTGTTCAAGGCCACCGAAGAGGACCGCACCAGCGAGGACTGGATGAAGGAGCTCACCGACCGCGAGAGGGTCCGCAACGGGGAAGCCCGGCAGTTCATGCAGAGCCTGGGCTCGAAGGCCTCGCAGCCTGGGGCCCTGGGCGTCCCCGTGCCGGGCCTGCAGTCCGAAGCCGTCCGTCGCTTCGTGAGCTGAAGACCCGACCCGCTTCCCCTCTCGGGCCCGGGCAGCAGACAACCCGGTAGAAGGCGATCGGAGCCAGAGACTTGGAAGAGTCCGTTCAAGAGACCCTCAATCCAGGATCCTCCGCAGAGGAAGCCGGCCTGGATCCGGGCCCCACCCCGTCGGAGAACACCAACCGGCTGATCGCCTTGTGCCTGGAGGCTGCGGCCGGCAGGCGGGACGCTCAAAGCCTTCGTCAGGCCCTGACGGCGTGCCGCTTCGAGCTGACCGGTGCCAAGGACGCGTTCTACCACCAGGTCAAGGACGAGCCGGGTCTGCTGGACACCCTGCCCGAGGCCATCGAGGCGGTGATGGACGCCTTCGATGCCTACGGAGAAGCCCTGGAGGGAGCCCACGCGTGGCTGACGCGCCAGGACCCCGAGGTCCTGCAGGCAGCCGCAGGGTCGCTGGCTGAAGCCTACATCGCCCTGCACCAGTCCCTTCTGGGATACGAATGGGCCTACCTCAGCCACGGAGACGAGCCCCACCCGGCCCTGAACCTGATGCTGAAGGTGCAGTCGGCCCTGCGCCAGGGCTTGATGGACGACGAGCGGTTCGACGAGATCCTGGACCGCCTGTGGGAGCACTTCACCCTCGGGATCGAGACCTTCGAGGCCGACTCCGACCCCGTCCGGGCGAACCGAGGAGCCCAGGCCAGCCGCCAGGCCCTGGCCGGGATCCAGGACATGGACATGTATCTCGAGGACCACGACCTGGACGTCTTCGAGAAGGGCTTCGTCCGATTCCGCGAGGGCTGCCTGCTGCTGGTCGAGCAGATCCAGGACAGCATCGGGGAGGCGCTGATCGAGTGTCCAACCCCATCCCCTCAGGTCAACTGGGTCATCCACGCCGCCCGGGCCGTGGTCGATGGCCTGGATCCCAATCTGCTGGTGCGAGCCCAGGCCTGGTTCGAACCCCAACTGGCCGAGAGCTACTTCCGCTTCGAACAGTGCGCCGAGGCGGCCCTGGAAGGCCCGATCCGGATGGCCGAGCAGGTGCCGGTGGCCCGGGACGGCTTCGACCGCCTGAACCGCTCCCTTCCCCTCCTGCGCCTGGGCATCGAACGCCGCGAGTTGCTGCCTCGAGGGATCGAGAAGATGGAGACGGGTGCCAACCTGCTGTTCGAGGCTTGGAGGATCCTGACGGAGATCGAGCAGGGTGACAGCGAGACCCCCTGCCCGCGCTGCGGAGCCGCGAACCTGGCCACCGATCGCGTCTGTGCCGGATGCGGCGCCATGCTGGTGCGCCCGGTGGAGCCGTCTCCCCGGACACTTGCCGCCGAAGCCGAGGGTCCGGCCAACCTTCAGCGGATCCTCTCGGCCTGCCAGAAGGCCGAGACCGGTCAGATCGGCGCCGACGAATTCGCCTCGGTCCTGGCCTGGGCCGAGCAGTTGCTCAACACCGCCAACCTGGGACTGGCTCGGCTTTCCCAGGACGAAGAGCCGACGGTGGAGGTCCGGCAGGCCATCCTGGACCTGCGCCAGGGCATCGCCGAATTCCGCCAGGCCCTGGACGAGCTGCAGCAGTTCGTCCTGGACGGTCGACCCCTCCACCTCTCCGCCGGCACCCGCCTGCTGGTCGCGGCCTGCGACCGCCTGGCCGAGCTCCGACAGCGCTCCGACGCGACCTGAGCGGTGCCAGCCCGCCTCCGCCTGGAGGGTTTCGACCAGCCCGAACTCCTCGACCAATCCTCCCAGACCTCCTTGTGGCGTGCCCGTGGCCCGGAAGGCCCGGTTCTGATCCGGGTCTATCCCGCGGAGGCCTGGACGGAGCCCG
>Ga0334901_1003411_pt1 | contig 12036 bp, 7 predicted proteins | sample GraSluR3_MG_3_FD_207216 | JGI IMG/M metagenome (GOLD analysis project Ga0334901, IMG submission 207216) | Sludge microbial communities from methane-producing bioreactor in Wageningen University, Netherlands - Granular Sludge_15_08-R3 | ecosystem: Engineered > Bioreactor > Anaerobic > Unclassified...
GGCATGAGGATTCTGATACGCAAGGCTCATTGCAGTTAACCGATTATGAATTTGCTTATGCGATACCGTCGCATGCAGAACACGTTTTGGAGCATCTTCAATACTCTCCACCGAACAGTAAGACCCACATGTTGCTGGGTTATCCAATACTGGGGTGGTATATGCTAGATGGGCGAGGAAATTTTTACCCACCATCTTTTCTCCCAGATTCTTTTGGTTAGCGTAACCAGAAAGTATAAGATGGTTTTGTGCTCGAGTCAGTGCTACATAGAGTAATCGTTTCATCTCAGCTGTTTCCATGTTAGCAAGAGTCTCTTTCTGTTGATCATATGCGAGATTTGTAGTTTTTTCGTAAAGTCTCATATGACGAGGAATCAAGAGCCTTTTGGCCTCATGTTCGATTTGCTGCCAAGCAGGAGTTTTTTTGGGTGAAGGCATTCCTCCAAGGTTAGCCAGAAACACGATAGGGAATTCAAGACCTTTCGATTTATGTATGGTCATGAGTTGAACACCTTCAATCGTGTCCCGAAGCGGTTCAACATTCTCGAGTTTCATATTCTGCCCCAACCGAGGTCGCACATAATCAAGAAAGGGTGCCAGCCCACGTTCCTGCATATCATATTGCACAGCTAATTCATGAATGAAATCAAAATGCTGTAGATAGACCTGATACAATGGATCTCCAAGCAAGTAGAGTCTATATCCACCTGCATACCATATATGCGAAACGAGCTGAGCTACGGAACCTCCTCGTGCCAGGTGTACGAGTTCACGATACAGCTTCTGACAAACAGCATACTTTTGAGCATCCTCCGCCGATAGAGGTGCTGCCGAGATATCGAAGAAAGCAGATTCACCATCTTGTTCCATAACATCGAGCACTGTGATCAAGGCATCATCTGAAAGACGACATAACGGTGAGCGTAAAACTGCAGCAAATGCTAGCCGGTCCTCATGGAATATGATGAGCTGGAGTATGCTATAGATATCATTCATAGGTGCTTCGAGAAAAAGTGATTGCACTGCAGATAACGTATAGGGAATCCCCGCTATTCTCAGAGCCTTCTCATAGTGCAATTGATTAGAACTCGTCCTGAAAAGAACTGCAATCTCATGATACTTCGGTCTTCGGACTACACCGTGTTCATCAACAATAAGGTACTCATCAGAATGTATCATCCGCTGAATTCGGCATGCTATAGCATAGGCTTCTGCCTGAACATCGAGCACATATGCATCGGGATCATCCTCCTGCTCCTCCGAATCATTTTCAGAATCACTTTCGGCATCCTCTTCGTCTGCTAGACGTTTAATCAGGAATGAAACCTTAGGAGAAATTCCTTTGTTGGCTTTACGTGAGCTGAGGGGCTCAAATGCAGCTTCATACGGAGCATTATCATCTCCCATACTCAATTGGAAAATGATATTAAAGAAATCAATGAGGGTCGGTTCACTCCGGTAGTTGTAAGCTAACGGTATGGTTTTTCCGCCCTGAGCCTCAATTTCAGCACCTATTCCCTTAAAAACAGAAACATCAGCCCCTCTAAAACGATAGATTGATTGCTTATCATCTCCAACGAAGAAAAGTTTGTCCGATGCGAGCGGTCCATTCGGGTATTGCTCTGCGAGAAGGTAGACAATATCCTTCTGCAGTGTATTGGTATCCTGAAATTCATCAATCATGATAAACCGGAACTTCTTCTGATAGTAGGAGCGAACAGGAAGGTTATGCTGGAGAATATCGCGAGCCATATGTGCGATATCGCTGAAGGTGAGTATACCTCGTTCTCGTTTTGCAGCAAGATACAGCTCATGATATCGTCCTAACACTGTGAAAACCGGCAGTAATAGCGGAGCATCACACAGTGCAGCACATGCCTTACGTACTGCGATAAGTGTTTTTCGAATTTCATCAATCTGTGCATTAAAAGGAGCCACAAAATCTTGCTTTCCTCGGCACTTGTTGATTTTGCACGCTTCAAGGTAGGCAAGAACCGCTTCCGGATTTTCACACTGGTGAAGCATCTCTGACTCTGCAGCATACGCCTGTGCAACTGATACAGCAGAAGTGTAGCCTTTACCATTTCCTGGAATATCAATGAGCACTCTCAATTGTTGGAGCAGGGTCTCAATCGCATGTTCATAGAGTGATCTTATATACGTATACGTACCACGAGCTTGTTCAGAAGCATCGTAGGTGCTTGCCGGATGAAATTCTTGGTGGGCGAGTTTTACCAGGAACAATAGCAAATCATCTGGACTGTACAATGCAGCTAGAAATTTTAACCCCTCATCGTCCTCCAGGGAGGTTAGCAATTGATGAGCACACTCACTCGCCATCTCCTGATTCGCCTCTTCATCCATGATGTATTCAGGACCAATACCATACCGTGTAGGATCAGACGCAACTACGCGGTTACAGAATGCGTCTATCGTGGTGATGGTGGCATCAGAAAATCTACCAATCTCTGCACGTATATCGGGATCATCCTGAAAATCAAGCAGTTTTTGATGAATTCGTTCGTGCATTTCGGTTGCAGCTGCCCGACTGAAGGTGAGTGTGAGAATCTCATCTACATGTGCAAAGCCCTGCGAGACCAACCAGAGAAATCGGTAGGAGAGAACGGTTGTTTTCCCTGAACCGGCTCCGGCGGTCACAACGCAATTTGTATCGCAGTAAACAGCCTCTTTTTGTCGACTATCAAGATTTTTCACAATCTCAGCGAAGGCTTCAATGCTCATCATATGAGTGCGTACCTCCGTCTACAGATTTGTCGATAATCGCAATGAATACAGGGTTTTCCCGATGTAGTTACCCCAAGTCGTCCTTCGCGGATCGCATTAACCATCTCATCGATGCGCTGTTCCACTTTCTCAATGAGCCAGTCACGCTTCTGCGGTTCATGTGCTTTCCAGATTACCTTATATGCACCCTTGTCTATTGCAAAGTAGGCACCGATAGTTACGGCTTTATATTCCCCGTCGGAAATCAGAGAGGAGTCTCTAATGAGTTTTGCGTAGAGTGGAAGTTGGTGTGTCGGAATAGTTTCATTTCCCGGATTAAAATCCTTCATTCGGTTGTTGAACGATTTTTTATAATCTACGACCGCGATATACTCCGTCCCGTCATCTTCAACCTGTTTGAGAATGCGGTCAATTCTGCCTTCGAGTGTATAGTGAGCTTTGTGGTACGTCATAGTCAGCGGGGCTTCGAATGCTATGCTGGTATAATCACTGAATAAATTGGATTCAGCTTTCAGTATTGCAAGAAGGTCCGGTCCGTAGTGTTCTCGAATATAATACATAACCGCTGCCGATGGGGCCTGCGGCATACGGGCATACCGGTCAAATTCTGCGTTTATGATATTTTCAAGCATTTCACGATACAGGGAGTCAACCAGGTCCTTTCTGAAGGTTCCCGTTCTTTGTGCAATTTCCCCGAAAAAGTTCTCGTAAATTCGATGCATGATAATTCCCAACTGCCTATGGTCGATGGATTGTACTGCGTAGGTTTCCTTCTTCAGATGAAATACATAGTGTGCAGCCCACTTCATGGGACACCCTGCAAAAGCATCAAGCATTGTATTTGATACCCCCAAAGTACCATCCGATAACGAAAATCTTTTCCATAATGAAAAATAAGGGTGCGATTCAGCAAAATCGATGCGTGGTGGACTGAAGGCTGTGAAGTGAGCACGTGAGAACCATTGTGCCTGATTGTGTGACGCTATCCATGCGGTGTGATTTTCTGATGCCCATGCTGTCTGTTCATAATATATTCTCCCAGATGGTACATAGGACTCTTCTTGCACCTCTCCCCGATCAATAAACAAGGAGGGAGGCAGCGAGCTCGTTCCGCCAAAGGCAGAGCCTGATGCAGACCAATAGGTATTATCGCTCAAATACCGATAATGATAGAGAAGAGGTTCTGTTGTATCAGACAATTCTGTGTCTTCCCAAATCGATTCAGCAATAAGAGGCAGCTTGGTCGATATCTGGCGAGTTGCATCTTCAGTACACCCAATCAAGAAGTGGTGGGCAGGCGAAATCCCGACCGAGGCAGTGTACGAATAGACTGGAATACCTCGATGGTGGTGTTGCGGTATATACTCCTGTTTGCCTATGATGTGTAAATACTGAGAAAACAGTGCGGGCAGCTCATTAATGCCACACGTTTCAAGATCCTCCCCCATCGCTTGCAACTGATCGAGACAATACGCCCATACACGATTAAGAATTGATTCTTCTGGTAATGCGTGTTCCGATGCAGTATCGAGCCAGCAGGTATTCCCTAAAGTAAACTCTTTACATGCAAATAAAGCACGTCTTAGCGAGGTTATCGTAGAGGCACGTACGATTGCGATCACCTGCTGTCGGAACGTACGATACCATGATAATACTGATGCATCCTCTGCTTTTTTTGAGGATTCCAATACGTGCAGCCAACGATCTGTTCGGGGATTCGTTGAACCGATTACCACCGAATATTCCACCCCGCATTGAATCAGTCTCTGTATGATACTTCGATCTTTAAACGGGTACCGGGAATCGAGTAAGAAAGATTTCATTGCATCGAACGAAAATTGATGTGTATAGAGATTGAGTATCGATTGCAGGAATTTTCCCGGGCTGTAGGAGAGGGGGGAACGTCCTTGAATAAAGGTTATCGGGATATCGCGAATCATAGCTTCATGTTCGACGTAGGGCCGCCAGCGATCAGCATTTCCGAGTGTTATTACTATCTCTTCAGGTGGTGTGTGTGCATCAAGCAGTTGTTCAATTTTATCTAATCGGTCACGAAGCTCCATGAGTTCATTCGAAAACCAGTGCAATATGTTGTTTGGATTTTCTGTCTCATCGGGATTCTGGATGCTGCAGCTCGTAATCCAATCAGGAAACGACTTCATGGCACTGAATTCTGCCCAACCTCTACAGACTTCTGGGAAAAATACAGTATAGTGGATGTTCCTGTTTTTCGCTGAATCGAAATTATCAAGAGAGGGCTGCAAAAAATGTGGTTCGAAAAGTGAGTGTTCACGAAGGAACTCTCGATAGATCACCCCAATACGGGCAGTATCATCTCGGTATGCTTTCGGAAGGCGCAGATATGCTTGGGGACGTTCCTTCATCATCTGATCCAGATCTTCCAAATGGGTACACAGGAGAGCAAGTGTTGCAGCAAGGTTTCCTATCGAATCGGGGTGGGAAGGATAGGTAAACCACTGTAAGGAACTGACAATCTGCTCATCTCCTAGCAGCTGCTGAGCAAAAAGAAGGCGTATGGTACCATTTGTCGGCTGTTCACTACGAACGGGAAGAAATTTTGCACGAAACCGGTCCCATGCAATAACTTTATCGAGTCGAACAGCTTTCCTGCTCGACAAACGGACATACGAATCTATCCAAAATTTTGCTGCCGTTTCTGTGGGAAACACACACACTTGGTTATCGCATTCCAGTAATGTATGAATAGTGTGTTTAGCCTCATTCATAGATGAAAGGATCATGGTGGCAAGTATACCATTAAAGGTGGTATACTCAAACCCATGAATGACCGGGAAATCCCGTCACAAAAACCGTTGTATACTCCTCTTTATTCCACTGAATCGGGGGGTAATCGACTCAATCTGATTCAGTGGATTGTCTGCTTTATATGCATTGAACTTGTTTGGACTTTTCTTGGAGGAGCGAGCACCACTCTTTTTTCGGAACTTACTCGGAATCGCTCATGGAGTACCTATTCATGGGTTATCTATCTTAACCAACATATAAATTTCGTTGTACTGTTTGGAAGTATATTCGTATTTGTACGATATATTCTCCGTATTCCTTTACGCACCTTTATCACACAAGCACCACGATTCAGATGGAAATTATTTCGGTTTTCACTCTTTGTTTGGCTTGTGGGAGTTTCCATAGCAACTCTCATTACTGCTCTCATAGAACCCCAAGCTATCATGTTGTATCGAACACCTCGTATTTGGGATCGACTTACGCTTATGATTCTCGCCTTACTCTTTACCCCATTGCAATGTATAGCCGAAGAACTTCTTTTTCGAACCTATGTGTGGAGAATGATGGAGGGACGAATCAAAAAGTTTTGGATTCCCGGGGTTATCTCTGGGTTAATTTTCACACTTGCACATCTAACAAACAGTGAATTGCAGTCAACAAACTATAGTGTGTTTGTCCTTTTCTATTATTTCCTTACAGGATTTCTGTTCATGGAGATGACGCGAATCCATGGAGGCAGTGAAGCTGCTTTTGGTGCTCATATTGCGAACAACCTGTTTCTCGTCTTCATAATAAACTATGCCGGCTCATCATTGCCAAGCGATTCTTGGTTTATTCAGCAAAATCCAATAATTTGGCTCGACCTTGTAGTACTCAGTTTATGTAGTGCATGCATTATCTGGATGGGAAAACATAAGCGGTTTTCCTCCGATTCCTAGGCTGTGTTTTGTAACATTGCCAAAGTATGGCGGTTTACTTACCATATAGTGACAGTATCTCGTTGTTAACAATTCACACATAAGGCAGGTTTTCATGGCAGCTCGTTCAAAACGTACCAATACTAAGAAAGGACGGAGGCGAAGTCACAAAAAAAGAAATCGCATTCTCCTCCTTTTATTACTCCTCGTTGTTGCTTACGCGATTCTTTGGTTCATTACCCCTTCGGTTGAAGAATACTATGGAGATGGAGGCCAAAGCGGTGTTCTTGCCTCTCTGGAAATTCCAAAGTTGGGAGAAAACGATGAGCTGATCCTCCATACTGGATTCTCTTTCGTGTATGACGAGGAGCATGAGCAGGCTCGCTGGGTAGCGTATGAACTTACGAGAGACGAGATTTATGGTGTACATGAACGAGCAGATGATTTTAGACCCGACTCGGCAATTAAGACGGGTTCGGCGGATCTTGATGATTATCGAGGGTCTGGATTTGATCGAGGTCACCTCATTCCTGCAGCAGATCTGCCGTGGTCGGAGCAAGCGATGAGTGATTCTTTCTTTATGAGTAATATGAGTCCTCAAGATCCAACGTTTAATCGGGGTATCTGGGCTGCACTGGAGGCTGTAGTGAGAAATTTTGCTGCAACTGAAGGTTCTGTATATGTGGTAACTGGTCCGGTTCTTACCGACGGACCTTATGAAACCATAGGCGAAAATGAAGTCTCCATTCCCAACTACTACTACAAAGTTATCCTCGATTATGTTGAGCCGGAAACAAAAGCTATAGGTTTTTTACTCCCTAATGAAGGTTCTCGTAATGATCTGACTGAATTTATCACCACTGTAGACGAGATTGAAGAGATTACAGGAATTGATTTTTTTCCACAGCTTCCGGATGAAGAGGAAGCGATTTTAGAGGCTCAGGTATCTGCAGCAGCGTGGAATATCGATGAGTTCAGAGCATCTCGAGAAGAACGAGAAGCCTATTCCAGAGATAGTTCATCTATTGCCATACCACAAAAAGAGGATACAAAAGTCACCATGGTAAAGAGTGTTATTGATAGTATTATGGTTCAGACGAAGCGAGAAATTCGCTCCTTTATTCGAGGGCTCGATATTCCTATTCTCAATGCTCTTCCACTATAATTATGGGCTGGTTCAGTAGGAATTCTTTACCCAATCTTCACTACAGATTTCCAGTGTGGTGGTTGACTATCATGGGTTATCAGGTGATATTGGTATAATGTGTATTCCAAAAACCTACACAGCTAAGGAGTTTTTATTCATGAAGAAATTAGCATTATTAGCACTCGTATTGCTTACCAGCTTTGCGATCATTTCTTGTACCACCTCACGAGAGGATTCCCCCGCAGCATCATCTGATGGTGTAGTAGATACCGTTGATGTATCTGATGCAACATCTACAGTGATTTCTGAACCAGTTGAACAGGTCGATGTTGCTGAAACAGGAGAAGAAGGTGACACGATTGTTATTGATACTTCTATTGCACTTACTGCAGACGATCCAGAAATTGAGCAGAAATTCAGTTACGTATATGGCCACCTTATGGGTCAGGGTATAAGCGATCAGGAAATTGCTCTAGTACCGCGCCATTTCATCGCCGGTTCTAGCGATTTTTATAACTATGTTGAACCCGCTCTTACAGAAGAACAAATCAATAATCTATTCCAGAAATATCAGGGATACCTTGATGGATCTGTTTCAGAAAGTGAATTACAGGTTGTAGATTTAGAACCTATTGGAGAAATGAGTTCATTCTATGACTTTTTTAGCTACGGATATGGATATGTTGTACAATACAATTTACAGAGTCAGGGTATTCTTGTAGTCCTCGATAATTTCAACAACGGAATTAATGATGCTTTCAGCGAGGTCCCCCTGAATTACTCGGATGAAGAGATTGATACACTATTTATTGCCTATCAAGATAAGCTGAGGGCTGAGTATAATGCAGCACTCGAAGAGTTTGCAGCACAGAATCTGGAAGCGGCTGAAAATTTCCTTGCCGAAAATGCAACTGCTGAGGGTGTAATCACCACAGAGAGTGGTCTTCAGTATAAGGTTGTATCTGAGGGCGAAGGAGCTCTTCCCACTGATGATGATACGGTTGAAGTTGATTATATGATTACCTATTTGGATGGGACTACCGGCGACAACTCCTACAGTCGGGGAACTCCATCAGTATTTGCTCTTGCCAACCTGATTCCCGGATTTGCAGAAGGTGTTAAGCTCATGCCTGTTGGCAGCCACTATCGATTCTACGTGCATCCTGACATGGCATATGGAGTAGATGGGACTCAGGATATTCCACCAAACACATTGCTTATCTTTGATGTTGAACTGCACAATATTGTAACTGAATAGTTTAACCTGACGAGGTGCCGGATTACTGATTAGGTTTCCGGCATCAAGGAGGTCCTATGGGGACAATGTATAAGAATATCACCGAATTAGTAGGGCGAACTCCATTGGTCGCCCTACTTCGTCTTTCAGAGCGGCATAATGTTAGAGCACGGTTATGTGCGAAACTGGAATATTTTAATCCAGCAGGGAGCGTTAAGGATCGTGTAGCTCTTGCTATGATCGAAGCTGCTGAGCGTGATGGCCTCATCACCTCGGGTACGACGATTGTTGAACCGACTAGTGGAAATACGGGTATCGGCCTTGCTATGGTCGGTGCAGCACGTGGTTATCGGGTAATTCTTACGATGCCAGATACGATGAGCGTTGAGCGTAGAACTTTGCTTCAGGCTTATGGTGCCCAGGTAGTGCTTACAGATGGTTCCAAGGGTATGCGGGGTGCTATGGCGAAGGCTGAAGAGCTTGCTGAGGAGTTCGAGAATTCGTTTATTCCAAGCCAGTTTACTAATAAAGCTAATCCCGCGGCACATGTTTCCGGTACTGGACCGGAAATTTGGGAAGATACCAATGGAAAGGTAGATATTTTTGTTGCGGGAGTCGGTACTGGTGGAACGATTACGGGTGTTGGAACTTTTCTCAAGCAGAGGAATGAGCATATTACTATTGTGGCGGTAGAACCGGCTGGCTCGCCTGTACTGAGTGCCGGTATACCTGGGCCTCATAGAATTCAGGGGATTGGTGCTGGGTTTATTCCCGAGATTTTACAGACTGATGTGTATGATGAGATTCTTACCGTTGATAATGAAGAAGCCTTTGAGATGGCGAGCGAACTAGCCAAATTTGAAGGTATCTTTGCAGGGATTTCTTCCGGAGCTGCGGCAGCTGCTGCTATTCGGTTGGGGAAGCTCGAAGAGCATGCCGACAAAACTATAGTCGTTGTACTTCCCGATAGCGGCGACCGCTATTTATCATTAGGTACCGGGTACAATTAGCGTTTTTTGTTTGTTCAAACAATATATGAGTGAGAAATGGCTTACCGACAAATTAATTTCTCTGGCAGATAGTTCGTATAAAATCTTTTCCGAACGTCTGATTAAACAAGGGAAACCGATTCTCGGGGTTCGTATGGGACCTTTGAGAAAGCTTGCTCAGGAGTTAGTACGAGATCCTGCATGGACGTTTAATTTGCTTGGTAACCCGAAAAATGACCAATATCATGAAGAAAAAATGATTCGAGCACTCACCATCGCATATGCAAAAATTGATGAACATAACCGTATACAGTTAGTGGAAGAGTTTTCGTACTACATTGATAACTGGGCAATCTGTGACAGTTTTGCATCAACCTTAAAGCAGGCCCGAACCCATGAGGAGTTGTATCGCGATTTGATCGTTCGAACAATTTCCAGCGAATATTTGTACCCGGTACGTTTATCGATTGTGATTATGTTGAATTATTTTATGCAGGAAAAGTGGCTTGCAGAAAATCTGTTGCTGCTCGAGCAAGTTCAAACAGACCACTATTACGTTAAAATGGCCGTTGCTTGGGCTATCGCAACGGCCTATGTTGTTTCTCCTGAGACTGTTCGGCCTTGGATGGAAACATCCTTAGCCGATAGTGAAACGTATCGTATGGCAGCCCAGAAAATTCGTGATTCTAGGCGTACCTAAGAGTCTTATTTCTTTGGTCCAGCAGCAAGTGCTTTTTCAACCAAACCGTAGAAATCATTTACGTGGATGGTAACACCAGCAATGTCATCGGTATGGCCGTTGTCATCTTTGTAGCTGATTGCAGTTGGATCCTGAGTGGAGAGTAGATAGCTTTCAGCACGCTGTGCCTGTACATACCACTCGTCAATTGCTCCACCGAACTGAACCATCTTGTAATTGCCTTCCATGTCGTAGACTTTCTTATCGTCACCAGCTTCGTTCAATGCACTCCAGTATACATTCACGATATTCCCATCTTTCACGAATAGCGAAACATATCCTTTCCAACCGGAAGAACCGAATGCATCATCAATTGCATAATATCCACCATCAGCATAAGGACCAATTTCAACAGGACCAGCTTCAAGAGCTTCGGCAGCAAGATCAAAAAGTGCATCTACGTGAATTGATACTCCAGCAATATCATCGGTATGACCATTGTCATCCTTGTAAGTGATTGCGTTGGTATCCTGAACCTCAAGCAGATATGCTTCGGCCTTTTCAGCTTGTTCGTACCACTCGGCCTGGGCACCGCCGAACTGAACCATCTTGTAGTTACCAGCCTTATCATAGGCCTTCTTGTCGTCGCCCTGCTTGTTCACAGCACTCCAGTTGACTCCTGCGATTCGTCCATTGAGAACAGTAAGAGAGACATACTCTTTCCAGCCTGAACTAGGATAGGAATCGGCAATAGCGAAATAAGAACCATCGGTATAAGGACCAACACCAACAGGTCCAGCAGCCAATGCTTTATTTACCAGGTCATACATTTCTACAACGTGGATTGATACACCTGCGATATCGTCGGTGTGTCCGGAATCATCAGTATAGGTAATAGCAGTTGGATCCTGGGTCTTAAGAAGGTATGCTTCAGTTTTTTCAGCCTGTTCGTACCACTCTGCCTGAGCACCACCAAACTTTACCATGTTATATCGACCTGCTTTGTCAACATCTTTCTTTGGTGCACCAGCGTTCACATTGATGCCATTCCATTCAACATCAACAAACTTTCCGCCTTTGATTTCTACGGTTACTGCATACTTCCAGCCTGAAGATGCAAATCCATCTTCCATAGCAAAATAGATGCCATCCGCATAATCAGCAACAGAGAAATCACTATCACTAGCTGCGGGTGCTGCAGGTGCGGGTGCTGCTGGAGCAGCTGGTGCGGGAGCAGCAGCGGCAGGGGCCGGTGTTGCGGGGGCTTGTGCAGCAGGTGCAGTTTCCTTTGCACAACCAACCATGACTAAAGCAGTCATAGCTAAAGCCAAAACCATCATTACAATAGTTTGTTTTTTCATGTAATCACTCCTAATATATCGATTGCGGAACTCAGTATATTAGTTGCTGCACTTTTTATCAAGGGTTCCCTGATATATTTATGAGGAAAAAATTATTGAAATAAAATCCCTTCAGACCCACCAGCCTTGAAATCGGTATGTAAAAGCGATGTAAAGCCACTTGCATGCCCACCACTAAATACTGTATATGCT
>Ga0334901_1003418_pt1 | contig 12026 bp, 4 predicted proteins | sample GraSluR3_MG_3_FD_207216 | JGI IMG/M metagenome (GOLD analysis project Ga0334901, IMG submission 207216) | Sludge microbial communities from methane-producing bioreactor in Wageningen University, Netherlands - Granular Sludge_15_08-R3 | ecosystem: Engineered > Bioreactor > Anaerobic > Unclassified...
AGAATTCCGGATTGTTGGCCAGCCACTGATAGCTGGTAAAAGTAACGGGCACCAGCGCAGTTTCGAGGTGATGCACATAACCGTTGGAAGTTTCAATGTTGGGTTTATTTACCGACGCCTGATTGTTTATTTTATAATAAGAGGTATCGGTTTCGATGATAAAACTCACAGTAAGAAAATCGCCGGAGAGTGTAGGTTCGGAAAATGCGCCGAACGGAAACTCGTTGGAGCGAACACTTTCGTTTACAACATGATAACGACTAAAAACCTGTGCATACGATTCGTTACCGAGAATATCGTTCACCGAAGAAAACTGGTCGGATTCGCTGATAAACCGGTTCACTGCATCGTTATCGGGTGCAAAAAGCGTATAACCGATTCCGTTGGGATTATAGGCGCTAAGTGTTTTTAACACACCGCCTTTCTCGAGGATTGCAATGAAGCTGGAAAAATCTTCTTCATTTTCCATAAGGTAGTCGTATATGGTTATCTTTTCCAGGTCTTCAAATGTGGCCTCCAAAACCGGATCGTCGCAGGAGAAAGCTCCGGCAACCACCACCAAAACCAAAAAATATGCTAATTTTTTCATATTAAAAATCATAATACGGGTTTTGAAACAGGTTTTTATTACGTTCTATTTCATCTTTATGCACCGGCAGATACCATCCCGAGGGATTGGTAAGCTTGGCCGACAATATCCTTTTTTGGGTAGAGGGCACATTACTTACAATGATTTCAATCAGTTTCCCTTTCCGGGCGAAGTTGTTGCGCCTTCCCATACGAAGCAGGTCGAACCACCGTTTACCTTCGTAAGCCAGTTCGAGTGCCCGTTCTTCCAAAATGGCATCTTCGAAGGCTACTTTGTTAAAAGGAAGTGAAACCGGCTGCACATTTGCACGCGAACGAATTTCGTTAATCACCAGTAGCGCCTCGGTATAGCGGTCGAGTTGCGAAAGGGCTTCGGCTTTCATCAGCAACACATCAGCCAGCCGGTAAATGATCCAGTTGGCGCTGTATTGCTGTGCCCCGGCACGCACCGAAAGTCCGTCGGGTGATTGCCCCACATATTTCCAGATGATAAAATCATCGTCGCCTATTTTGCCAATGGTTGCACCTTCGCCACGCACAATTTCCTTCGAATATTCGCGGCCAAACATCTCCACCGCTTTTTGGCTGGGATCGTACTGATAAGCGTTTTGTTCGGTTGCTCCAAACATTCCGTTACGCTGATTGCGGTTCCCGTCAAACTGAAATTCAAAAATACTTTCCAGCGAATTACCGGGGTAAAAAAGCTGAAACCACCGCGAGCTGGGCATCAGTTCAAATTCGATGTTTTGTTCAATTTTCTGAATATGCGTCAAAGCTTCTTCGTACTGAAAACGCCAGAGGGCAATATCGGCCAGCAGCGCATCGAACGCAGCTTTGGAAGCCCTGCCTTTGTTCTCCTGTATTGTGGGAAAACTTTCCGTCGGCGCAAAATCCCTGTTCGCTTTCAGATCACTGACTATTTGTTCGAGCACCTCATTTTCCGGGCTTTGAGGCAAATAAAAATCGGTATCGTCACTTTCCGATGGTTCCAGTACCAGCGGCACATCGCGATAGAGGCGAACCAGGTAAAAGTAAGCGAGGCTGCGCAGAAAATAGGCTTCCGACACGAGGCTGCGCAACTGAAAATCGGTGAATGTTTTGTCAATCTCTTTGACTTCAGGCGCATTTTTTATGACTTCGTTGCAGTAGTTAACCACCTTGTAAAAGTCGGCCCAACTGGCAAAAAAATTGGCCGGATAAATGTTGCTTTCCGCCACGTTTCGTTCGTCGTCCGACTGGTTCACATCTCCCTGAAGCAGATCGGCACGCAGTTCGCCCTTCAAAAACAGGTTACGGTCCATGGCGCCAAACGATTCATAGGCGGCCATTAATACCGCTTCCACATCTTCTTTCGATTTCCAGAACTCGTCGCGGATAAGTCCGCTCGGTGGGATGAGTTCGAGCCAGTCGTTACACGAAAACTGAACAAACACCAAAAGGGTAAGCAGAAAATATTTCATTTTTGATTTCATACGCTCCAATTTTTAAAATCCAATACCTAAGCTGAAAGTATAAATCTGTGGCGGAGGAGTCCGTGCCTCATCCACACCAATCCAAAACGGGTTGCTGGCATCCTGACCGATTTCCGGGTCCTGCCCGGTGTATCTTGTAAAGGTTACCAGTTTTCGTGCACTCAGGGCAAAAGTAGCCCGGCGCACACCCAGTTTGTTGCATAAGTCTTTGCTCAGTTCATAGCCGATTTTCACGTTGTTCAACCTTAAAAAGTCGCCTTTCTCCACGTAACGGTCCGACCCCAGGTTGTTGGCCGGATGGTTCATATAGGCACGCGGCAACATTCCTTCTTCGTCCTGTCCCTGAATACGCCACCGGCGCAGTGTGGCCTTGCTTTGGTTGTTCCGGTCGTTCATACCTTCGGTTTGCAGGGCAATACCGTTAATAATATCGAACCCGATACGGTAGTGGAAACCCACGGAAAAATCAAAATTTTTGTACCGTACATTCCCGCCAAAACCACCGATAAAATCAGGATTGGAGTCGCCAATATAAACGACGTCATTCAGGTCGATTTTCCCGTCGTGGTTTACATCTTCGTATATGGGGTCGCCTCCTTTAAAAATATAGGTATCGGCATATTGCAGCGGTATGGGTTTACCTTCTCCGTCGCGCAAAATGTTTCCTTCGGCATCGCGTGCCACTGCGTCCGCATCGCTGGCAAAAACTCCGAGATACCTGAATCCGAAGAACGAACCTATGGGCTCCCCTTCCATTACAATTTGCGGGTATTCGCCGTTTCCGATAGAAGTAGAGCGTTCGGTATTAAAGTTTTCCGGCAATTTATTAAACCGGTTGATGTTTTGCGAAGTATTAAAATTCAGTGAAACCAGCCAGTCTTTTGTACGCACCAGCCGTGCATCTATCATCAGTTCCCAACCGGTATTGGTCATTTCACCGCCATTGAGGAATTTCAATCCATCATAACCAGATGATACAGGTATTTTATAGTAATCTTCCGGCCTTGTTCCACCGAACAAAATATCATTGGTAACCTTTTGGTAAACATCGCCTTCAATATAAAGCCGTTCCTTAAACAGGTTCAGTTCCAATCCTGCGTTCCATGAAGTAATGGTTTCCCACCTCAGGTTATTTAACTGAATACTTGTTGGTGCAATAGCCGGGTTTAAAATGTAACTTCCTGTTCCGGTGGATTCATAGGAAGCGAAACGTGCATACACATCGGAAGGCTGGCGACCGGAAACTCCCCAGCTGAGACGGAGCATACTCTCCCCTAAAAATTCCGTCCCACTCAGGAAGGGTTCACTGGAAAACCGCCATCCCACCGACAGCCCTTTAAACAAGCCCCAGCGGTTATTCACCCCAAACGACGAGTGGGCATCGGCGCGCAGGATGGTTTGCAGCAGGTAACGGTCGAGGTATTTGTAGTTAATGTTTCCCATACCACTAATCAGTCGGTCTTCGCCCGAGCCGGTTCCTATCCAGTTAATCTGCGGGTCGATGGCGGGGTCTTTAATGTCCACACTTGGTGTTTTGTTCCCCTGCAGGTTCATCCATTCATACCCCGACTGGTCGGTGAGCCAGGTTAAAGCTCCCGAAACGCTGTGGTCTTCATTTTCAAAAGGAGAACTAAACGTCAGTTGCGTTTCTGTACGAATCGAATTACTCAGGTTGTTGCTTTCTTCCGCCTTGTTCACATTCCACGCCAGCCAGTCGGCGCCAATGGCATTGTAGGGCAGGTAGTTTTTCGATTTCGACCCTTCGTACTGAAACGAGATGGTCTCCCGAAAACTCAGCCAGTCGTTTATGCGGTATTGTAACATGAACGTATTTTCGAGGCGGTTGGTGGTTTGGTCATTCATTCCCAGAAGGGCTACGGCAACCGGATTGAAATAAGTAACGCCGTCGCCCTGGTAGCTGTTAATCGGCGTAAAATATTCTCCGGTATAGTTTCCATTCACATCGCGTTCCCAAACACTCATGTTCGGGGCTTTAATGTAGGCCATTTCGCGCACGTTTCGGGCCCGCCAGTGATTTCCCTGAATGGAAACGTTATTGTCGCGGAAATTATTCGTATAATTAAATTTCACCTGGAAAAGCAATTTTCTGGAAAGGAAGTAGTCGAGGTTAATACGCGATGAAAACCTTCGGGAACGGGTGCTGATGGTAGTACCTTCTTCATCGACATAACTGAAGGAGGTAAAATACCTCGTTTTTTCGCCCCCACCCGAAATACTGAAATAGTGATCGTGGGTAGCGCCATCCTGGGTAATTTCCCGCAGCCAGTCGGTATTTGCAGAATAATTATAAAAATGGACAAAATCCCTGTCGTAGGCAATCTCCGGAGGAATATCGAAAGCTCCCTGGCTGTTGTGCCACTCTTCCAGCTGCAGCATAATGTATTCATCTCCGTTAAGCATGGGAATTGCCGGTGGTTGCACGTTCAGGTTGTATTTATACTGATAGTCGAACTGCACTTTCCCCATTCGCCCTTTTTTGGTTTCGATGAGCAAAACACCGTCGGCGCCGCGCGAACCGTAAATAGCGGTTGAAGCGGCATCTTTTAGAACCTCGATGGAACGAATATCCTGAAGTGCAATGTTAATTAGGTTACTGATGTCTTCACTGTCGGCAGAACTCAAATCGAAATCGGTGGTCACTCTGAATTGCGGAATGCCGTCGATAACAATCAGCGGTTCGCTGTTTCCCATGGAACTTAATCCGCGAATGACCAGTTGCGAACCTGAGCCGGGGTCGCCCGATGCACTGATGATATCGAGCCCGCTCACTTTACCCTGCAATGCATCGGCAGCCGAGATCACCCCCACATCCTGCATGTCCATCAGGTCAACCTTTACAGAAGAAGAGGCCCTGTCGCGATCTTCAATATTTGTTAAACCCCCTGTTGTACGGGCTTCGGCGGTCACCGTCACTTCCCCCAATGCTACATCGGCCGATTCGAGTTCAACTACAATGGTTTTTGTCGGGTCAACTTCCAGTTCCTGTGCTTTATAGCCAATAACACTCACTCTTACTGTATTTTGGGGATTTGTCATCTGCAAAACAAAGTCGCCGTTCACGTTGGTAATGGTTCCGTTCACCACCCTCTCCTCGCTGTCGTACTCCACAACATTGGCACCGATAATGGTTGTTTTATCTCCCTTATCGAGCACCCTGCCCCTCAAAATCGTTTTCTCCTGGGCATGAGCTGCAAAATAACTACAAAGTGCGACTGTAAATATTAGGACAGTTCTGATTCTTTTCATTTCGTTCACAAACCTTTGGTTTTCTACAAATTGTTTTGTCTGATTTATTGGCTATCCACTTCACCGAATGTCAACACCCGGTCTATTTCGTGAATTACAGCATTATTAAATATGTTGTTGAAAACATCGTTGCTTTCCCCCAGGTTAATGCCTGTAAGCATGTTTGTTTTTTCCGACTCTTCCACCTCGGTGTAAACAGCGCCTTCTTTGTCTTTAAACCGAATGACATCGATGCCGGGCTCAACGTAAAGCTGTGTATAGACTGTTGAAAAAGGCGTTGATTTCTCGTCGATGCGTGTGGTTTCAAAATACCCGGGGGCTGAACTTCCATCGGTAAAAATAAGTTCACCCTGCACAAAATGAAGCATCAGCAGTTTTCGCAACTCTTCCGTTGTCATGGACGAAACATCGAGGTTACCGAGCGCTTCGGCACTGGGCGCAAAAATGGTATAAAACTCGTTGTCCGATAAAAAGCTGTACCTGAATTCCTTTGTCAAAGCGAGCCCCGCCTGTTGCAACAACGCATGAAATTCGGGATAGTTGCTCTGGAGCCGGTTATAAATACTTGTTACCGAAAAACTGAACCAGTTGTTTATTTCGTAGGTCGTTCCGTTGTCGGCGGTTGAACTCAGTACACGCGGAAATTCAGGAACCGGAGTTGCTCCTTTGTAACCACGGGTTGTGGACGCTGTGCCCGAAACTTCTCCGGTTTCATTGTTCACAATAATATAGCTGCCCGAAAGATTGGGTAAAAATTCTTTTCGGGCCATACCCCGCGGTTGCCGTGTGGCTACATGGCTCATCAGCAAAACCCTCAGGTCGTTTTGCGACAGTGCAAACTGCTGGGGAGCAGCTCCGGGACTAATCATAAATACGGTAAAAACTTCATTTATCTCATTGTAAATCAACGACGAGTCCACCCTGGTGTTCGCATCAGATTCTACAAAAAACATATAATCCCGATTTTGCCTTTTTAAAGCCGAAAGTAACCCGGCCTGTTCTATGGCAATCATCACTTTACGAAATCCCTGCCGCAAATACACAGGCCCGGTAACACTGCTGAAGGCCCGTGGAACAATGGCTTTATCGAGCCCGATAAAAGTGCTGTTGCTGCCAAATTCCTTATGTACAATATCTGACGGCTCAATTTTAACCAAATCAAATTCGCCGTTGTAAAATCCTTTGGTGAAATCAGACGAATAAACCGGGTTAACCGACAAATGTGTATTGGCAATAATCCTCTTAATATTATCGGGAGCGCCGTTAAGCGATCCCCAGCCATTAGGTATTTTAATGTAGGTATCAATCAACTCGTTAAAAGCAGCATCGGTTGGTGCAACCATACCGTGGTGGTACCGGTAGGTCACATTTTCGGGTAACCCCACAACACCGGCCGGGGCTTTTGTCCTTTCATTGGTAAGGTTAAAGGTAAGTTCGGGGAAAGTGAGGTTAAAAAGTGAATCGACGGCCAAACCTTCGCTGGCTCCGGGCTGTTTGTTGGTTTCATCGTCGTTGTAGGAAAAAGAAGGGAAATAGTTTACCAGGTTTAAAAACTGTGTGTAACTTTCGTTCCCGTTGTTGGTTTCAAGCATCTGGTAGGCATTTTCCAACGGCTCTACCACCTGATCGACAATATAAACAAACCCGTTTTCAGAAAATATTTCATCACTGGAAATCCTGGCATTTCCATAATACAGGTTGGAAGCACCTTCGAACGGCCTGTTGAAATAAAACTCGTAATCGTCGCGGGTCAAATCGTAAATATTAAGGTACTCACTGTAAAATAGCGGCGCATATTTTCGGGAGTCGGTAATTACCCTTCGGTGTTTTGAAGCACTTAGCGTATCCTGAAGGATTGGCCGGAGTTTATTTCTTTCTCCAACCTGTGTCCAGCCAAATTTTCGGTTTCCATCTCTCAACAGCGTTTCCCGCTTAAAGCCCCTGGGTTTATTGTTATTTAAATCGAGCGTGTCTATCCAGCCAAATACATCGAGCGACCGCAGTTGCTGCTTCGACCAGGCATTTTGAACGATGTGGTATTTCACCAACTCGTTGAGTTCACCGGCAGGAATATCTTCTACACTGCTCCATCCCGCCTTTTGGGCAATCCAACTGTTAAATGCTTCGTTGGAAGGAGCAAACACTGTGTAACTTCCCGATACATTAATAATGGTATCGTAGCCGGTTAATTCCAGACACCGGGCGAACGTACTCAACTCCGGGTATTCCAGAATCTGAGAATAGACCTTGCCGGCCAGCCAGTCGGGCCTTTCATATTTACGCTCCCGTAAATCATCGCGGCAACTCATTGCAGTTAATACCCCAATAACTGCAAGAAGAAAAGGTACCTTCAGTCCGGTCATTTTTTTTAAGTTTTTAGCCATAGATTGCATAGAATTTAATGCCAAACATATAAAATTTAGAACTCACAATGTGTTACAAATTCAACCATAAATAACACAAATCATACATAGTCCAAATAATTATTGTATTTCTAACAAAATTATTAGTTTTTAAACGTATTAATTACTTTTTCCCGGTCTTTTTCCGTCAGTCCGTGGTCTCTGAAACTGGCAGGTGTTACACCGAACTGTTCCCGGAAACATTTGATAAAATAAGACATGTTGTTAAAACCTGTAAGGTAACACACCTCCTTAACCGTGTTGTTTCCGGTGCTTAACAGGCCGTACGCTTTTTGAAGTTTAACAATCCGTATAAATTCCACCGGAGAATAGTTGGTTAATTCCTTAAGCCGGCGGTAAAGCTGAGTGGTACTTATACTGAGCTCCTGAGCCAGCCGGTTCACATTAAATTCAGGATCGGAAACGTTTGACTCCAGGATGGCCTTAACGGTTTGAACAAACTCTTCGTCGCGGGGCGTGTTGCTTCTTTCCACCTCAACCATAAAGTTTCGGGTGCGGTATTTTTCCCGGATTAATGCGCGGTTTTGAATGAGCCGTTCGGTTTGCGACATCAGCAGATTTAAATCGAAAGGTTTGGTCACGTACGCATCTGCGCCAACCTTGTATCCTTCGGCTATTTGCTCGGGCGAATTTTTTGCAGTAAGCAGAAGCACGGGAATATGGCAGGTATCCCGGGTTTCCTTCACTTTTCTGCACAATTCCAGTCCGTCCATCCGGGGCATTATTGCATCGGAAACAATAATGTCGGGATACTGTTTTTGCACCAGTTTCCATGCTTCCTCGCCGTTCCGGGCAAATAAACAGTTGTAACTTCTCGAATAAACTCCGGTCAGGAATTCTCCCAACTCCGTGTTATCTTCAACAATCAATACCTTCCCCTTACCATCAATTTTAGTTTCTGTGTTCTGACGGGGCACATCATATAGCTTTGCGCCTAACGCGGCATTATCTGTTAAATCGACAGGAAACGTGAAATCAGATTTTTCCGGCCGGTGTATTTCATGTTCCTGCACAGGAAGTAAAACGTGAAAGGCGACACCTTTTCCGGGGAGCGATTCCACCTCTATTTTACCGTTGTGCATTTCAACCAGCGACTTGGAAAACGACAATCCAATACCCGCTCCTTCCGCTTTTTCATCGACCTTGTAAAACCGTTCAAAAATCCGCGATTTGTCTTTGTCCGAAATTTCCTTCCCTTCATTAAAAACCGTTAGTTGCAGCATTTTGTTTCCCGTGCTGTCCGGTTCGCTAACATTAAGTATTACGGAAATCGAATGGTAGTCGAACGTGTGCTTAAACGCATTGGAAATAAGGTTGTACAATACCTCTTCAATTTTTTGTACATCGGCATAAATTATTATGGATTCCGATGGAACTTTTACCTGAAGATTTATATTGCTTCCGGACTTAAATCCTTTAAAATTCAGCACTACATCTTTTACTACCCGCACAATATCAACCGGTTGCGGATTAAATGAAAGTTTGCCGGCGTGCAGTTTTCTGAAATCAATAATCTGGTTTATTAACCGCAGCAGGTAGTTTGAATTCCGCGATATCAGCTGAAGATGGTTTTTCCACTTATAATCCGTGTTCATATTTTTAACCATGTCCTCGACGGGAGCCACAATAAGACTTAACGGCGTGCGAAGTTCGTGGGCAATGTTTGTAAGAAACTGCATTTTGTTTTCATTGGTTTCGATGGCTATTTTATCAATTTTCTTTTGGTAAATTAACTTCTGCCGGTTTACCAAAATATAAACAATACCGTAAGCCAGAAACAAACCGGCTGTCAGATACACAAAATAAGCCAGCCATGTTCCGTACCAGGGTGGCCTGATTTCAACAATCATCGATCGTTCACCGGCTGACAAAATACCGTCGGCACTCACCGCTTTTGCCCTGAACGTGTAGGTTCCCGGCGGAATATTCGAAAAATAAACAAATCGGCTGGAAGCAGGAACTGTGTACCAGGTTTCAAACAAACCTTCGAGAATATACGTAATTTCGTTATTTTCGGGATATTGAAAATGGATGGAGGAAACTCCTATACTGAAGTTGTTACTTTTGAAGGGAAGCGTAATTTTTTCAACCCGGTTTAACACCGTATTCAGCACAGAACCCTTGTATATGGTATCGCCGATTTCCACAACCTTGTTTCTTATCCGAAACTGCGTTAACGAAACTTTGGGCGCGATTTCATTGATTTGAATTTCGCTGGGATAAAAACAGGTAAATCCCCTGTCGCCGCCAAAAAACAGCTGCCCGTCGGTTGCTTTGTAGCCGGAGTTAATCATAAAAATTTCACTCTGCAGTCCGTCGGCCGAATTGAACACGGTAAACCCGGGTGCGTTTCCAAACCGGTTGTAACGCGCCAGTCCCCTGCTGGTTGAAATCCATAAATTACCACGTTCGTCGGGTACCATTGCAATTACATCGTTGGAGGGTAATCCGTCATCTGTTGTCAGATGGCTGAATTTTTCAGTTGCAGGATCAAAAATATTTATTCCTCCTCCCTGTGTGGCAATCCATAAATTACCGTCGTAATTTTCGTAAAAACAATTGATTTCGTTGTTGTTTAAAAAATCGGGATGGGGATGTTTTGCAACATATTGTTTAAAGCTTAATGCAGGTTTACTTTTCCCCGACAGGTCGAGGTTTTCATAATCGCCGGTTAATTGATTAAATCCGTTGTTTGTGCCAATCCAGAACCTTTTTCTGCTGTCCAGAAAAATATCTAAAATGACATTGTCAGAGAGCGATTCAGGATTTTCGGATTCCGCTTCGAACCGGTAGCTTATACCCTCTCTATTCTGCTGCAGGTTGGGAATAAAAATCAGTCCGAAGTCCTGGGTTCCGCACCATACATTATTATTGGAATCGATAAACACCTTTCGTACAACCGATGTGATGGCAGGATTCCCGGAGAAAGGTTCCAGGTTCCATCCCGATTTTTTCTTCAGCAGGCGAAAGAGCCCCCTGTCGGTTCCAACCCAAAAAAGCGAATCCGATTGTTTTGCAATATCCCAAACTCCGTCGCTAACATTACCCGGTGTATTTTCAGATTTTAACGAAAGTGTTTGATAAACGATATCACTCCCTGTAGTTTGATTTTTGGCAACAATGTTCAACCCGTTATTTCGGCATCCTATAAAAATTTCATTTTCCGTTCCGTTAAAACACATAACGGTGTTCGAACTGAGGGATGTCTCCTGAAAGGGATCACGTATAAACGAATGGAACTTTTTCCGGTGGAGATCCATAATGCTGATTCCCTGTCCCTGGTGACCTATCCAAAGGTTTCCCGAAAAATCTTCACAAAGCGCGTGAATTTCATTGTCTAACAGACTGCCGGCCTTGTGCGGATTCGATGCGTAAGAACCTGTGGTACCGGTGTGGAGGTTGATGGTTAGAAGTTTGGGCTGGGGTAACGACGCGTAAATATGGTGGTTACTTGTATATAAAAGTTTTTGTATATCCTGATCCTTAAAAAAAATGTTTTTCACAAACTGCTTCCGCTCCACAGAAAAAGGGAGTACTCCTTTTGTGGTGGCCAGATACAACGTTTTTTCAACCGGCACATATTCAACCGCATTTACCCAACCATCTGTTTGCAGCAACGTATCTGCTTCGAGCCGGAAATCATCATCACTTCTTTTTACAGAAGCAAAATACATTGTACCGGTATTAGTGCTGCTGCTGTTGTTGATTAAAACCACTTTATTTCCGAAGGAAAAAAAGTTGGTAAAAAAGGGCGCCAGGGGATTGCCCGATTGGGTTACCGCACAGCTTTTCAACAGAACACTTTCGCTGCCGGCCTCATCCAAAGGCAAACAGAAAAAACCATCGACAGTTTGAACCAGAAGATGGTTATCGCTTTCCGCCAGCTGAATGATATTTACCGCCATTCCCGGCCTTCCCTCAAACTCACAGGTGGTAAAGGAATTATCGTGTTTGTTGAGCCGGCACAAACCGGCGGAAGTTGCAACCCACAGGTTATCCTTTGAATCGACAAAAAGTTTTTTCACTTTTTTTTCGGGTAAACTTGCAGGATCGCCAAGTTTTGGCCTGTAAACATCAAAATAGTAACCATCGTATTTAATCAACCCCGTCCAGGTTGCCAACCACATATTACCCAAACTGTCCTGCACTATGGAATTAATCTCGCCGTCGGGCAAGCCGTTTTCGGTTTGTAAATAACGAAAGTCTGTGCCGGCAACTTTTCCCGCCATTAAGAGGATAATTAGCAATGAGATGATATCAATTTTCATACATACAA
>Ga0334901_1003437_pt1 | contig 11971 bp, 6 predicted proteins | sample GraSluR3_MG_3_FD_207216 | JGI IMG/M metagenome (GOLD analysis project Ga0334901, IMG submission 207216) | Sludge microbial communities from methane-producing bioreactor in Wageningen University, Netherlands - Granular Sludge_15_08-R3 | ecosystem: Engineered > Bioreactor > Anaerobic > Unclassified...
CCTGGTGAACTGTAGTATTTTTCCCGGTTGGAGGGTGCCTCCCTCCAGCTGGCTCAATTTTAGTGAAACGGCTGGCTCAGTTTTCGCGGATCAATGGCTCACCTAAGCCGTAATCTCCAGGTAGGGTTAGGTCGTCGAAGCCACTCGGAAATAGAAAACTGTCATTACCCACCAAAAGAAAAGTAGCTTACTCCAGAAATGAAAAAAGTCATTGACTTTCACAGACGTTGACTTAATCCTTGCTGTTGCAATCGCAGGATTTCCTTAAACTTGGTCATAGTTGACCACCTCCAAAATAATCTCATGCTCAGGGCATGGTATTTTGGAGTTTAGCAGTTCAAAGCATTAAATTTGTCAGCTGGCTCAATTTTAGCGAAATGGGTGGCTCAATTTTTCCGGACTGCTGGTTCAGTCAGGCCGTAATCTCCAATAGGCACAGTCCGAGGTCATGACAAGAGAAAAACTATTACAATCATTTATCCAAATCAGCGATGATTGTATCGTATATTACCCCTGCGACCTGATATGCGAGGTAAGGAGGTACTGCATTGCCCACTTGGTGGTATTGTTGTGTAGTATTTCCGCAGAAAAAATAATTATCAGGAAAGGTCTGTAATCTCGCGGCTTCCCGAACCGTTAAGCTCCTACATTGTGTGGGATCAAAATGAATATAGTAATGACCATCTTTTGCAATATGGCTTGTGATGGTAGATGAGGGAGTTGTAGCTAACTGTACTTTAAATCGATCTGTGAAATTCTTGGTCTGCCCATTCTTCTTAATGTTCTTATGATTCGGAAGAAGGCAGATTGGGAATTCATTAATTGACGGAGACCTCTGTGTAATTTTTGCAAAACACGATGCATATAGATATCTGTGTAAATCTCCAAGCATATGGGACCTAGGAATATGATTTAGAGGTCCCTTTAGTTTAAAATCATGGTACCAAGACTTCAAAAAAGAAGATTTCCCATCATTTACCTTTCGTGGTATATTTCTTTCGTCCCCCCCCCCAATGGCATGGATTTCATTACGAATAAGGTTAAAATCTTTTTCAGTAATATTTGATTTCAAAGGTAAGTCAGAATACGATAGGGTGGGAAGCGAGGATACAATATTACTGATGGAGAAGCTATTTTTTGAACCTTCAGCCAATCCCTTCCGTGAAATCCTACTTACCAATGGAATCAAATCTTGGAGTACATGAGAAACATTCACTTGTTTTCTACTTTTTAGAGTAGCGGGTGTTTTTTGTATATCTTCTCGAACTCCCAAGATAATTACCCGATGCCTTTTCTGAGGTATCCCAAAAAATTCTGACTTTACAATATAATCCTGTGGTTTTGAATCAGAATCGATTTCTTTACTTAATGAGAATAGTCTATATCTAATACCACCTTGGATGCAGGGATCGATAGCGTACTCTGGCAATTCTAAGTCTTGAATGATTTTTTTAAAGACTGACTTCCCTTTCAGACTTGCAGAAAGTAGGCCTTTGACATTCTCCATAACAAATACGGTTGGCTTGAATTTCGCAATTATTCGTAAATATTCTTCATAAAGATATTGTCTCTTATCGTTCTCTGGGACATAACCAGAAACCGTTTTGTTACGAACTCGCCCAGCGATGGAATATGCTTGACACGGAGGTCCACCAATCAAAACCCATTCCTTGGTTTCAGCAGTACTGAGTTTTTCTTCTATAAGGTCGTCAATTACCTGATTATCTTTTCCCAAAGTAAGTCTATGAGCTTCGTTCAAAGCCTCGATTCCTTCTTTTGATTGATTGAGAAAAGTAATCAGATCTGTTTTATTTAGGATTTTCCCCTTCTCTATGAAATCATAATAAACTTCAGGTATTGGTCTGTTACTCTGAATGAATTTATGCACATAGGATCTTAAAGCTAGTGTCATATGAGCGGATTCTTCCATCTCGATTGATAGAAGTGTCCTAAAGACATGCCACCCATTTTTATCTTTATATTGAGAGAACCCTTCCGCTAGTCCACCAGGCCCAGCAAAGAGATCGATGACTGGAATTATTTTATTCTTCATGAAATATCCTTAGCTTATTCAGCAGAAGTTACTAGATACAAATTTATGGACTTAGTTATTAAGGAAAAATCATTTCTTTATCTCAGGTATCGACTCAGCAGGCAGCGAGAATTTACTTTCTTTTACGATATCCCAACATTTTGTAGATTTTGCCCATTCGGAAATCATTCTTCCATTCGAGCTTTTTGTTAATACATCGTTAATCTCCATAGCCCAAATTTTCAATTGCTCAGACAATTGTTCTGAAATTCCTTGCTGCGACCAGATACGCATTAAATCAAAATCCTCCCCATATCGATATGCAATCATAGCAATCACGTAAACAACAATATTTGCTCTGAAAGCATGGAACAAAGGTCTTACTATTGCGGTAGCTTTTTTAAACAGAATCGCCTTCGCGATCATCTTTTTATAATATTCTAGATCAGGGAAGAAATCAGGTGAATCGTCATCTACTCCAGAAATGTCTTTCATAAATGCAACAAAATTTTTTTGTGCACCAAGACTGACAATTTCTGGCTTTCCATCCCAAATATTTATAAATTTTGCCAAATCCGTTTTTGTAATTTTTCTTGAGGCAGGAACAATTTTAGTTTTTAAATGCTTCAACTTAACTGGTGTAGAACCCTCCATCATCAACATTGTCTTATATCCACCATTTGCCCTCTCATAGAACCAACGTCCTACACCATCTGGACAAAATGTTGTCATCGATAGTTTCTCAATCTCAATATGGAAAGGTTTATTTGAAGATAAATCTGAAGCCCTGACTGCATTTTGACTATTCGCATATTTCGAAATATTTGCAATGAGGGATTCCTCATCAGCTAAGCCGTTCTCCTTTAAGATAATAATCTTTGCAGGAACCCGAACATTTGCAAGATCAATATTCTTGTATTTTTTTTTCGTAAAATATATTGATGCTGTAGTCTGACCTCCATTAACAATTTGGATTCCTTTAGCCCACTGAATGCCCGGAACACCATCATGGCCTTTGTCTATGCTTATTTCATCTACCGTCATTACAATTCCGTTGTTATAAGCCATAAATCTTTTGGGTTCAACCTGCAACGTATTACTAATACCTTTGTTTACCTTGCCAGTTGAACTAAGAAATGATCTAACGTTGGACTCCAGTAGTCTCTGTCCATATCTTTCGTACAAAAACCTTAATGCTTCCCCAGGAATCGCTGTTAAAGCATAGTCATATTCTTCTAATTCCCCTGGCATATAAATACAAGGGAGAGGAGAACCATTCAAATGAGAAAAGTCTACTACTAGTTCATCTCGCGGCTTCCCTTCAGACCAATGTCTGTATAACCGCTCAATATCCATCACTTCCAATTGAATCGTTTTATCAAGTATTGTTCTAGGCTTAAATATTTTGTTCTTCGCGACCATATCGGTTATTACAAAAACCCTTATTTGTTCAAAATCTTTAAACTTTTTCTTTATCATAAAGGCTAATTCATAGATATCGTTTGCTTCATTGATTTTTGAGATTATTTTATCTTGTGCACATAGTTGAACAAATCTAAAACATTGTTCTGCAGCATTTTTAACTTCTGATTCCGGGATATTTACTAAAGTTTCCAATCCCTTATACAGCCCTACAAATAAATCAAGCTGATCCAAATCTTCAGATAATGCATATCCACTGATTCGAAAAATTGCATTTCCAAATTTTGAGGCATAGTGGCAAACTTGTGGTTCAAATGTCATACCAATATCCTGCATATGAGCCATCACCACTTCAGTAAAAACAGATTCTTGATATGGATAAGTATCTACTGAGGCTGCAAATCGAGTACCGATTTCCTCACCAATATCTTGTTGTGTCTTTATTAAAAATTCTAGAAGCTCCATTCTTATACCCTCACTAACTGAATTAATTCATTGAGCGTGATACTCACCACTTGCAAGCCATGCAGATTAAGTGAATATCGAACGCTTGTAATTGCTGGATCAACGTTCTGCCTTGTCAATCTAGGGAAATTATTTGAAATCTCAAAAATAAGACTCGGTCCCCCTTCGACGAAAGGTCTGTCGTACTGATCTGAATATTGTTCTAAATACCCAGACTTGAGGATGAGATCATCAAATATATCTTGTAGAACATTACCTTGGACCTTTTTCCTGATACTCCATATTAAGTCATTTAAGGTTTCGCCTTCACTATCTATGGAAAACTTAAATCCAATTAAGTAAGTTGCCACTCCTTCAACATCTGCTAATTGTTCCAAAGAGTCGATAGTAGCGATGAAAGAGCGATGAGATATCGTACTCTTAACCTCAATCGCCACAGATTCATAATAAAAATCTTTAACACTGTTTAAAGGACCTTTCCAACCTTGGATTACTTTTTCTTTGGAAATACAAGAATCTAGCAATTTTCTCAAAAGGGTTAACTCACCAAAGAGACCGATTTCTTCTTCAGTAGATAATTTCATTACTCGCTTAGTTTTCATGAATTCCTGCCAAGCTACAACTCGTGAAATAAATCTAGAGAAGATTCCCTCCCCTTTCGGATACAGCAGAGAATAACCCTCAAGATTTGAAATAATATCAGCAGCCATTGCTGTAAAGAACTCCAAGCTGCTCCCTTGTTGGCGGCACATGGATACCCAAGTTTTATCCTGTTTATCTGGCATCTCCTCAAAGATCGAAATCTTGAACCCATTGCCCTGAGGAAAAGAAGATATCTTAATAACTACGCTTGAGTGGAATCCAATTATTATAGCTTCATAATTTTCTGGGAACTTTCGACCAATGTAAATTCCTACCTGTTCAAAATTATCCAACGGAAAAGTACGCCATCCATCTAATGATTCAATTCCGTCTAATGCACTCCAAGTATCGTTAAGTTCTTTGATTCTAGTCTCCTGCTCCATATTCCCTCTCCCAATTTCTCCATTCGACATGACTAACCTTGTATCTTACCTTCTCCCCACTATTACTCGCAGGAAAACTAACGCTAAATCCAATTATAGGTGGAGTGCTTTTAGGATAATCAAGTTCGGCACCCTCTGCAGATAATGCATATAATATCAAAAGACCTTTCTTTCTACTTGCATTTGCTCCTCCGTACCCAAACCCCCTAACTTCTCTGATAGCCAATCCACTTGGTTCTTTCGGTGGTGAATTATTTTCATTCTCATGTTCAGATTGTTTTAGTTTCCACATTCTATGTGTGAGTTCTAAAGCTGCCTTCCATTCCTTATCATTCAGATCGATAGATTCGTCTCTGGGTGACGTGAGGATTCCAATTGAATATCTATCATTATACTGGTTGCGTATTCCCTTACGATTAATAAGATCAAGCTTCAAATGATTCTTAAAAGTATAACTATTTCGTTTATCACCGCCTGAGGCGCCTAAGATAGCTACTGTCCATTTGGTTAATTCATCACATTGGTTCATCTTTTGAATAAACTCAGCAATCATGTCACTTCTTACTTTGTAAGAGGCAGGATGCGTACTGTATTCATCCATAAAATCAATGACATTTTCCGCTGAAACGTCTCTCCATAAATACCCGGTCCATTGTTGCCGCCCTCTATCACCTACTCTCGATGGATTAACTTCAACTGGCGATCCCATTTTATCCATCAACCTCTCTGTAACATCCAAATTCGCCTTAATCATAGTTAAATCATTTCTATGGAAAACAATAGTCTGAATCAATTCACCACTAAAGGACAGCCAAATGTCTTTTGTGTTTCGCATTTTCAATCGTGAAGTTATTAATAAGTCTGGGTGAGTTTTTACTTTAAGTCCGTAATCTCTAGGCGTCCCACCTTTTTCAACCATCAAGTCAAATTCTTCCCTCAGTTCATCTGATGCATCAGATATATAACAAAACCATTCCATCAGTTCAGGCGTGATATACAATCTACATAAATCAAGATAATTAGGCCTGTACCCAAACCAACGACCCATTTGCATAAGAGTATCATACATACTTGAAGCCCTTAAAAAGTAGCTAGTACATAATCCTTCTAGTGTTAGTCCACGAGATAATTTGTCCCCGCCGATTGCAATTACTTTCAAACCTGTTTTATATTCTGAGTAATCAAGGATATCTTTAACAGAACCATTCACTACCCGTATGTGAATATCCGGAATTATTGAAATAAGTGCTTCTAATACCTGTTCCCATTCAACGATCTGATATTCAAAATTCCCATACTTTAAAAATATCGGATCATTACTAATCTGAGAAAAATCCTCCTCCCACAGGACCTTGAAAGTAGTCAATATTTGCTCAACATCGATTGATCTGATTAGCCTTTGCCGTATATGAGAAATATATTCTTTGACTTGCCTATACACAACTTGTTGTACTGCAGTATATCTCGTAACATGAATGAGCATGGAGCTATGCTCATCCCCTTGGTTTCGCAACATTCGGAGAGCACAACATATCAAGAATGAATTGACAGCGTCCTCTAATGATGGCGGCAAGGTATTTGCCCCATCGTAAAGAGGGATATGGTATGACTTGTGGCGCCTAGGCATCCATCCATCCTCTCCATCAACAGACGGAGTATCAATAATCTCCCTTATGAGTGGTAATCCCTCAGATCTTCCGTTCGCAGCCGCTGTTCCAAAGAGCGTTGAAGGACCTATGTAATTAGAAGGCGAGGGAAGATTAATAATAAAGCCTGAGGGAAACAAATCTGGACCTTCTTTTTTTGTTTCTCCTTGTTCATGGATAAAAATGTTAGCAAATGGGGTTGCTGTATAACCTACATATGCAGATTTACTGAATGAAAATAGAATTTGTCTAATTAAACTGTTTATCGCCTTGGGTTGATATTCATCATCAGGAATGCCATCCCCATCGAAAACTTGATTCCCAGTATCTACGGAAGCATTGTCTGATTCATCATCAATTAGCAGTAAAGGAAGTCTATCTACAATCTTTCTATCACTATTATAATCGTGGATTGCGACATGATCATGAATCCACCTGAGTAATTTTTTTAAAACGGTTTTATTCTTCTTTACAACAAAAAGCCAAGGTCTCTGTTCAGGTGATACCCCAAGATTCCGTGCAATAGCACTATTAAAATCGCCTTTTTCAGATCGATTGGTTGCATAGTTGGGTCGGATTTCAATGTCATTGTCTATTAGACCGACTCCAATTGTTTTTGACCCAGACTTTTCCAAGTCAGGATTGGTTTCATAACCCAGAAAACCTTCATCAAGACGCATCTGGGTTTGGGCTCTCAGATTATTGTGGAGTCCCGCAAGAACTACGATTATCTTATATCCTGCGTCAGCTGCTTTGCATATGAGTCCTATATAATTGCTTGTCTTTCCCGATTGAACATACCCAACAACAAGACCTCTTCTGTCCCAAGATCCTTCACGAACCGGGTCTTCCAAATAACCCAGAATCTGATCGGTTGAAGTATCTACAACAGAAAAGGGAAGTTTTTCGTCTAGGTATTCTCTATATCTTTGCCAATATTTCCACCCATCTTTTCTTTGTTGGTTTAACCATTGGACATGATCCTCATCATTTTTTAAGACTGACTCTTTGCCAATCCAAACACTCAATCTCCTTATCAGCTCCCTTTTAACTTCTCCAATATCAATGTTCTTGCCCCAATCCGGTTGAAATCTAAGAACTTCAGAAACTTTCTCATCAATTACTGAAGGTGTTATGAAAGTCCCCTTCTCCATTAATAATAAAACCGTAGTGATTATTTTTTGGAAGTCTGGGTGATTCATTTCAAGTTGCTCCTTTATTATCTTCATCAAGAAGCTTATCAAGCATATCAGGATGACGATTGAATGGTTCAATAGAATGAAGGCGTTTTACAGCTTGGTCTGGGGAATATCCATTATTAAGCAGATTTTGATATATTATATCCATAAATATTTGGATTTCTTCTATATCATCATCTTGAGTTTCATTAATCTCATTTTCATCTGAATCGGAAGATTCAGACCAAATCTTCTGAATTGGTACAGCCTTCTCAATTAATTGTAAAGTTTTTTCAATTAAGGATATTTCTTCTTTGTTCGTATGAACGAGTTCCGCTATAACAGGATGCTTACGATTTATAACATAAGTTGTTCGATTCCTCTTTAGAACAGGGTTCCAGACGGATACTAGTTCTTCCTCTTTAACAATTTTGTTTCCGCCTCTCCGCCTTAAAAAAACTTGATACGACCTTCTTCTGATATCTTCAGCAAACAGGAGAAGACGAGACTCAACGGCTGCAGGGATTCTCGCTTTTGATTTTCGAATGTCGATACCCCACTCAATATCTGCAGTGTTCGGAATATCTAAATTAATCCTTGCCAATTTGTGGGATTCTTCTTTCGCCCACGAATGAGATGTTCCAAGCCCCAACCAACTTCCAGGGACAATTAACCGATCATTTCGATATACATAGAACCCTTGCTGAGCATTCCAGCCTTCCAGTCCCCCTGCACTTTTATATTCATTCTCAGATAAAAATTCATGTGTAGGAAGGACATATCCCTGCACTTTTATTGTCCCATAGTGAGTCCTAATCGTGTCAATAGGAGACGCCCAAGTTGCTGGATTTGATGTAAGGAATGGGTCCCAAGACGATAATTTCTTCTCATTGATGAAGATTTTTAATCGAGGGTGATTTCCACCAATAAATCGATGAAAAACCATCGAAAGATATTTGTCTACTGAATCAATCAAATCAAGGAAGTTTTGACTTGAATATCCTGGTCTAATGATTCGATCAAGTTTTTCCCAGATTACTAAAGTCCCGCTTTCAAGATTAGAAAGAAGCTCAATATTTTTCTCAGCCTTTTCTGTAAATCCTTCAAGTAAATACCACCCATCATCCTTGTTTTTAGAAAGGAAATCCAAGTCCCATCTTAACGTGTTTATATTTTTATTCTTTTTGCTTGAAACTGTTAGAACTCGACATTGTGAAAATGATGCTGTTTTTAACCCAACTCCAAACCGCCCCAAATCACTTTGCATTCTCTCTTCTAGTGGATTTAATTCTCCGAGTCGCATGGCTCTAAGTAATCCAATATCATCCATTCCATTCCCATTGTCTAGGATGGTTATGATACTGTCAGAGTACTCCCATTTGAAATTTATAAAAATCTCAGTTGCTTGCGCGGTGATACTATTATCAATAATGTCTGCCAAAGCCGAAGAAGTAGAATATCCCATCCCTCGTAATGTTTCTGTCATTGCACTAGCTTTGGGAGGTACATACAAAGTTTTCTCTTTCATCCACAATTCCCTTCATCCTTCTAGGTATGATTTAAGATGTTTTGAATATTTTTTATTTCTCAGTCTTGTAAGAGCTTTTTTCTCGATTTGTCGAATTCGTTCTCTAGTAACATTAAATTTTTCACCGACTTCTTCAAGTGTATACATCTTATGATTAATAAACCCGAATCTATACTCAATTACTCTTCTTTGCCTCTCTTTTAGCATCTCTAATAGACTTTTAATATCATCTTCAAGTATTGATTGAGTGATAATACTGTCTAGATTAAACGTTTCATCATTCTGAATACTTGTTATTGTTGAATCATCTAAAGTACATATGGAATCAAATGAAACAGGTTCTTGCACCGCATCTAGCGCTTGCATCAAAGATCTGTTGTTATAATGGGATTTTATGTACGTATAAAAATCTACAGCCTTATATTGGGGAGAATTTTTATACTCCTCCCTCAATTTATTAAGTTTTTCTTGCATATGGACAGGAACTCTTATTAGATGCATGTGGTCTTGAATGTTTCTACTAATATTTTGTTTAATCCACCAAGATGCGTAGGTAGAAAACTTGTTTCCGCGCTTATAGTTAAATTTATCAACAGCTTTTATGAGACCAATATTTCCATATTGAATCAAATCTTCTAAAGGAATATTGCTCCATTGATATTTCCTTGCAATTGAGACAACTAATCGCAAGTTAGATATTATAAATATCTCTCTTGATTTAAGAATCCTTGAGATCAATTGAAATAAATAAGTTTTCTTCTCTTCCTGTAAAAGTTCGCTTTTACAAATATAAGTTTTAATCTTAGATAGTTGCTCGATTGAAAACTCAGATTTCTCTATTGAAAGACTCTCTATCACTTTTTCTCTTAATTCATTGATTTCTTCTGTTTCATCGGCCTTTTTATCTCGGTGAGATTCCCGCAAAGGAGGATCAATAAAAGACTGAATTGAGGACAATACTTTCTCTGTTGTATGATCAGCATTTTCTTCAGTTTCTAACACCAAGAATGTATTAAATTCATTGACTGCTTCCTGATTAGTAAGAATTTCTTCAACTAAACTACTATAATCGGATACAAGGATTTGAGAAAAGAAAACATCATTTTTTTTTGAGTACAAACTTATTTTTTTTTCACTTGCTTCTTTCTTGTATGTCTCATGCCAGTCATTTATTTCCAAAATCCTAGAGATCTGCTGATAAAAGTGAGATTTCTGCTTTTCTTGTAATACTTCACTTCTATTTATATAAGTTTGAAACTCCAATAATCGTTCTAATGAAAACTTGTTGTCTTCCATCGACATGTGCTTAATAAATTTTTCTCTTTTAAGGTCTCTTTCATCACCCAAATTAGATTCCTCAGTATTTTCAATTCCAATTATTAACGCATGGAACTCTTTTACGAGATTCTGATTATGCAATATTTCATCTAGCAGCTTTTTATAATTCGAGATTATAGTTTGAGACAATGAAATTTCATCTTCTTTCGAAAGTAATCCAATTTTTCTTGCTTCTTTTTGATAGATTTTATCGCAGTCGTATTCGTCATTCTGTTCTATCGCCAGCCAATCAATTGATTCTTCAACAATTGCCCAATCTTGTTCGACTAGATAATTCCTTTTTTTAAGAAGTTCTGACATCCAAAAAGATTGCTCTTGGGAATAGTTTACTATTTCCAAATTTCTGAATAAAAGCCTCAATTGAGTCCAAATCGTACTTCTAGGTTGTACTCCCCAATTCTTTATAAAGTCATCATGGAAATAACCGTATTCAACGATATACGGAAGATGTTCCTTTAACACTCTAACTAACTTGCTATCAAGTACAAATTCATGATTGGACGGAAAAGAAATCTTAACATCTTCCCACACGACTGCATCATTAACTGGCTTATGAGCGGTAATGATTTGATGAGTTTCAACCATCTTTGAAACAAGCGTTTCATTGTGTTCTGGAATTTCATCTTGATCTACCGGTTCCCAAAGATTAAAATCGAATTCTTGCTCCAATTCTTTTTCAATATCTGAAGATTGGACATTTACTAGAGATTTTAAGAATTCAACGATATCTTCACGATTACTCATCCGCGCATAATCTAAAGCTGTCAAATCTTTACTATTTTTATAATCAAGCCAAGCACCTTTCTCTATTAACATCTTACATATTTCGACGTGTCCATTTGCTGCTGAGATCATCAATGGAGAAAGATCCTGTGAATCAGTCTGATTCAAGTCTAAGCCTTTCTCAAGGAATCTACTAACTAAATCTAAATCCCCTTCAGATAAAGCCATTTTAAATACAGGAGGAATAGAGGGTTTTTGATATCTCGGACTAATCATTATTCTGATAACCTACTTCAATATTAATGCACCTTTAATACTAACACAATAATTTGCATTGAAAAGGAAACTTCTGACAATTTGATATAGTGAAAGTCAATTCATTGTGCAAGATATTAGCAAGTTATCATCTAGTAACCTCCTTAAGACAATTCCTCCGATTTTTTGATGATGACACCAATCAATTAACTTAGTTATATTTTCGATACCAAATGGTTCAATCATAAATTTTGTGGGATTCTGTGAGCGACGGGGTTCCTGACGTAGGCCTTCCTGCTAGCCCCAAAGAGCTTGAGGAAGAAGTATTCATCATCAGCATACCCATAGCCTTTTCTCCG
>Ga0334901_1003440_pt1 | contig 11953 bp, 12 predicted proteins | sample GraSluR3_MG_3_FD_207216 | JGI IMG/M metagenome (GOLD analysis project Ga0334901, IMG submission 207216) | Sludge microbial communities from methane-producing bioreactor in Wageningen University, Netherlands - Granular Sludge_15_08-R3 | ecosystem: Engineered > Bioreactor > Anaerobic >...
ACACATATGGAAATGCTAGTTAGTACACAGACTATGGAAGGAATAGACTCTCGGGCACAGAGTGAGTACTCAATTCCTGCTCTGGTGCTTATGGAACAAGCAGGTGTGCGAGCATGGCATTCTTTTTTAGAGTATGCCAGTATGCAGAGTATAGCAATGAATCACATTGTGTTTGTTGCCGGTGGAGGTAACAATGGTGGGGATGCACTCGTCATGGCACGTGAGGCATTCTTTTCCGGGAACGAATCCTTTTCCATTCTTCTTCTGGGCTCTCGAATCTCAAATTCATGTTCTGTTCAGCGGACAATTTGCAAAAAGCTCGGTTTTACCATGAAGGAGGCTGAGAATCTTGAGGGAATGATTTCCAGCGAAGCTGCAGAGCTGCTGGCTGAGGCCGATATTATTGTAGATGGTATTGCCGGTACAGGGATACGCGGGTTGCTCGGAGGAACAAGTGCCGAAATTGTGAAAATGATGAATGCACGCCAATCACAAGGAGCTTTTGTTCTGTCTGTTGATATACCATCGGGGATGAGTGATAGCATGAGTATTGCCGGACCCCGAGTCATCGCCAATGCAACCATAACCATGGGATTGAAAAAAAGTGCTGCATACCATCCTGTATGTCGTATGGGGTGGGGAACAATTCTTAGAGTTAATCCCTCATTTCCTCCAACATTGCTGAAACATGCACTAGCTACTGCTGCGCTGAGTGATAGACAGGATTTGAAGATTCCAGAATTTACCGAAGATGTATATAAACAGAAACGAGGTCATCTTGCCCTCTTTGCTGGAAGTATGCAGTATACTGGAGCATCACGGCTTGCTGCACGAGGAGCCTTCCATAGCCGTTGTGGGTTAGTTACTCTCTGTTGTAATCAAGATGTTGCAGCAGTAGCTGCCTCTGAAACACCATCTATCATCGTTCAATCCGTACCTTCCGGTGAAGTTCTCCACAGTCAGTCATTGGTGAATATGTATCAGGCTATCGCAGCTGGTCCAGGCTGGGGAGATGGACATGACGAGCAGCTCCTGGAGATTATGAAAAGTGGATTGCCAAGTGTGTTTGATGCAGATGCTATCCATACCTATGCAAAAGTAGTTGCCGATCATCGAATACAAGGATCAGAGCATGGTCCTCTTGTACTTACTCCACACCCAGGTGAGCTGCATGCTATGCTTGAGGCTCTTCACATGCCGTTGCTTGCACAAGAGATTGGCCCTAGTGGTTCTCCGGAATCGTTTATTGACTCACTTAAACGTGTAGCAGTTGCACTCGAGATAGTTCTTGTGTACAAGAGTCATGTAATATGGATAGTGGATGGGAGGAATGGTGGTGCTATTCCAATTGTAGTTGATGGAATGAATAATGCACTTGGAGTTGCCGGGAGTGGTGATGTTCTCACAGGAATAATCGGATCGTTGCTCGCTCAGGGGTATGATGTACTCACAGCTGCACACATGGGGGTGTTAATACACCAAGAGTCTGGCAGTGCTGCTCGATCAGCATCTGGTTGGTTCGATGCAGAGACACTCATCTCCTATGTCGGCACAGTATGTCGAAGAGCGGAGGAACAGTAAGACATGCTGCAAGTGTATGCCTTAACGATTACCTACCTCCTTCTTGGGGCAAGCCTTCTGTTGGTTGATGAGTATGGTGGGCGTTATGTCATCCTCATTAGAATTCGAAACTGGGTACATTCCAAATCTATTATTCCTCTGATATGTGCAATTATTGGGGTGTTACTCGGTACAGTGAAAATTTTCTTTCCAATTCCTCCTGGACCAATTCTACTCGGTGATTTAACATCGGTTTTCGGTGTGATAGTAATTGCTGTGTATTTCATCACACAACTGTTCATGCTGAAAAAGCAGAATCCATCATCTTTTAGTCCTACTGATGCTTTTAGAACAAATACTATTCATGTGGTACATCAGGACGAAGATGTCATAAAGAAGACTGGATCGTTAATTGAAATTCATAAACGGAATCTTGGGTATAGTATACTGATAGTTGCATTGTTGCACTTTATATTCCCTGGTGCAGTGTTATTGTGAAAAGAGGTGATTAAAAGATGCATGAAAACGACTATACCCTTGAGCGAATTACTACGGCTGGAGTTCTGTTTGAGGCTGGACATTATTTTATTGCCAAACGGAAAACAGGAGGTGCTGTAGGTGGCCTTTGGGAGTTTCCAGGGGGAAAGCATCGTTGGGGAGAGACGCCGGAAGAGTCGTTGGAACGAGAATTCTTCGAAGAATTTGAACTGGCAGTACGCATTGGGAGTTGTTTTCTTGAGCATGATTTTGTTCATAAGCATACCCTTTTCCACTTGCATGCGTTCTGGGTTGAAGCTGTTGAACCTATCCACTATGTATTACATGAGCATGATGAGGTACGTTGGGTTACCCTCGCAGAAATGCTTGAGCTCCCCTTTGTACCTTCCGACATTCCTGTGAGAAGTAAACTAGAGGAGCTCGCACTCGCATAAATCAGAGCTGATAAAAATCTTCTGTTAGAGAATGGTCCCGTGAGGAATAATTGCATTCTTATGGATGACTATGATTCCATCATGGATTGAGTAGTTTGTGTAGTCTCCATCCTCACGATCGATATCGTCTATTCCAATTCGGCATCCATCGCCTATACGTGCATTTTGATCAATGATTGCTCTACGAATAATGGACGCACGCCCTATTCCTACATTTGGGATTTTCTTGCGTGCATTTTCTGCTTTTTCCTCGGGTGTTTCATAGAACGATGCTCCCATACAGTAGACACCATCAAGGCTGGCTCCAGATTCTATGAGAGTACGGACACCAATGATTGAATTCACAATGTAGGCGTTTGTAATAATGGAACCTTCACTTGTGAGAGAACAACTGATATTGCAGAAATTGACTTTTGTTGCCGGAAGATGACGCCGATGTGTATAAATGGGCATTTCTTCATTGTAAAAATTGAATGCAGGAGTAACTGATGCAAGGTCAATATTTGTATCGTAGAATGCCTTGATAGTTCCAATATCTTCCCAGAAGCCATCATACACATGGGTAGCAACTTTTTGTGTTTTTATAACCTCGGGAATAATCTCTTTACCAAAATCAGTAGACGAGCTTGATTCTAGCAATGCCTCCATCATTCTTGCATCGAAAATGTAGATTCCCATAGAGGCAAGATATTCATTATGTTCAGAAGGTTTCTGACGTAGAGAATCCTTTAATAATTTTGCAGGAACCTGATATTCACTTATATCGAGATCGGGAGCTGGTTTTTCGTAGAATTTCTTTACAATACCTTTCTCATCCGCTCCAATTATTCCTAGTCCGGTTGCTTCCTGTCTACTGATGGTTTTTGCTGCAATCGTGAGTACAGCACCACTTTCAATATGAGTTTTCAGCATATCTCGGTAGTCCATTCTATAGAGCTGATCACCCGAAAGAATGAGATAGTAATCGGCATTCTGATCGGCAAAGTGTTTCAGATTCTTACGTACTGCATCGGCAGTTCCCTGATACCAGTCATTATTATGATAGGTCTGTTCAGCAGCAAGAATTTCGACAAATCCATTCGAGAATGTGTCAAAAATATAGGTATTCGAAATATGGTTGTGTAATGATGCGGAATTAAACTGAGTGAGAATGTATATCTGTTTAATTTCACTATTGATACAGTTGGAGATAGGAATATCTACGAGTCTATATTTCCCTGCGAAAGGGACGGCCGGTTTTGATCGGTCCTTGGTTAAAGGATACAATCGCGTCCCTTTTCCTCCTCCCAATACGATTGCGAGAGTTCTAGCTTTTCCCATTCCAATCACCCCTTGTGTATGGTTTCATACACTTTACTATAATCTTCAGCCGAATTAATCCAAGAGAAATCGACTGCCATACCGCGCTTCCGTATGGTGGAAATTTCATCTTTATTGGAAGTATACAACGAAATTGCTCGTTGTACTGCATTGAATATTTCACTTCCAGATTGGGTATCATAGAGTATGCCCGTACCATTTTCCTCGTCAAGGTCAACAATAGAATCGGATAGTCCTCCTGTTCGTCTCGCTATAGGGATAGTACCATACCGAAGTGAGTACATCTGATTCAGTCCGCAAGGTTCGTATCGGCTTGGCATAAGGAAGAAATCGCTTCCAGCTTCAACAAGATGTGCTGCCTCATTGCTGAATATAAGATTTACCGAAAGATTATCGTGTAACTCGGCAAGTGCTGTAAGTTTTTCTTCCAGTGATTTATCTCCGGTACCAATAATAAGCACCTGTACAGGCAAGTCGGTGACTATCTGCTCTAACGCACATGGTGATCCTTGGCAGAGCTCAACAAACCCTTTCTGGTCAGCAATCCTGCTGATCATAGAAATTACTGGAACATCGGGGTCTATAGGAAGATGGAATCGCTTTTGCATGGTGGTTTTTAACAATGTTTTGGATGAAAGATCATCACGCGAGAAGTGAATATCGAGTAGTGAATCGGATTCAGGATTCCATTCGTCGGTATCTATTCCGTTCAAGATTCCGTAGAGATCTGGCGAACGACGCTGCAGGAGTAGCTCTAGGCCACAGCCTTGTTCAGATTGTTGAATTTCCTGTGCATACGTTGGGCTGACCGTTGTAATTGCATCGGCTGTTTCCAGGCCGGCCTTCAACATATTGGTACGTTTATCGAGACCTTGACCGTGGAAGAAGTAATCTTCTACGGGTATTCCTGTAAGCATAAAATCCATTCTCGGGAATTCACCTTGGTAGGCTAGATTGTGAATTGTATAGAGTGATTTAGTTTTTGCAAATTTACCACTCGTATGCTGTGAGAGCAATGCAGGAAGGAATCCAACAGTCCAGTCATGGCAATGAAGTATGTCGGGTATCCAGTCCAGCTCTACACATAGCTCTAGAGTAGCTTGAGAGAATAGGGTATAGCGGATGAGATTATCAGGGTACGGAGTAAACGAAGTATTCCCATAAATCCCTTTTCGTTCACTGAAAAAGGAATGATCAATGAGATATACCATCACCCCTTGATATTCCAGTTGTTTGCAACGAACACTCTGTTCTTCCATACCAAGGGTAACAGATAATCGATAGGGGAGTTCAGTAAATGCAGAATCGTCCGTTATTCCGTATGCTGGTAACATAAGTCTCACGTCGTTTCCCAGTGACGCAAGAGCAACAGAAAGAGATGATGCAACATCCGCGAGCCCCCCAGATTTTGAGAACGGGACTGCTTCACTCGAGACCATAAGTATTCTCATATTTCAATTAGACCACTGTTCCAGTTATGTCGTCAAGGGAATTCGACAACCTATTTTTGCTATTAGTACATGAAAAAACCCATCGATTTGACGGGTTTTTTATAAAATTTGAACTTAATTCACTATTCTCTATACGTATGCTTGCCCTTTGAGATCATCAATGTATTCGGCAGCGGCATGAGCTGCCACAGCACCATCAGATGCAGCAGTGACTACCTGGCGGAATGGGGTATTTCTCACATCGCCAACAGCAAAAAGCCCGGGAATGTTAGTTCTCATAAGTTCGTTGGTTATTAAATACCCGGATTCATCAGTTTCTGCATAGGGCACAAGCTGAGTTCTCGGTGTAGCTCCTATGAAGATAAAGACCGCATCAAATTCTTCTTCGTAATCCTTATTCTGTTCTGAATCATGCATAACTACAGAGGTTACTTTTTTCCCGTCACCTTTAATTTCATGGACTGTGTGCATGAAGCGAATTTCAATATGATCATCATGTTCAACATTGCCCGCAATACTGCGTTGAGCTCTAAAACGATCCTTACGGTGTACAATCACAATATTGCCACTGAGTTTAGAGAGAAATAAAGATTCTCCACATGCAGAATCACCACCGCCAACTACGAGAATTCGTTTACCTTTGAAAAAAGGTCCATCACACGTAGCACAATATGAAACTCCTTTTCCCTGATACTCTTTTTCCCCTGGGATGCCAAGCTCTCGTCGTTTTGCACCGGTAGACATAATGACTACAGGAACTGTGTAGGTTCCCTCACTTGTGGTAACTGTGAAGGAATTATCTTCATTACGATCAATAGCATCAACCGATCCATAATGTACCACAGCACCAAATTGCTCGGCCTGTTTAACGAATTTGTCTGAGAGTTCAAATCCACTGATTGGTGAATCAAATCCAGGATAATTTTCCAATTCATCAATGGTGAGCAACTGGCCACCAGGGGCCATTTCATCAAAGACGTGGGCAGTCAGACCAGCTCTTGCTGCGTATTGTGCTGCCGAAAGACCAGCGGCTCCGCCACCAACTATAATGATATCGGGTTGTTTCTCATTTTCACTCATGCTTAAACCTCTTTAGGTGTTTGTTTTGCGTTTTTCTCTTCCAAAGATACCTCAGCATCGCTTTTTCGGATATAGGTAGGTCCTGAACCAATGTCGTCAGGGCCTTGTGTGTTAAGCAATAATTTACCTAAGAGTATCATACTTTCACCATAGTTCCGGTATCTGAGTGGGTCAAGGTAAAATTTTGGCGGAGCTGCGTGTTTTGTGACTTCATCACTCAGTCCCTGTATTACCACTTGTGCGTCAGGCCCTGTTACTAAAATCTCCGAAAATGGTGTCACTAACTCTCCGATTTCATGAATTTGAAGATCTTTATCGGGTGTTACACGTACTCCCTTCTGGAAAAGAGCTGTATAATAGCGTTGTTTTTTTGCATCTAGTACGGTGAGCACAGGAATATCTACCAATGATAGCGGGTAGGCCATAATTTCCATGGTGCTGAGACTTACGAGTGGAATATGTGCAGCAAGCGCAATTCCCTTAGCTGCCGCCATCCCAACGCGAAGACCGGTGAACGAACCTGGACCGTTTGTACAGACAATGAGGTCAAGCTCAGAGAGAGAGATATCAGCCTGCTCACACAGGATTTTCATTCGAGGGACGAGTTCTTCACTGAATTTTCTCCCCATGGTTCGCGTTTCTGCATAGAAGTTTTTTTCTGTTTGTAACGCAAGATGCAGGGTCTCTGAAGAAGTTTCTAATGCTATACAATTCATAGTGTTATCCCCACTACTGTAATCTTCCTCGTTCCATCCGGCTGTATGCTGAGTTCTACTTTTATTGTATGCTCAGGAAGAATTTCATCAATTTTTTCACTCCATTCAATGAGTGTTATTCCTTTCCCGTAGAGAAGTTCTTCGCCTCCAATTCCACCAAATTCTTCTACACCCTCAATTCGATAGAGATCCATATGATGTAACTCGTCACGTCCCTGATACTCTTGTATAAGGGTGAAGGTTGGACTCACGATTGCTTCATTAATTTCTAACGCCTCTGCAACACCTTTGGCAATAACGGTCTTTCCTGAACCGAGGGGGCCGCGTAGGGAGACGACACTTCCTGACGAGCAGGCAAGACCTAATTGTTTTCCGAGTGCTTTTGTCTCCTGTTCATTCTTGGTGAAGAACACTTGTGTCTCAGCCATCAATGATATCCTCTTGGTCTTCAGTTCCCATGCGTTTAGCTAATTCTTCTGTTAAGTGACGTACTGCAGGATCGGCACTATCAACAACTTTGGCTCTTTCAAGCAATTCGTAGGATTGATTATATTGCTCATCCTGAATGTGGAGGAAGGCTAGATTACTCAGCAATTTTACATTATCGGAATCGAATTCAAGTGCTATCTCAAGATAATTCTTAGCAAGACTGCGATTCCCGAGTTCAAGTGTGCATATGGAAAGTTCATTGTATATGTCAGCATTCTGTTCCCCTAGTTCAAGACAGCGAATAAATGCTTTCTGTGCTTCCTCATAGTTCCCAAGCCTTCTTTGAGCCCATCCTTGAATAAACCAGCCTGACCAGACTTTTGGGTTATTCGAAATAAAACTCTCAATTAGACGAAGTGCCTGCTCCTCATTACCGAGTTGCATTTCATCAAAAGCCTCATGCAGAGTTCGTTCATCATTGAGTCGTTCAGATAATTCAGAGACCCTTGCCGCAATCAGTTGTTTCTTTTCACTCTCAGGTGCAATTTTTAAGTAAGACTGCAAATATTCGTATGCTATCTCATCATTCTCGAGAAATAGCTGCAATAGGCCAAACTCAGAAAGCAATAACTCTGAGAGCGGGTTGTGTTCCAGGCCTCTTTGTAAAACATCAATCTGCTGCTGTATGGCAAGGTCATATGCTTCCCGGATATCTTTATCCATGGCAATACGTGCTTTCTGCCCATAGAGAACTGAGAGATTTACAAAAAGTTCAGGGATGTTCGGATTAAGGTAGCTAGCGGCAAGGAAAAGCTCCTCTGCGAAGTCAAGATTGTTATTGTTTGCCTTTGCAATTCCTGCAATTTGCAATTCTTTTACTACGTCCGGCTGGAGTGCTGTGAGCATGGATCTGTAATAGTGTGAATGTGTGTGTTCCGGCAGGTGCGCGACTATTTTTATGAGCCCAGCAGCAATCATTTCAATACTGATACCCTTTGTTGGATCAATGTCTGCTGCCCCATCAGCTAGCTGAACGGGAAGGGGGATATCGGGGTCAAAGGTAAACCCTTCCTGTTCTTGTTTCAATGAATCGGGTAGGGTAATAAAAACGATATCGTGAAAATGTTCTTTATGTGTCATGGATAAATTCCTACAAAGAGGACCCGCGGTGCCGTTTAGAGGTAATCTCTTGAACCTAAGGTTCAAGGGGGAAACTAGGTGCCCAGCATTCTGTTCCCTCATTGAGAGGCGAACCTCCCGGGAGCAATTCAACTAGGCTATGCCGAATCCCATATTTGTAGTTTGAGCCAAGAGAACTGTCTCTTCACGAACACCGCAGGCCCAATAATTTCATGTCAATGCTACCATAGCTGGTAAAAAAACGGAACCATTTCTGGTTCCGTTTCGCAGAATAATGGTGCGTTCACCCTTAACTATACAAGGTCGTCTAAAGATACCTCTTCTATGGTAGTTCCTGCACCACCGGTAAAGCTATCGGCAGTCTCCAAATCTCCAGCAAGGGTGTCCATAATATCAATATCATCCAAACCATCGATTGAATCGAGATGTTCAAGAGCGTTATTGATGCTCTCTTCGATAAGTTTACTGTCTGCACTGAAATTGTCTGCATACTTTTGAAGTTCTTCGTTGTGAACGGAGAGCACTTCAACCTCGTCATTCAGTTCTTCAATCTTTTTTTCAAGATTTCTAATCAGTACTGTAGCTTTAACAATTCGTTGTTCCAACAATTGCACTTTATCGAGAGTCGTCATATAGGACACCTCCTTGTGTCAAATTGTATTAATTCAAGACTTTCTTGACTTGAGAAACCAGTTGAGAGAAGGCTGCTTTGTCTTCAATTGCCATATTAGACAGTGCCTTTCTGTTAATCTCAATATTTGCAAGCTTTAAGCCATGCATGAATTGAGAGTAATTTAACCCTTCTGATTGAGCACCAGCAGAAATTCTGGCAATCCAGAGTGATCGGAAATCTCTCTTCTTTCGTCTTCGGTCCCTATAGGCATACTGTCCAGCCTTGGCAACCGCATCTTTGGCAGTACGATAGTTGGTACTTCTGCGTCCCCAATATCCTTTTGCCTGATCGAGAATCTTCTTTCTTCGGTCCTTATGTTTTGTTCCATCTACTGCTCTTGGCATACGTCACTTCCTCCTAAAATTCGTACGGTAGCAAGACTTTTACTTTCTTGGTTTCCGCTTCGCTGAGCACACCAATGTGGCGGAGATTCCGCTTTCTTTTTGTGCTCTTCTTAGTAAGGATGTGTCGGAGACCCTGCTTTTTGTAGCGGACCTTTCCGGACCCAGTAACTGAGTACCGCTTTGCTGCGGATTTTCTTGTTTTCATTTTTGGCATGAATTACCTCTTTTGCGCCCACAAGGAACAAGAACCCCTTTGAGCTGCTGTATTATCTCATCCCAACGGGATGTTTTTAACGTTTTCCTTTGGCAGGACTGATGATAAGACTCATCATCCTTCCCTCCATCATAGCTTGTCGATCAAGATTGAATTTAACCTCACGCTCGGTAAGTATTTGTAGAATAGTATCGAGTACAACTTTACCTAATTCTGTATGGGCTAACTCTCTGCCACGGAATCGTACGGAAATCTTTACCTTATTTCCTTCACCGAGAAACTCAGCTATAGCCTTTGTTTTGAACTCCATGTCGTGGCGTTCAATTTTAGGTTGCATACGAATCTCTTTGAGTTTTACAACTGTCTGATTCTTCTTTGCTTCCCGATTGCGTTTCTCTTGTTCGTACCGATACTTTCCATAGTCGAGTATCTTGCACACTGGAGGATTCGCATTAGGAGAGACCTCTACCAAATCCAAACCTGCCTCTTCAGCAAGGTCTATGGCGGCAAAGGTGTTCATTACACCTTTCTGTTCTCCCTCAGCATCGATAACGAATACCTCTCGTGCCCGAATCTGTCTGTTAATCCTCAATTCTTTCGTAGCCAATCGTTCTCCTTGTGTCTCAATGAAACCGCATTGATGGATTTGTAGGGTAAAACCCTACCCGCAAAACTATAGCACAAGGCCCCCACATGCGTCAAAGGGGGACCTCGCCAATTATGATAATCTTTGGTTATGCTTGACCAGCAGAGCCAAGAACATCGGAATTTTTATGCATATACATCTCTTTTAGAGCTGCACGTGCTGGTCCAAGATATTTTCTCGGGTCAAATTCTGAAGGTTTATCGTTCATAACTTTTCGAATTGCTGCAGTCATAGCGAGTCTTCCATCGCTATCGATGTTGATCTTACACACTGCAGATTTAGCAGCTTTGCGAAGTTGTTCTTCTGGAATTCCCACAGAATCTTTCAGCTGTCCGCCGTTCTCATTAATCATCTTTACATACTCTTGTGGAACTGATGATGATCCATGAAGTACAATCGGAAATCCTGGAAGTTCTTTTTCAATCTCTTCAAGAATGTCGAAGCGAAGCGGTGGTGGAATCAGAACCCCGTCTTCGTTGCGAGTGCATTGTTCCGGTTTGAATTTATTTGCGCCATGGCTGGTACCAATGGAAATCGCAAGAGAATCAACGCCGGTCTTATTCACAAAATCAATTACTTCTGAGGGTTGTGTGTACGTGGAGTGCTCAGCGACTACATCATCTTCAATACCAGCAAGCACTCCGAGTTCACCTTCAACAGTAACGTCGTGTGCGTGTGCATATTCGACTACTTTTTTCGTAAGTGCTACGTTTTCCTCATATGGGAAGTGAGATCCGTCGATCATCACTGAGGAGAACCCGTTATCAATGCACTCTTTGCATGTTTCGAATGAATCGCCATGATCAAGATGGAGTACTATGGGAATTTCGTACCCAAGCTCCTTGGCGTATTCACCGGCTCCTTTTGCCATGTTTCGTAATAGGTTAAGGTTCGCATAATCCCTAGCTCCCTTAGAAACCTGCAGAATAACTGGTGATTGTGTTTCCACGCAAGCCTGAATTATTGCCTGAAGCTGCTCCATGTTGTTGAAATTGTATGCAGGAATTGCATACCCGCCCTTTACGGCCTTTGCAAACATCTCTTTAGTGTTGACCAAACCAAGGTCTTTGTATGAAGTCATACGGATTTTCACTCCTTCATTAGGTAAGTTTTGTATCTACCTCAATCTACTTCGTTTACTTCCTGTTGGTCAACCATCGTTGTGATTTGGAGGAAAGAGCCTAGTAAAATTGGAGAGTACTTCCTGTGCGAGTGCATCGAAAGAGGTTTGTCTTACTTCAGCTGCTTTTTTATAAATTTCAACGATTCTGAATGGTGTGTTGATTTTTCCCCTATACGGTTCTGGTGAAAGGTAGGGGCTGTCTGTTTCCAATAGGAGACAATCCAATGGAATAGATGCGAGTACTTCTCTCAATGCTTCATTCTTTTTATACGTAATGGGACCTGCAAAGGAGATGTAGAGCCCCTGTGCTAGTGCCGCTTCAGCT